>ERZ827471.1870-NODE-1870-length-11054-cov-2.804528_pt1 | contig 11054 bp, 8 predicted proteins | sample MGYA00519772_ERZ827471 | MGnify/ENA primary metagenome ERZ827471 (study PRJEB31778, sample SAMEA3449315) | human gut metagenome | biome: human gut; feature: human-associated habitat; material: faeces | place: United Kingdom | collected 2010/2012 ... | reverse complement strand
CATCAAACCTTCCGTAAGTGCCGCCGGCCTTTTCCATGGCCTTTTGAACATCGTCCCCGGCTTTGATGGCGTCCATGAGCTTACCCATGTTGACGTATTTATATCCTATGATGTTGTCCTCCTCATCAAGGCCTATTTCCATTATGTAGCCTTCAGCCAGCTCCAGATATCTTGGTCCTTTGGCCTTGGTAGAATATATGGTTCCCACCTGGCTCCTGGTTCCTTTTCCCAGGTCTTCAAGACCGGCGCCTACAGCAAGTCCGCCCTCCGAAAAAGCCGATTGGCTTCGTCCATATACTATCTGCAGAAAGAGTTCTCTCATAGCTGTATTTATGGCGTCGCATACCAGATCGGTGTTCAATGCTTCAAGGAGAGTCTTTCCTACCAGTATTTCTCCGGCCATGGCTGCCGAATGAGTCATGCCTGAGCATCCCAGCGTCTCCACCAGGGCTTCTTCTATGATCCCGTCTTTGATGTTTAAAGTAAGCTTGCATGCTCCCTGCTGAGGCGCGCACCAACCTACTCCGTGAGTAAGTCCGGATATGTCCGAAACTTCTTTTACCTGTACCCATTTTCCCTCCTGAGGAATCGGGCTGGGACCGTGATAAGCGCCTTTATGAACGGGACACATATTTTCTACTTCTTTTGTGTATATCATCTTGTCCTCCTAAAAAATCCAACGCAGCTCAATATATCTGCTCATTATATTTAAGCACAAAGGAGGTGATATTTCAAGTAAAAAGCGGATGCAGCAAACTGCATCCGCTTCTGATGATATCTCTTGTCCTCATATATTATCTTTTATTCTTCGCCGTCACGGCAGTTCCCGCAAGACATGCTGAGGCCAAAAGCATAGCTATCATGTAAAGACCCATCTGGTTCTCATCACCTGTCTTAGGAGTCTGAGCCTGATTTTCAGATACGGCAGCCTCTGCCACACCGCATCTTACACATTTACCGTCTTTATACTCGTGTCCCAAAGCTTTCACGGTCTCGCCCTTTATAACTTCTTTACATGTAGGGCAAGTTCTATCGCCTGTGTAGCCGTCTTCTGTACAAGTCGCCGATACGGCTCCCGAGACTTCTGCCTCTTCTACGTCGTGACTGCACTTAGCTGTGATGCGGCCTTCTCCGTTTACATCAGCGTAAGGAGAATTCTCGGCCGTTATAGTAGGAAGTCCGCTGTCTGCATCTACAGGGAAGGATTCGATATAATTAGCTAAAACCATGTAGTCCTCCATCACATAGTCCAGAACATTCACAGCTCCGTCGAACATGGCGAACCCGTCTCCCAGATCTCTCAGGGTATAGTTATATCCGGCCAGATTATATTTAGCGTTGACATCAAGAGGTTTATAGCTGTCAGTGTCCTTATCGTAGATCATGACGTTTCTGACCCTGTATTCTCCCGTAGGTCCTCCTGTCCACACTCCTTTTTCATCTTTCTGTACGGTAGATTCGATATAAGGATTTATCTCATATGTCATCCCTGATACGTGAAGGAATCCGCCGGACTCTCCCGGATAATCCTTTGCGCCCCATTCAAGAGCGTCCAGAAGCTGTTGTCCTGTCACAGTCTGAAGACATGCGACATTGCCGAAGGTGTGTATATCCTTGCAGGAAAGATAAGAAATATCTCCCGTGATAGCTGTATTTCTTATTCCTCCGCCGTTCATCACAGCTACGTCTACGTCCAGATCCATATTATCAAACAGGTAATAGAGTGCGTCGGCGGCAAAGTCTCCCGTATTAGTCTCCTGCATACGAACGAGACGATTTCCGTCGGCATCATAATTATCGAGAGTCACATCTGCATGTCCTATGACTACTCCCAGTTTAGTCTCGATCTCCGCAATCCACTTATCTTCTATGGAAGCCGTCGCTGCTTCTCTATCCACTCCATCTGCATATTCTATGAGCTGAGTGCTTATGACTCCGTCTGCCGATATAGTCATCTTGCCTACGGCTCCGAAATAAGAACCGGTCTGAGTCAGGAGAACCTGATTCCCATCTTTGTCTTCTATCATATCGCTTTCGACGGTGCTGTGAGAATGACCGTCGATGAAAGCGTCAAGTCCGGAAGTGTTAGCTATTACATCTGTAGATCTCCATGGGGCTGATCCCGTATCTATACCCAGGTGTCCCAGCGCTATGACATAATCTGCTCCCGCAGCCTTCGCTTCATCTATGGATTTCTGTACGTCATCATAGAGGGCTTTTCCGTCAGAGCCTCCTGAAATACCATATATATAGTTGCCGTTCTCATCCTGGAAGTAAGACGGTGTGGATTTGGTAAAGGATTCCGGAGTCGTTATTCCCACAAATGCGATCTTTACTCCGTCTCTTTCAAAGATCTTATAGCTGTCGAGAACATTATCGCCCCTGATCCCGTCTTTCTCCTCATAGAAATTACATGAAACATAAGGGAATCCGCTGTTTTGAGCTACATCTAAAGCTCTCATCATACCGTAATCAAATTCGTGGTTTCCCAGCGTAGCCAGATCGTATCCGGCAGATTTCATCAATTCTATGATATTCTTTCCGTCATCCATTGATCCGTAAGCAGTTCCCTGAATGTGGTCTCCGCAATCCACCAGAAGGGTATTTTCTCCCAGACTTTCTTTATAGGAAGCCAGCCTGGAATAGCTCCATGAATCGTGGGCCTGATCTCCGTCTCCTACTTGTCCGTTGTTGATATAAGTATGAATATCATTAGTATAGAGTATGGTTATATCCTCCGTCTGCGCCGCGGCATACATAGGCACTGCAAGAGTAAATATCATACATAATACTACCAGCATACTCAGCCAACGTTTAGCATGACCTTTCATTTTGTCTCTCCTTTCAAAATTCGGCATTTTGCTATAACTTACTTAGTATTATACATATCTTCAGGTCCATACTACAAGCAGTTATTTGTAAAATGCTCCTCAAATTTTGAAGTATACAATATCCATACCCTGCTCTTTCCCGGCGCTTGCGTTGGAGGCGGCCTTTTTTCGGAGAAGCGCCGGCTTTTTCAAAATCGAAAGACCGGCCCTCCGGCCGGTCCCATCTCTATCATATATTTAGCTAAGTTCCTTTTTCATGGCGGAAAGAGCATTTTTCTCCAGCCTGCTTACCTGAGCCTGAGATATGCCGATCTCTCTGGCAACCTCCATCTGGGTTTTTCCTTCAAAAAATCTTATATTCAAAATATGTCTCTCTCTCGGACTGAGCTTATCCATCGCTTCAGAAAGCGATATATTTTCTATCCATTTGGTATCGGTATTCTTAGTATCGGAGACTTGATCCATCACGTATATAGCGTCGCCGTCATCGTGAAAGACAGGTTCAAAGAGGGATACAGGTTCCTGAATAGATTCGAGGGCCGTAACCACATCCTCTCTGTTTACCCCCATGGAAAGGGCTATCTCTGTCACCGTCGGTTCTCTCTGCATATCGCGGGAGAGAACTTCTTTTGCCTGCAGGGATTTGTATGCCAGGTCTCTGAGAGATCTGGAAACTCGTATGGAATTATTGTCTCTCAAATATCTGCGGACTTCTCCTATTATCATCGGCACCGCGTATGTGGAGAATTTGACTCCGTGGCTCATATCAAAATTGTCCAGAGCTTTGATCAGTCCTATACATCCGACCTGAAAAAGGTCGTCAGGGTTTTCTCCCCTGCTGGCGAATCTCTGTATGACGCTGAGGACCAGTCTGAGATTTCCTTTGATAAATTTGTCTCTGACCGAATCATCGCCGGCCTTGATCTTTTCGAGCATTTCGGTCATTTCTGCCTCTTTGTAAAGAGGCAGTCTTGCAGTATCTACACCGCAGATTTCAACTTTGTTAGCCATAAATACATACCAATCCTATCCACAAATATTTTAGTTTAGTTATGTACTGCGGCCACCAAAGTTATGTGTGCCAATGTGTGGGAATCAAGTGCTTTAGGCCTTCATCCCAGCTTTTTTATTTCCTTTTGAAGCCTTGAAATTATCCGCTTCTCCAGGCGTGATATGTATGACTGGGAGATTCCCAGTTTATCGGCGACTTCTTTCTGCGTCATCTCTTTTCCGCTCTTGAGTCCGAACCTCATCTCCATGAGTTCTTTTTCTCTGGGCTCCAGCTTTTTCATGGCTCCGTACAGAAGCATTCTGTTCACTTCATCCTCCAGCCTGTGATATACTACGTCGTTCTCTGTCCCCAGAATATCTGACAGCAGCAGTTCATTGCCGTCCCAGTCTACATTGAGCGGTTCGTCCAGACTCACTTCACTTTTCAGCTTTGTCGTCCTTCTCAGATACATCAGTATCTCATTTTCTATGCACCTGGATGCATAAGTAGCCAGTTTTATATTTTTCTCTAATTTGAACGTGTTTACAGCCTTTATGAGACCTATGGTTCCTATGGAAATCAGGTCTTCCACATTCACCCCGGCGTTTTCAAATTTTTTGGAGATATATACGACGAGTCTCAGGTTTCGTTCTATCAATATGCTCCTGGCCTCCTGACTTCCGCCCGCATATTCTTTTAGGAGCTTCGTCTCCTCGTCTCTGGCCAGCGGCGGAGGAAGCACATCGCTGCCGCCTATATAAAACAGAGCCTTCTTCTTATTTCGGATTACCTCCTTAAGCCGTTTGATCATCAGGCTAAACTGTATTGTAGGCAAAAACCTGAATTCTTTATACATCTTTCAGCAATCCTCCCTCTAAAAAGTCTCTGTTCATAAGGACTTCGAAGCCTTCGAATCTACCCTTATAGAACGCTATGTAAGCCCCTTCGGTCTTGCGATCCTCAAATATTATCTCATCTGTTCTGAGGGCTTCGAGACTGCCTGCTTCGACGCCTACGCCGTGATACGGTATTATCCTGTACCGGCTGGGCATATCTTTTGCGCCGAAGGGCAGCCTTGACGCTCCCCGGATGTCTAAGAGCACCACCGGCTTGCCGGTCACAGGTTCTCTCAAACAGTTTCCCGAATCGACAAAAGCTTCGAAGAAATAGCTTTTGCCATCTATTATCAAACACACTCTCCCCTTCATGTTCATTTCTGCCTTGCGTCTTCTCACCAGTTTTACGAACCAGTAGGTCAGTCCGAAGGCAAGTATTCCAAAGCACAGCAGTCTGAAATACGTGACTGCGTCCATGTATATTATCCCCTGGTGAGATACGGCAGGCTGCTGCCTCCACAGAAGCAGCGCCATCACCGCACCCCCTGAAAGGAAAGTCAGCGCTAAAAAAAGCCCGGTGGTCTTAACGATCTCCCTCAGCCCAAAGGCCGCGGCCGCGCACAGCGTTCCGGCTAAAAGCCTGAGAACCGCTGACCAGCCGCCGTTTAAAGGAAGAAATATTATGAAGCCGCTCAGTCCGCATAAAACTGCGGCAAGTAATATCCGCATCTTCGCGGGCATACGGCCCGTAAGTTTTCCTGTCAGAAGTATCAGGAGCAGCCCCGCTATGAAGTTTTCTATAAACAGGTATTCTCCATAAATGACCATCTCATGCCTCGTTCGTTAATGATACAACAGAGCGTCCGAGAAGTATGTCGAATCCTGCTCAAATTGAAAAAAATTTAAAACAAGCCGCCTCCGTTGGAATCACTCCTTCGGGGCGGCTTTCGCATGTTCTTTCTATATTACTTTTATATAGCTTTTTGTTCCTTTTCCTTCTCGTTTTATTTCGTAGACGCCTCTGACGCTTATCTGTCTCATTTCGAGTACAGACTCAGCTTCTCCTATGTCAGACGTCCTGAGGTAGACGCCTGTGCCGCATGATCTTACAAGTTCCTGGGGCAATCTCTTCAGCTGCGCTTTTATGCCTGCTTCACTGAGCATATCCTGCGCATAAGCCGCCTTATAAAACGAAGAAAAGGCCATGATATATTCTTTTTCCACTTTCAAACAGCCTCCTATCGGTTCTTCCGACTTAAATCGGAGCGTGGCTCCCGGCAAACTCACCTGCCTTTCTGCAGCGAAAAGCTCTCAGGCGATCGGCTATCAGATACAGATAGCAGATTTTGGCTCCTCAGACTTTGGCGGAAAACCACAATTACTCGCCGCCGAAAGTCTGAAATCCCTCCGCAGAGGCGGGGATATCCGGCGTTCGTCGTTTATCTTCAGTATGTAAGACAGGCGGCTGCCGCTAAAATATTTTTTTAAAGAATCTTGATACCATCTGCCGGAAAGAAGCTTTATTTACATCTCCGGCCGCTACCAGTGAATATTCTGCTATCTTCTCCTCGTTCTGATACACTTCCAATACTCCCATTTCATCTCCTTTTACGAGAGGTAGAGATACTTTATCTTCTAATTTTACCTTGGTCGTGATATTACCTGCTCCGCCTTTTTCTACAAGGGCCGTTATCCGTTCGTCCGCAACAGCTTCGACTTTCTGAGGATTTCCTCTCTCCACCGTGATCTTTTCTATGGCCTCTCCTTTTTCTGCCACTATGTGAGTCTCATAGTTGGCAAAGCCGTAGTCGAGAATCTTGCTCACTTCCTGATTTCTAATGTCTGAAGTCTCGCAGCCTAAAGCTACTGCTATGAGATGCGTGTCTCCTCTGGTGGCCGACGCCGAAAGACAATAGCCTGCGTCGCTGGTAAATCCGGTCTTGATCCCGTCACATCCCTGATACTGTTTTATGAGCTTATTGGTGTTGGTGAGGCCAAACTCCTTTTCCTTGCCCGGCAAACCTACTGTTATGGTGTCCTGCCATGTGGTAAACCATTTTCTGGTCTCTTCATATTTATACAGTTCTTTAGACATTATTGATATATCATATGCGCTGGAATAATGTTCTGCTACAGGGAGTCCGTTGGTATTTACGAAATGACTGTCTCTCATGCCCAGCTCTTTGGCCTTTTCGTTCATTCTTTCTACGAATATTTCCTCACTGCCTGCTACATATTCGGCCAGAGCGACACATCCGTCGTTGGCGCTGGCCATGGCCACTCCTTTCAGGAGTTCCTGCACCGTGTGGGTTTCCCCGACTTCCATGTACATCTGGCTTCCTCCCATGGAGGCCGCTCGCTCCGATATGGTGACCTCATCATCCAAGCTTATCTTCCCTGCGTCTACCGAATCCATCACCAGCAGCATGGTCATCACCTTGGTTACAGATGCAAGAGGCAGTTCTTCGTGAGCATTTTGCTGGAACAAAACCTTCCCTGTATCAGCGTCGATCAGTACAGCCCCTTTCGCCGCTACTTCAAAAGGCGCTTTATCTTCTTCGGCAGGTGCTTCGTCACTTACTGTCTCCAGTTCTATAGGGTCTTGTTTTGGCAGGTTTCGTCCTATTCCCACAAAGGCGCACAATATCACTGCACATCCTAAAACACTGATAAATATCTTTTTTCTCGCGCCGGAAAGTTTGGCTCTGATGTCGCCTGCCCCGGCCTGCGGATCTTTACTTTTGGCTTCTCTCTTGTTAATCCGGGCTTCCCTGACTTTTCTCTTTAACTTCATAAAAAAGCGCCGTCCTTTCTACATATATGGTCTCTAAAATATATGTGGCAGGGCGAAGAATATGCTGTAAAAGAAACAGCTCTGAAGCGGCGCCTCGCCAGATTTAAAAAAGCGAGAATATTATCTTGTATGCTTCACTTTATAAAAAAGGATAAATCCCCCCTCGGCTGCTTTCAAAGCGCCCGGATGTCCGACAAATTAGCGGCAATAAGCAGCGCTCATCCCAGGGCATGTTGTATTTTTGCACTGTCTCATCATAAAAATACAGCATCAGTCTGGATTTTTCCGCTATTTATAGAGGAAAAAAGCTGCTATGCTGTATTATTTTAAAAATTTTCAATTTTTTACAACAATTTTAAAAGAAAGTGTTGTAAAATCAGCAGTAAAAATTAGATTCTACAGCATAGCTTTCAGTCAGGCACATTGAATGAGCATTTTATTCGCATCATGTTGCAGAATTGGCAGTAAAGGCGAATAAAATGCAACTACGTAATCAAAACAACACAGAGCGGAGCAAACTGCTCCGCTCCACTGGCGATTCAAAGTATAAAGTATTCGGTACGCTCTCTTCTAAGGAACAATTATAGCTCTCGTTATCTTTCTGTCTGCCGACATCTGCAGAGCCTCGCCTATCTCATCCAGAGAAAATTTCCTCTCGGAAAATTCTTTGAACGGATATTTATCCTGATATTTCTCTAAAAACTCCAGCGATTTATGCAGATATTCAGGCAGATATCTGACTACTCCAAAGACCGTCAGGGCTTTTCTCGTTATATAGCCCGGAGAGATTTCGGCGCTTACAGCAGTCGAGTTTATGCCTATCACAATATACCTTCCCATGACTCCGAGGTGGCGTATCCCTTCGTCAAACGCTCCTGCAAAGCCTGTGACCTCCAGGGCGACATCTGCGCCTCCTCCCGTAAGCTCCCTCACCAGTTCTTCTCTTTCGGAGAGTTCTCTGACTTCTGAAATATCTATAGTGTGATCGGCTCCGAATCTCCTTGCAAGGTCCAGCCTCTCCTTTACTCCGTCGATCACTATGACTTTGGCTCCCTTTTCCTTAGCGATGGCAGAAGCGTAAAGCCCCAGCCCTCCGGCGCCCTGGATGACAAGCGTCTCTCCCGCCTCAAGGCCCGCTCTCTCCAGACCGTAATATACCTGAGAAAAGGCGCAGTTGACGCCTACGGCCAGCTCATTGGGAACGCTGCCTGGAACTTTATAGAACATCTGCTCCGGATATATATAATAATGAGAGGCAAAAGTTCCTCCGAAATGAGGCCATTCTGACGGATCTGTTCCAAGATGTATATAAGCGTTTTCACAGAGGTCGTATCTTCCGGCGCGGCAGGCCTTACACTCTCCGCACGTGATGAAGTACGGCGCTACGATCCTGTCACCTATCTTCACCGGCTGACCCATGCTGTCAGTCTCCACGCCTTTTCCAAGCTTAAAAATTTCTCCTACGAACTCGTGACCCTGACAAGACGGCTTGCTGCCGGCTGTCGCTGCGGACGATCCTTTCCAGTTTTTGACGTCAGAACCGCATATATTAGTACACAGTACTTTTACCAATACTGCGCCGTCCTCAACTTTGGGAATAGGCTCCTCTGCAAACCCGAATTTCTTCTCTCCTTCAAAAAAAACAATTTTACCTTTCATCTCTCTTCTCCTCGATCAGGGAAAGATCAATCGGAGACACTACCGCTGAAAATAAGCTTGTTCATCACATGTTCATACTTGTCTACATCAGTCGCGTAATCGAGAAAACATGTGCAGGCTCTTGTCTTATATTCGTTTTTCTTGGTAATGATGCCGATCTCTCTGTACCCGATTTTTTCATTTAACTTAACACAGGTAAGTCCGGGACTGTTAAACTTGTTATATATATAATACGGGCAGAAAACCACTCCCATATTATTAGCCACCATATCCAATATAAAGTTCCACTGAGTACTCACCAGGACTATGTTGGGGGCAAAGCCAAGTCTCTTTATCTCCATTTCAGTCTGGCTGCCTATTTCTTTTCCGGCATTGTACAGAATCAGTCTCTGATCGTACATATCCTCATATCCCACGTTATGCTTTTGCGTTATGGGATTATCGACGCTGGCTACCAGAACGTTCTCCGAGTTAAGGATGCTGTAACTTTCAAAGTTTTCTTCATCTTCGGCTCCGTTAAGGTGGCGAAGGTCGATATACGCCAGGTCAAGATTCTTCTTAAGCAGTTCCTCTTTGAGAAGGTTGGTCTCTTTTTCAAAGATTGAAAAGGTTATCTGAGGATAAGAGGCATTAAATCCCGGTACTATATGCGAAAACAAGGCTCCGCCTCCCGCCACCGAAAGACCTATCCTCAGATGTCCTTTATCTATCCCTTCCTCCGTATAGGTAGTCTGAATGAGATCGTTATAATTGTCTAAAAGTCTGACAGCCTTTTCATAAAAGGCCTGTCCTGCATCTGTAAGCTTCTGTTTTCTCTGATAAGTATAGAAGAAGGTAAATCCCATCTCTTCTTCCATATTTTTGATAACCTTGCTCAAGGCAGGCTGAGAAATATAGAGCTTTTGCGACGCAAGCGAGTAACTGCCGTATTTAGCGATCTGCACAAAGTAGTTCAGCTGTTTGACATCCATGTTCTTACCTTTTCCTTTACTTAAAATATAGCTTTCTTTTTTTCAAAAAACAAATTATAATAATTTATACTTAATGATAACTTTAATATATTTCAGCTTGAAAATCAATTATGTTATAGTTCTGTTAGGGCATAATTGTTTTTTTAGCGGCACAAGCACAAGGAGGAACAACAATATGATGACATCAGCAGAATATATAGAAAGCCTTAGGAAACTGAATACTAAGGTATATATGTTCGGAGAAAAGATAGACAACTGGGTGGACCACCCTATAATAAAGCCGTCCATCAGCTGCGTAGCCATGACCTACAGCCTGGCTCAGAATCCTGAGTATGAAGATCTCATGACGGCTACTTCCCATCTTACGGGAAAGAAGATAAACCGGTTTACTCACATCCATCAGAGCACCGAAGACCTTAAGAACAAGGTCAAGATGCAGAGACTTCTGGGGCAGAAGACGGCCAGCTGTTTTCAGAGATGCGTAGGCATGGACGCCTTCAACGCGGTGTATTCCACTACTTACGAGATAGATGAAAAGTACGGTACCCACTACCACGATAATTTCAAAAAATTTCTCATATACGTACAGGACAACGATCTTGTAGTCGACGGAGCCATGACAGACCCTAAGGGAGACCGTTCAAAGGCCCCTCATGCTCAGAAAGACCCGGATATGTTTGTCAGAGTAAAGGAGAGAAGAGAAGACGGCATCGTCGTAAGAGGCGCAAAGGTACATCAGACCGGCTCCATCAACTCCCACTGGCACATAGTTATGCCTACTCAGGCCATGGGCGAAGCAGACAAGGACTTTGCAGTATCCTTCGCATGTCCAAGCGACGCGGAAGGTCTCTTCATGATATACGGAAGACAGTCCTGCGATACCAGAAAGATGGAAGAAGGCGCAGATGTAGATCTGGGCAACAAGAAGTTCGGAGGTCAGGAAGCTCTGGTAGTCTTCGACGATGTGTTCAT
>ERZ827471.1868-NODE-1868-length-11089-cov-5.213431_pt1 | contig 11089 bp, 13 predicted proteins | sample MGYA00519772_ERZ827471 | MGnify/ENA primary metagenome ERZ827471 (study PRJEB31778, sample SAMEA3449315) | human gut metagenome | biome: human gut; feature: human-associated habitat; material: faeces | place: United Kingdom | collected 2010/2012 ... | reverse complement strand
CGCCAGGGTCTTGGGGGGCCGGCTTGGGTGACCCCGCCGGGGCCACCGGCTGGGGGGAGGTGATCCCCGGGGAGACCGGAGGCACCGTGGGCTGCTGGGGCGTCTCCGGCGGCAGGGGTGCCGCGGGCTTGGCCGGCGTGGCCGCCGGGGGGGTGTAGTCGGCGTATTCCCACAGAATGTCCCCTAAACTGAATTTGTCATCTGCCATTGTATCAAAACCTCCATGGGACGGCGGGGGAATGAAACCCCCTGTGGGGGGCGTGGGTTACCGCCGCTGCCGCACGGCCTCGTAGAGGAGGATGGCGGCGGCGGCGCTGGCGTTGAGGGAGTTGAGCTTCCCCTTCATGGGGATGCGCACCAGCACGTCGCAGGTTTCGGCCACCAGGCGGCTCATGCCGCTGCCTTCGGAGCCGATGACGATGGCGGCGGGGCCTTTCAGGTCGGCCTCATACAGGGAGACGGGGCCGTCGGCGGCGGCGCCGAAGATCCAGAGGCCCTCCTTCTTCAGCTGCTTGAGCAGGGAGGGCAGGTTGGCCACCCGGGCCACCGGCAGGTGGGACACCGCCCCGGCGGAGGTCTTGGCCACCACGGCGGTGAGGCCGGCGCTGCGGCGCTTGGGGATGATGACCCCGTGGGCCCCGGCGCACTCGGCGGTGCGGATCACCGCCCCCAGGTTGTGGGGGTCGGAGAGCTCGTCGCAGACCACCAGGAGGGGGGGCTCCCCCCTGTCCCGGGCGGCCTGGAGGAGGTCCTCCACCGAGGCGTACTCCCGCACGGCGGCCACGGCGATGATGCCCTGGTGGGCGTGGGTGCGGCTCATGGCGTCCAGCTTGTGCCGGTCCACCTCTGCCAGCACGGCCCCCTGCTGCCGGGCCTGGTTGGCCAGCTGGCGCAGGGGGAGGTCCACCTCGCCCTTGAGGAGGAAGACCTTGTCAATGGGGGTGCCGGCCCGCAGGGCCTCGGCCACGGCGTTGCGGCCTTCGATGATCCCGTCGGCGCTGGCGCCGTCCTGGGGCCGCTTCGGACGGGGGCGGGGGTATGTTTCTTTCATGAAGACTCCAATCCCGGCCTGGGCCGCGGCGGCTGCCGGACCCAGGACCGCAGGAAGAAATTACAGGGGAAACGGGCAGAAAATCTGCACATTTTATGTATTATACCATGGATCCCAGGGAAGAAAAAGCCCCTTTCCCCTGGAATTTTTGGGGAAACCCGGGGGCAGATTTGCGGGATTTCATAATTTCTTAACACCTAAGTCACAGGGCGTTTCTTGCATTGCGGGGGGAAATATGATACCATATTTTTGCCAGGTTCGGGGGGTGTCCCCGAATCGTGAGAGAATGCCGGCGGGGTAGGTTCCCCGCCGAGAATGCATACATCCAGACAGGGGGGCCTCTCCCCCGGAACGGAGGGATCCATACCGTTGAGTTCCAACCAAGACAACAAGGGAAAGGGGGGCGGCGGCCCCCGCCGGCGCGGGTTTTTCATCGGCGCCATCCTCTGGGCCCTCATATTGGTGATCTTCTTTAACTTCCTGGCCAACCAGATCGCCAATGCCGGCACCCAAGAGGTCCCCTATTCTGAATTCATTGAAATGGTGGAGCAGGACAAGGTGGCCACCGCCGAGTTGACGGCCAACCAAATCACCTTCTACCTGAAAGAGGACCTCCCCGCCGGGGTGGAGGGGTCCACCGCCGAACCCAGCCAGGACCTGGCCCAGGTCCTCACCCAGCAGATGGAGCAGGGCGGGGCCCCCCGCTACGTCACCGCCCCTGTGGCCATCGGGGAGGGGGACACCGACCTCATCCCCCTGCTGAAGGAGCATAACGTCACCTACTTCTCCCCCATGCAGGAGGAGTCCTCCTACCTGGTCACCCTGCTGCTGAGCTATGTGGTGCCCATGATCCTCATGGTGGCCCTGCTGGTCTTTCTCATGCGCCGCCTGGGCGGCGGCATGGGGGGCCTGGGGGGCGTGGGCAAATCCAACGCCAAAGTGTATATGGAGAAGTCCACCGGCGTCACCTTCGCCGACGTGGCCGGCCAGGACGAGGCCAAGGAGTCCCTGGTGGAGATCATCGACTTCCTCCACAACCCCGGCAAATACACCGAGATCGGCGCCAAGCTCCCCAAGGGCGCCCTGCTGGTGGGCCCCCCGGGCACCGGCAAGACCCTGCTGGCCAAGGCCGTGGCCGGGGAGGCCAACGTCCCCTTCTTCTCCATCTCCGGTTCGGACTTTGTGGAGATGTTCGTGGGCGTGGGCGCCAGCCGGGTCCGGGACCTGTTTAAGGAGGCCAACAAGGTGGCCCCCTGCATCGTGTTCATCGACGAGATCGACACCATCGGCAAGTCCCGGGACAACCGCATGGGCGGCAACGACGAGCGGGAGCAGACCCTCAACCAGCTCCTGGCGGAGATGGACGGGTTTGACCCCACCAAGGGCGTCATCCTCCTGGCGGCCACCAACCGGCCGGAGGTGCTGGACCAGGCCCTCCTCCGCCCCGGCCGCTTCGACCGGCGGATCACCATCGACCGGCCCAACCTGGCCGGCCGTCTGGCCACCCTCCAGGTCCACACCCGCCGCATCCGTCTGGCCGAGGACGTGGACCTGAAAAAGGTGGCCCTGGCCACCGCCGGCTGCGTGGGGGCCGACCTGGCCAACCTGGTCAACGAGGCCGCCCTCCGGGCCGTCCGCCTGGGCCGCCGGGCGGTGAAGCAGGAGGACCTGCTGGCCGCCTTCGAGCTGGTCATCGCCGGCACGGAGAAGAAGGGCAGCGTCCTTACCGAGTTTGAGAAGAAACTGGTGGCCTACCACGAAGTGGGCCACGCCATGGTGGCCTACAAGCAGAAAAACACCGAGCCGGTGCAGAAGATCACCATCGTCCCCCACACCCAGGGCTCCCTGGGGTACACCCTGCTGATGCCCGAGGAGGACAAGACCGAGCTGCGGACCAAGGACGAACTCATGGCCCGGATCACCGTCTCCATGGGCGGCCGGGCCGCCGAGGAAGTGGTGCTGCACACCATGACCAACGGCGCCTCCCAGGACATCCAGGACGCCACCGCCGTGGCCCGGAACATGGTGGCCATGTTCGGCATGAGCGAGGAGTTCGGCATGATGGCCCTGGCCTCCCGCCGCAGCCAGTACCTGGACGGGGGGTACGGCATGGACTGCGCCCAGGACACCGCCGCCCGGATGGACCAGGCGGTGAAGGCCCTGCTGGACACCTGCTACCAGCAGGCAGTGGGCATCATCCGGGACAACCGGGAGGACATGGACAAAGTGGTGGCCTACCTCCTGGAGAAGGAGACCATCACCGGCGCGGAGATGGTGGCCATCATCGAGGGCCGGGACCCCGCCACCGCGGACTCCCCCTACCTCACCGAGGGCCCGTCCCAGACGCCCCCGGCGCCGCCAGCGGAGAACCAGCCGCCCCTGCCCCCTGCCGGAGAGGCGGCAGCGCCCCAGCCCCCCGTCCCGCCCGCCGGCGGCGGGGAGGAACCCCAGCCCCCCGCTGGGCCGGAGCCCTTTGCCGGACCGGACCAACCCAAGGAATAACCCCCACAAACCCCCGCCTTTGGCGGGGGTTTCTGTTTCAGAGAGGAGGAAGGCCTATGAAGCCCCTGTCGGACGTTCCCCAGCCTGGCCAGCGGACCCTCCTGATCCCCGCCATGCTGGACGACCACTTCCCCCTGCTCCAGTACGCCTTCCACAGCCGGGACTATTTCCCGGTGATCCTGGACCAGGGCCAGGGGGCGGCGGAGCTGGGGCTGCGGTATGCCCACAACGACATGTGCTACCCCTTCCACCTGAGCCTGGGGCAGTACCTCCTGGCTCTGGGCAGCGGGGCTTACGACCTGGAGAACACCGCCCTGCTGATGCCCTCGGCGGGGGACGCCTGCCGGGGGTCCAACTTTACCAGCCTCATCCGCAAGGCCCTGGTCCAGGCGGGGTACCCTCAGGTGAAGGTCCTCACCCTGAACGTCAAGGGGCTGGAGAAGGACCAGGCCCTGCCTATCCACCCCCACATGGTGTGGCGGGCCCTCTTCGGCCTGTTCTACGGGGACCTGCTGCTCCTCCTCACCCACCAGACCCGGCCCTGGGAGGCCGTCCCCGGGGCGGCGGAGGCCTGCCGGGCCCAATGGACCGCCCGGCTGGCGGAGGAGCTGAAAACCGGCCGGGGCCTCACCCTGGGGCGGATGCGCCAGGTCTTTGCCCAGGCGGCGGCGGACTTTGCCAAAATTCCCCTGCGGCCGGGCCCCCGGCGGCGGGTGGCCCTGGTGGGGGAGCTGTACACCAAGTACTGCGCCCTGGGCAACTGGGACATGGTGGCCTTCCTGGAGGGGGAGGGCTGGGAGGTGGCGGTGAACGGCTTCTCCTGGTACCTCCTCTACTATGCCAGCAATCAGATCGCCGCCGGCGGCCCCGCCCAGGGGGTGTGGCGGGGGCTCAGCCGCTGGGTGGCGGGGCTCCAGCAGGACCTGTGCCGGGCCCTGGCGGACCACGGGTTTTTCACCCTGCCCCCCTTCCCCGCCTTCCAGCGGGAGGCGGCAGCCTGGATCAGCCAGGACCTCCAGGTGGCCGACGGCTGGCTCATCGGGGCGGAGGCGGCGGCCTGGCTCCGGGCGGGCTGTTCCCGGGTGCTGGCCATGCAGCCCTTCGGCTGCCTGCCCAACCATGTGTGCGGCCGGGGGCAGTATGCCGCCCTGGTCCGCCGGGTGGGGGCGGGCAAGCTGGTGAGCGTGGATGTGGACGCCAGCCTCCCCCGGCTGGGGGTGTACCACCGGGTGAAGCTGCTGCTGGAACCCTGGGAGGAATGCGCATGTACGGTAAAGTAGCACTATAATATTACAGACAACCGCCCTACTATTTCGTATAACGCAGGGATAGAAACAAGATTACATAAGCAATTTGTGAAATAGTACATTGACACACATAGTAATGTCGGATATAATGTGCATGGAGGTGAAGCAAATGCCGGAGCAGAACATCAACAGCGATTTAATCCGTGGGCATATAGATACCATAATTCTTAAAATATTAAGAGATGGCGACAATTACGGCTACGAGATTATGAAAGCTGTATCCATGAACAGCAACAATGAATATGAATTGAAAGAGCCGTCTTTATATACAAGCCTAAAGCGTCTTGAGAAACAAGGCCATATTGTTAGCTATTGGGGCGACCAATCGCAAGGCGGGCGGCGAAAGTATTATCATATTACGGACAGCGGTAACGCCGCCTATGAAAAAGCACTTTCGGAATGGCTGCATGCAAAAAAAATTATTACTATGCTTCTGCAAGGAGGTAAGGACGAATGATAGATTTACAAAAATATATTGACGGATTATTCCGGCATCAGCGTTTAACACCGGAGGTAAAAGACCTAAAGGAAGAAATATTGAGCAATATGATTGCAAAGCGGGACGATTTGATTGCACAGGGATTGAGTGCAGAAAAGGCAACCGAGAAAGCAAAGGAAAGTTTGTCAGCGATTGATTATCTGATAGACGGAAATCAGCTTACCGATGTTGGCAAATATCATTTGGAATGTATGCAAACACTATTGCTCAACTGTATTATTTTTTGGATTTTTTCCTTGCCGCTTCTCTTTACCCATTATGCGCTAACCAGTTATATCGGGCTTTTATGTGTTATCATTTCTGGCTGCGCTTACATTCTGAGCAAAGATAAAAAAGAAAAAGTCATTGCTTTTCTATCGCTTTCAGCGAGTGAACACAGAAGAAAAGTCGCATGGACTATTTGGAGTGTATTTTTTCTTGTAGCTGTCGGAACGATGGCAGCGTTGACATTTGGAAGTGATATTTGGTTTGGCAGACCTCTGAATATTACAGGCCCATATCAAATGGCAAATATTGCAGTACGGTTTTATCTGCCGCTATTGACCATTATCATTCCTATTACAATCAGCAGTTTTTCAAAAATACTGCTGAAATGCAGAAAGGGGCATGAAGATGAATAAGAAAAGTAAAATTATTATCGGACTTCTCGCTGTTGCAGTTGTTTTGTTCTGCGTAATCCAGTTTTGGATTATTCCCACCAATCAAGCCAAACAAGAAGCCTACGCCCAAGATCAGACAGACGCTTTAACGCATGACATTTCTGCGATTGAAGATTATAGGACTGCATATTTGGGGGACGCGAACAATGTTAGAGACTTATTTGGGAATTTACCATTAAACAATATTCCAAGGCAGTTTGAAATCAATTCTGATGATTGTACTTTAACAGTGAACTATCTTGATACTGTTTGGAACATCGGAGAGGATAAGGTACAAAGAGATTTAATCTATAATACCGTTGCGGCTATGGCGGCGATTGATAATTTGTCGGGAATAACCTATAACTTTTCCGGTGATAGCTATTCCTTTGAACGAACGCAAATTGAAGATATATTCGGCGCTCCTTTGTCAAATCTGCTTGAACAGGAGAAGTGGAGCAACGATGTACAAGACAAACTAAAGGATACGGATTTTGTTGAACAATTTTATAAATAGCAAAGCCAGCCGAGCCAGTCAACGGTCAAGATGAACGGCGCATATGCGCCGCCGTTGACAGCCCCGCCCGCCTTTGCAGACAGGCAATCAAGGGGCGACAGCAAGGAGTGCTGCCGTCCCTTACGTTTCCTCTCTTATCGCACAGCAACAAACACAAACCGCGCCCAACGCCTGTCAAGGCGCTGGGCGCGGTTTGGATGGGAGGGAGGGGCAAGATTATTCCTCATTCTCCCGCATAATGATCAGGTCCAAAAACTGGGCGTTGCGGACCAGGTAGGTGGCCACGGACCCCAGCTTTTGCAGGGGCCCCCGGGTGGAGCGGGTCATCACCAGGGCGTCAAACTTCCCCTCCCGGGCGAAGTGGACGATTTCCGGCCCGGGGCTGCCCCAGAGGAGCACGGTGTGCACCGGCCAGCCGGCCAGCAGCTGGGAGAAGGTGTCCAGCTCCTGGGTGGCCTTGCGGGCGATCTTGTCCCGGGTGAACTGGCCGTCGATGTGCATCTGGTCCGGCAGAACCATGAGGAGGGTGACCTCCACCTCCCGGTTGGGATAGATCTGCTGGACCATGTCGATGGTGCGCAGGCTGCGCACGCTGCCGTCGATGGGTAACAGGATCTTCTTCATGGGTAGCGACCTCCTATCCAAATCGTGTGGACTCTACGGGAAAAAAGACGGGGGAAAGGCGCACGTCCTTTCCCCCGTCTGCGTGACAATAGGTGTTGGGTTCCCCTCCTGCAGCGGCCCGTGGGCGGGGAGGGGATGGTGGGTCAGGTTTCCCGCAGAACGGTGGTGGTGATGAAGGAAGCGTTGTGCACCACGTAGGTGGAGACCGAACCCAGTTTCTGGGTGGAGCCACGGCTGGACCGGGTCATGAGGATGGAGTCAAAGGTGCCGTCCTTGGCAAAATTGACGATTTCCGGGCCGGGTTTGCCGAAGCGCAGGGCGGTCTCTGTTTTGAAGGCGGGGAGCATCTTGGCGAAGGACTCCACCAGCAGTCGGGCCTCCTCGGCGGTCTGGGGGTCGGTGACAATCTCGTCATGGTCGGGCATGGGGGTGACCTCGTCGTTCTCGTCGGTCATCTTCGAGGGACGGGCTTCCGGCACCACCAGCAGGATGGTGACCTCCGTTTCGTCGGGGGAGTAGGATTGCTTCACCACTTGAATGGCGCGCAGGCTGCGGGGGCTTCCGTCGATGGGCAGTAACAGCTTCTTCATGTGGGCTTACCTCCAATCATTTCTGGCGGGTGGGTGAATGCGTGTGGATGGGTGGGCCGGCAGGGGTTAGTTTATTCGTCCCCTTCCTCCCGCATGACGATGACGTCCAGGAACGAGGCGTTGCGGACGATATAGGTGGCCACGGAACCCAGCTTGCGCAGGGGGCCCCGGGAGGAACGGGTCATAATAATCATATCGGTGCCGGTTTCCTTGGCGTACTCCACGATCTCGGCCCCGGGGGCGCTGCCCAGGAGGACCTGGGTTTTCACCTGGTAGCCGGGGAGCAGCGCGGCCACGGCGTCCAGCTCCGGCTGGGCCTTTTCCGCGTTGCGCTTGATCTCGTCTAAGGAGTTGATGTACAGCTGGGCGCTGACCACTTTGACGATGGTGATGTCGCTCTCGGCGGGGTCGCACAGGCGCTGGACCATTTCCACCGTGCGCAGGGAGCGCTTGCTGCCATCCACGGGGAGCAGGATTTTGTTCATGGGAAAAACCTCCTTGGGGGGATCCCCCTTTGGTATCTTGATTATACAACTAAACCAAATAAAAGTCAAGAAACCGGGAAAAGATTTGGAGAAAATTCCAAACCTCTTCCCGGTTGCCCGCAGGGATCATTTCCCGTGGAGGATGGTATAGGCGTTGTGGACGGCTTCGATCTCCACCACCCGGTGGGCGCCGCCGGCCTCCCCGTCCAGGGTCCAGAGGAGCTCGTTGGCGGCGGTGATTTTCACCTTCCGGGCGGGGAAGGTGGTGAGCATGGAGTTGAGGATGGAGGGGTCGGTCATCAGCAGGGCCCGGCTGAGCTCCTCCACATCCTTCACATCCCGTACGGGGGAGATGAGGGTGACCTCCAGCAGGCCGTCGGACAGGTCGGGGTTGCCGGGGGGGAAGTTGCGGAACCGGCCCACGGAGGTGGTGTTGCTCACCATGCCGTAGAGGTAGTCCCCCTCGATGGTCTGGTCCTCGCTCTCCACCTTGATGTGGTAGGGTTTGATGGAGGAGAGGCTCTTCACCACCTCCAGCACATAGGCGTTGTAGCCCAGAAGGTTTTTGTTCTTCTGGGGGGTGGAGTAGGCGATCTCCGTAAAGGCTCCGAAGGCGGCCACATAGAGGAAGGGCTGCCCGTTGAACCGCCCCATGTCATGGGTGCAGGGCACCCCGGTGACGGCGGTGACCGCCAGGTCGGTGAGGCTGTCCAGGGGAAGGTTCAGGTTTTTGGCAAAGTCGTTGGTGGTGCCCACAGGGATGTACCCCAGCAAGGGGGGCTGGGGCAGGCGGGCGGCGCCGGCCACGGCCTCGCTGAGGGTGCCGTCTCCCCCGGCCACCACCACCCGGTCGAAATCGCCGCTCCAGCGGACGATGGCCTCGCCGGCGTCCCCCCGGTACTGGGTGGGGTAGGTGGTGACGAGACAGTCCTGCTCGGTCATGGCGTTGATGATGTCAGACAGACTGGCCCAGGTCTTGTTTTTTCCCGCATGGCGGTTATAGATAAAAAGGACGCGCTGCATCTGGTGTCTCCTCCTTATGGCAAGCTTGGTCACAGGCCGTCTCCGCCGCCGGCCAGGGGACAGGGGCAGAGAGACATACCCCATTATAAACCCTCTGATTTCCGTTGACAATAGGCCGGGGGACAGGATATACTAACCTTTAACAGCAAATGGCGAAGCCCGCCAAAAACCGCCCAAAACAGTGCCCCAACCCCAGGGGAAGGAGGAGGGAACCCCATGAACAAAACCGACCTGCTGGATAGATTCGCCCGGGATGGGGAGAGCCGCCTCCTCCTGGCCCGCATCCTGGACCAGCAGCAGCGGGCCCAGCAGCGGAGCATCCCCACCCACACGGGGTTCCTCTCCCCCGCCCAGCAGGCGGAGAGCGCCGACCTGCTCATGGCCGCCGCCCCGGGGCAGGGCCTCCTCCACGGGGGGTACCCCGACGCGGAGCGGAAGCTCTGGGCCTTCCTGCCGGACTGGCTGGAGGAGGAGACCTGGCTGGCCGGGGAGGACTGCCCCCTCTGCGCCCTGTCGGTGACCCTCCCCCGGGGGGCCAGCCTCACCCACCGGGACTACCTGGGTTCCCTCATGGGTTTAGGGCTCACCCGGGAGAAGATCGGGGACATTTTGCTCACTGAGGAAGGGGCCCAGGTGGTGGTCCTCCGGGAGACCGCCCCCATCCTCCTCTCCCAGTGGACCCAGGCGGGGAAGTACCCGGTGAAGCTGGCCCCCCTGCCCCTGGACCAGCTCACCCCCACCCCGGGGGAGCGGAAGCAGATCCGGGCCACGGTGGCCTCCCCCCGGCTGGATGCGGTGGTGTCCGCCGGGTTCTCCATCCCCCGGAGCCGGGCGGCCGACCTGATCCGGGCCGGCCGGGTGGCGGTGAACCACCGCCCCTGCGACAAGGCCGACAAGGTGGTGGCGGCAGGGGATGTGCTCACCTGCCGGGGCCTGGGCAAGTGTGTCCTCACGGAACTGGGGGGCACCTCCAAGCGGGGCCGGCTGATCCTGGCCCTGGAGCGGTATCTATAACGAGGAAAGGACAGGAAACCATGACGGAAGAACGCATCGCCCGGCTCAACGAGCTGGCCCGGAAGAGCAAGACCATCGGCCTCACCGAGGCGGAAAAGCAGGAGCAGGCCACCCTCCGTTTGGAGTACCTGGCGGCCATCCGCCAGAGCCTGGAGGCCCAGCTGGACAACGTCTACATCGTGGAGGCCGACGGCACCCAGACCAAGCTGAAGAAGAAGGACAGCCCCAAGCCCCCCAAAAGCTGATGCAGCCCGCCGTTCCGGCGGTTTGTATAGGGGACGGCCCTGCCGCCCCCAAAATGCCATCACAAAGGAGAAACAACCATGCCCAGTATGTACGTCAACGTGCCCAAGCTGCCCCAGGAGACCAAGGACACCCTGGTGGCCAAACTCTATGAGGCGGCCGCCCCGGTGCTGAAGGCCCCCCACATCTACACCTTCGTCAACGAGTACGAGACCCTCTACGAAAACGGCAAGCCCGCCCCCCAGCAGATGGTGGTGGCCAACCTGGAAGCCGGCCCCACCAAGGAGGAGAAGGTCAACGCCCTGGCCGAGGGGATGCGGGCCGCCGTCCGGGAGGTGCTGGGGGAGGACAAGGACCTCACCCTGGTCTTCCACGACAACGCCCTGGACCGCCTGGCCATTGGCGGGGGGACCATTGCCACCAAGATGAAGAAGTAACCACTCCGGCCAGGCCGGAGTGGGGGGGCCTGTCCCGTGGGGGCGGGGGCCCTGGTGTTTCGGTGGGTGGTCCTGTTAGGACCGGCGCAGGTTAGCACCTGCGGCGTGGGTTCCCGCCCGGTCCCGGGCGGGGATCCAGGCTTTCTCTAGAGAAAGCCC
>ERZ827471.1860-NODE-1860-length-11156-cov-4.944780_pt1 | contig 11156 bp, 12 predicted proteins | sample MGYA00519772_ERZ827471 | MGnify/ENA primary metagenome ERZ827471 (study PRJEB31778, sample SAMEA3449315) | human gut metagenome | biome: human gut; feature: human-associated habitat; material: faeces | place: United Kingdom | collected 2010/2012 ... | reverse complement strand
TCAGTCGGCAGAGCATCTGCCTTTTAAGCAGGGTGTCCGGGGTTCGAATCCCCGACGGGTCACCATGTTAAAAATCCTGGAATCCCTTGTATCCCAAGAGGTTCCAGGATTTTTTGTTGCGTAAGCAGGGCCCTGGGTTTGCTTTACCGGTACTGGGGCTTGCCCATAAAAGAGAGGGGGGACAGGGTGACCAAGGCCAGAGTTCCCATGGGGGGAAAGACCTTTGGCCGGCTGACGGTGGTGGAACAGGTGCCGGCGCCGGCCGGCGTGACGGGGCGGGAAGCCTGGTACCGCTGCACCTGCCAGTGCGGGGGAGGGATCACCACACGGGGCACCAGCCTGCGCCGGGGGATCACCCAGAGCTGCGGCTGCCTTCGCCGGGAGGTGACCCAGGCCAGGAACCAGGCCCAGGCAGCCCAGCGCCACGACCTCACCGGGCAGCGCTTCCACCGCCTGGTGGTGGAGGGGGTGCTGCCCCAGCGGCAGGGTGGGCAGCGGGTGTGGCTGTGCCGGTGCGACTGCGGCCGGCAGCACCAGGCCACCACAGGGGGGCTGCGCTCCGGCGGGGTAAAAAGCTGCGGCTGTCTGCCCACCCGCGTGCCGGATGACCTTACCGGCCAGCGATTTGGCCGCTTGACCGTTCTGGCGCTGATGGAGGCGCGGGGGTCCAACGGAGGTGCAGTCTGGCAGTGTCAGTGCGACTGTGGGGCGCAGTGCCAGGTCCCGGCAGGCAACAACCTGCGCCAAGGGCGCACCGTCAGCTGCGGCTGCGTGCGGCGGGAGGACCTCACCGGGCAGCGGTTTGGGAGGTTGGTGGTGTGCTCCCTGGGGAACCGGTCCAACGCGGGGGCGGGCGCCTTTTGGAACTGTCAGTGCGACTGCGGTAAGATGGTGCAGGTGCACGCCCATAAATTGAAATGTGGGCACACCCGCAGCTGCGGGTGTGCCCATCAGGATGGGATACGGAACTTGCAGGGCCAGCGGTTTGGAAAACGCACCGTGCTGGAGGACAGTGGGCAGCGGCGGGCAGGGGGTGGCATTCTCTGGCGGTGCCGCTGTCAGTGCGGTCAGGAGAAATTGATCCGCCAGGACGCCCTGGTGGCAGGCAGAACCCGGAGCTGCGGCTGCACCACCTCCCGCGGCAACGAGAAAATCGCCCGGATGCTCACCCAAGGGGGCATTGCCTTTGTAGCGGAATACACCCCTGGGGATTTGCCGGGGCGCTACCGCTTCGACTTTGCGGTGTTCCGCCAGGAGAAGCTGGCCTACCTCATTGCGTACGACGGTGTTCTCCATACCGCCTACAGCGGCCGGGGCTGGGACACGGAAGCCCGGTTTCTCCGCACCCAGGCCAGCGATGGGCTGAAAAATGCCTACTGCGCCCGGAAGGGCATCCCCCTGCTGCGCATTCCCCACACCCAGTATGCCCTGCTGTCGCGGTCGGATTTGGTGTTGGAAACGAGTCCCTTCCGCCTCTCACCGCCGGGCCCTGGCGGGGATGCGCAGGGACCACAGCAGGAACAGGCAGGCAATGGCAAGGGCGAAGTAGTAGGAGAGATGGGGCACGTCCCCCACCATTGCCGTCAGGGCACGGAGGAGGAGGGGGGAGAGGAACTGGGCCAGGTACAGGGCGGCCGACAGCAGGGGCATCACGGTGGTGGTGGCGTCCTTCCCCGCCCGGCGGGCGGCCCCGGAGATCAGGAAGGGGATGCCGGCGCCGTTGGCAAAGCCGATGCAGGCAGACCCCAGCAGGGTGCCGGCCCAGCCCCCCAGGAAGGTCAGCAGGAGGTAGCCCACCAGGAAGAGCAGGGGAGCGAAGACCTTGGTGCCTCCCCGCAGCACCCCCTGGATGCGGACGAAGAGCAGCCCGCCGAAGAGGGCCACTAAGTCGGCCCCGGTCATGATGGCGGCGATGTACTGCTGGCCGATGACCCCGTCCCCGCTGGTCTCCAGGGCAAAGTTGGCGGGGTAGAGGAAGAAGGTGGACATGAGCAGGAACATGGCCAGGACATAGACGAAGAAGGTCCGCCGCCCCCCGGGGGCGGGGGTGTCGGCGGCCTGGGCTGTGGGTGCCTGCCGGGGGATCCCGCCTTTGGGGAGGAAGCGCAGACACAGGAGAATGCTCCCCAGCCCCAGGAGATAGACCAGAAAGCTGGCCCGCCAGCTGATCCCCGCCAGCAGCCCTGCCAGCAGGGTGGCAATGACGCCCCCCAGCTGGTTCATGGCCGAGGAGATCCCCAGGAGGGAGGCCTGCTTCTCCGGCGGGAAGTAGTCAGTGAGCAGCCCGGTGGACAGGGGCATGAGGATCCCCACCCCCACCCCCACCAGGGCCCGCATCACCAGGACCAGGCCGATCTGATCAAAGAGTCCGGCGGCGCACCCCCCACGGTGTAGAGGGACAGCCCCAGCAGCACCAGGGTGCGGGTGTTCAGCCGCCGGCAGAGCTTGGGGAAGAAGAAGTTGGTGATGACGATGAACAGCGCGGGGATGCTGATGATCATCTGGACAAAGGTCTGGCTGCTCTGGGCAAAGTGGGCCTGAATCACGTTCAGGGCAGGGGCCACAGCGGCGCCTGCCATCACCGTCAGCAGCGAGAGGGAGAGGATGCTCCCGGTGAGCCCCCTCCCGATGGGTTTGGCTTGCAGCAAACAATCGCTTCCTTTCTGGTCTTCTTTTCGCAAAAAAAGATGCGCAAGTCCTGTTTGGACTTACGCATCTCTGCTACACAACACCTTTAGTATCCCACAAAACCACGCAAAAGTCAAAGGGGCAGCAGCCCCCTTTTTTTCAGAAACCGGTGCCCACAATGACAGAATTTTTACGGAGGAACCAGCATGGATTGGATGGAAGAAGTCCGAGAAAACCTGAAAAAACGGCGGCAGATCCTGTTCTCCAAGGACGCTGCCTGTCTGCAGCCCTTGGCTGCCCAGCTGGCCCAGCAGCCCCACACCGTCCTGGTGCTCTGGGCGCTGGCCTGGGCGGAGGAGACGGTGGACACCCTGGAGGCACGGTACCCCCAGGAGCGGCGGCCCCGGGAGGCCCTGGAGGCCGCCCGGGCCTGGGCGGCCGGAGCCCTGAAAATGCGGCCGGCCCAGCGGGCCATCCTGAACTGCCACGCCCTGGCCAAGGAGCTCACCCGGAAGGAGGACATCGCCCGGTGCCACGGGGTGGGCCAGGCCTGCTCGGTGGTCCACATCCCGGGCCACGGGCTGGGGTATCCCCTCTATGATCTCACCGCCCTGGTCCATCAGTGGGGCCTCGAGGGGTGCAGGGAGGCGGTGGAGGCGCGGCTGCGGGCCTATGAAACCACCCTACAGACCTGGAGCCACCGGGCTGAGGCCTACCCCGGCCCCTGGGCCGCCTTCCTCCAGAAGCGGTAAAAAAGCCCCCGGGAGGGCAGGGCCTCCCGGGGGAGGGGCTCAGTGGCCCCGGTGCTTTTCCCGGCGTTTCTGTTGGCGCAAGGCAAACTGCCGGGCCGCGTGGTCTGCCTGCTGCTGGCGGGCCCGGGCTTTCCGTGCTTCGGCGTTGGTTTCCCGCTGGGCCTGGAGGGCGCGCTGGGCTTTGGTGCCCAGGGCCGGCGTGTCCAGCTGCTTCTGGATGGCCCGCTGGAGGCGTTTGGGGTTGGGCCGGGGCCGGACGGCGGTTTCTGCCGGCAGGGGCGGGCTGAAGGTCAGGTCCCTCCAGTGGCGCTGGAGAAAGGCATAGACCTGGGCGTCCTTGGGCTCTGCCCCGAAGAGGATCTTGCAGACCTGGTACTGCCCGTCCTCCTCCCGCTCATACAGGCCGATCCAAAAGGGATCCTCAAAGGTTACCGTGAGGGTGGAAAGCGCTGGTTTCATCTTGGGTTCCTCCTTAAAGAAAATGCCTGCAGGGAAGGGACAACCAAGGAGGCAGGTTACTGACGGCTGCAGCCGCTCCCGGACTACCAACCGGGACGTGTTTTGATCCCCGCAGGGATAGGATACCAAAAACCAGGGGGGAGCGCAACGGGGGTGGGGGAAGAGAAAGTCCACCCATGGCAGAGGCGGATTTTGTGGAAAGTAGGACTTGACGGGGGCAGGGGAACGTGATACCATAAATGCAAGTTCAAAAGCAAACCAATGAGTAAGAGGAGTACCGTTTCGTTTCCCTCCTCAGCGAGCCGTGGCCGGTGAAAGCACGGCGAGACAGCGAAACGGGAATGGACTTACGAGGGCGGAGCGAACCCCGGCGCACATCCCTGCGGCGGGCAGTAGTGGCCGACGGGGACCGCACCCGTTATCCGGGCGGCACATATGATGGTATGTGAAAGAAGCGGGCGCAATGCGTCAATTTGGGTGGTACCGCAGGATTCAGTCTTGTCCCATGTGGCCGAAACATTTCGGCATGTGGAGCAGGGCTTTTTTTGTTGCCCCATGATTTGACAAAGAGACCCACACCACCATCGAAATCAAATCAAAAGGAGAACCGTAACATGAAAACCCTGAAAAAACTGCTCTGCGGAGCCCTTTCCCTGACCATGGTCCTGTCCCTGGCCGCCTGCGGCGGCGACGCTGCCAGCGGCGAGGTGCCTGTCATCGGCATCTGCCAGTACGGCCAGCACGGCTCCCTGGACAACTGCCGGGAGGGCTTCCTCCAGGGCCTGGAAGAGGCCGGCCTGGTGGAGGGCACGGACTACACCATTGACTACCAGAACGCCAGTTTTGACGACAATATGGCCATTCAGATTGCCCAGGCCTTCTCCGCCGAGGACGCAGCCCTGATGGTGGGCATCGCCACCCCCGCCGCCACTGCCTGCTACGCCGCGGCAGAGGACAAGGACATCCCCGTGGTCTTCACCGCCATCACCGACCCCGTGGGGGCCAAGCTGGACTCCGGCAACATCACCGGCACCTCTGACGTGCTCCCTGTCCAGGGGCAGCTGGAGCTCATCCGGGCCATCCAGCCTGAGGCGGACACCATCGGCATCGTCTACACCACCAGCGAGGCCAACTCCGTCTACTCCATCGGGGTCTATGAGGAGCTGGCCGCCGACTACGGCTTCACCATCGAGGCCATCGGCGTCACCGCCCAGTCCGAGGTGACCCAGGCGGTGGACACCCTCATCAGCCAGGGGGTGGACTGCCTGTCCAACCTCACCGACAACAACGTGGTGGGCGTGCTGGGTTCCATCCTGGAAAAGACCAACGAGGCAGGCATCCCCGTCTACGGCTCCGAGATTGAGCAGATGGAGCTGGGCTGCGTGGCCGGCGCCGGCCTGGACTACGTCCAGCTGGGCATCCAGACCGGCAAGATGGCCGCCCAGATCCTCACCGGCGAGGCCACCTGCGAAGACCTGCCCTATGAGACCATTGAGAACTACGGCCTCTATGTCAACAGCAATGCTCTGGCGGCCATGGGCCTCACCCTCCCGGAGGACGTGGCCCAGAACGCCGAAGAGGTGGGGGAAACCGCCTGAACCCAGTAAGTAAACCCAAAGGAGGCTGGCCGCAATGGCAGACTTGATCGTATCCACGCTGACCCAGGGGCTGATTTATGCGCTCCTGTCCTACGGCGTGTACATTACCTATTCGGTGCTGGACTTCCCAGACCTTACCGTGGACAGCAGTTTCCCCCTGGGGGCGGCGGTGACAGCCATTCTGCTGCTCCAGGGGGTGAACCCCTGGGTCACCCTGCTGTGCGCCGCCGGCGCCGGGGCCATCGCCGGCCTGTGCACCGGCCTCATCCATGTGAAGCTGAAGGTGCGGGACCTGTTGGCCGGTATCATCACCATGACGGCCTTGTCCTCCATCAACCTGGTGTTGGCGGGGTCCAACGTCACGGTGGAGCGTGCGGTGGACACCATCTTCACCTCCCCGCTGACCATGACCCTGTTTGGGGACCTGTCCCTCACCACCCGGAAGCTCATCCTCTCCCTGGTGCTGGCGGTGGTGATTAAGCTGCTGCTGGACCTGTACTTCCGCACTAAGTCCGGCCTCCTCCTCCGGGCCACCGGGGACAATGGGACCCTGGTCACCACCCTGGCCCAGAACAAGGGGAACATGAAGATCCTGGGCGTGGTCATCGCCAACGCCCTGGTGGCCCTGTGCGGGGCGGTGGTCTGCCAGGAGCAGCGGAGCTACTCCGCCGTCATGGGCATCGGCCAGGTGGTCTTCGGCCTGGCCACGGTGATCATCGGCATCTCCCTGATCCGGTTCTTCACCCGGTCCAAGGCGGCCCAGGGGCTGCGGAAGGTGCCGGTGCTCCGGGTGCTGGCCACCCCCAAGGGGACCATGGCGGTGCTGCTGGGGAGCATCATCTACAAGTTCTGCGTGCAGATCGCCATCAACGCCGGCCTGCCCGCCAACATGCTGAAGTTTATCACGGCGGCCCTCTTCCTGGTGGTGCTGGTGATCGCCGGACGGAGAGGGGAGGAGATCATCCATGCTTGAGCTGCAGGACCTGACCAAAATCTACAACGCCGGCACCGTCACGGAGATGACCCTCTTCGACCACTTCAACCTCACGGTGCCCGACGGGCAGTTTGTCTCCATCGTGGGGAGCAACGGCTCGGGCAAGACCTCCCTGCTGAACATCCTCTGCGGGTCCATCCCCCTGGACGGGGGGGATGTGCTTCTGGACGGGAAGAGCATCCGCAAACAGAAGGACTACCAGCGCTACGCCATCATGGGCCGGGTGTATCAAAACCCCTCCCTGGGCACCAGCCCCAACCTCACCATGCTGGAGAACCTCTCCCTGGCGGACAACAAGGGCAAGCCCTTCGGCCTGGGCTTCGGGGTGAACAAAAAGCGGATCGACTTCTACCGCTCCGAGCTGGCCTCCCTGGGCCTGGGGCTGGAGGATAAACTGGACGTGAAGATGGGCGCCCTCTCCGGGGGCCAGCGCCAGGCGGTGGCCCTGCTGATGGCCACCATGACCCCCTTGAAGTTCCTCATCCTGGACGAGCACACCGCCGCCCTGGACCCCAAGACCGCCGAGACCATCATGGTCCTCACCGGCAAAGTGGTGAAGGAGAAGGGCCTGACCGCCCTCATGGTCACCCACAACCTCCGCTACGCCGTGGAGTACGGGGACCGGCTGCTGATGCTGGACCACGGCAAGATCGTCCTGGACCGGGCCGGGGAGGAAAAGGCCGCCACCTCCACCGAGGAGCTGCTGGCCATCTTCAACCGCTACAGCGTGATGTAAGCAAACAAAAGAAGCAAACAAAACCCCCCGCACCGTAGGGTGCGGGGGGCATTTTTTATGGATGTCAGACCCCAGGTCTTAGGCCAGCTTGGCCTTGGACAGTTCGGTGAGGGCGGTGAAAGCGGCCTTGTCGTTGACGGCCATCTCAGCCAGCATCTTCCGGTTGATCTCCACGCCGGCCAGCTTCAGGCCGTGCATGAAGTTGGAGTAGTTCATGCCGTTCATCTTGCAGGCGGCGCTGATGCGGGTGATCCACAGCTGACGGAAGTTGCGCTTCTTCTGCTTGCGGCCCACATAAGCGTAGGTCAGGGACTTCATCACCTGCTCATTGGCCATCTTGAAGTGCTTGGACTTGGCACCCCAGTAACCCTTGGCCATCTTCAGGATCTTATTTCTTCTTTTGCGCGTCATCATCGCGCCTTTCACTCTTGCCATGGTATGTCAGCCTCCTATGTCTTGTGGTAAAATCTTATTTATACAGGATCATGCGCTTGATGGCGGCCTCGTTGGTCTTGTCCGCATAAGCGCCGGCGCGGAGGCCGCGTTTCCGTTTGGTGGTCTTCTTGTTCAGGATGTGGCTCTTATTGGCATGGGCGCGCTTCACCTTGCCGTTTTTGGTGAGGTTGAAGCGCTTCTTGGCGCCGCTGTGCGTTTTAATCTTCAGTTTAGGCATGGCGGAAAACTCCTTTGTCAGAATTTATTTTTTGGTTTCTTTCTTTGCATCCTTGTTCTGGCGGCAGGACAGGAACATGGTCATGTGGCGTCCATCCAGTTTGGGCTCCTTGTCCATGGTCGCCACCTCAGTGCAATCTTCTGCGAATTTTTCCAGCAGGCGCTTGCCGATGTCGGTATGGGCCATTTCCCGGCCGCGGAAGCGGACGGTGACCTTCACCCGGTTGCCGTCGGACAGAAAGCGCTGGGCGTTGCGGACCTTGACATTGAAATCATTGACGTCGATTCCCGGGGACATACGCACTTCTTTGATCTCGACGATCCGCTGGTTTTTCTTTGCCTCCTTGTCCCGTTTGGTCTGCTCGAAGCGATACTTGCCGTAATCCATGAGCTTGCAGACGGGGGGGACGGCGTTGGGGGAAATCTTCACCAGGTCCAGGTCGGCTTCGCCGGCCTTGGCCATGGCCTCGGCCAGGGGCATAATCCCAAGCTGCTCCCCCTGGGCGGAGATCAGGCGCACTTCCTTGTCGTGAATTTCCTCGTTGATCTGATGAGCCGTGTGAGCTATGATGGACGCACCTCCAATTCTTAAAGCAGAAACAAAAAAAGGATACCATTTCAAAAGGTATCCGCATGACAGAGCAACCGACGCCTCTTCTGAGACGCGGCTGGACCGTATAAACCCCTTTCGCTTGGGCGGAGAGGTGAGGCAGGCGGAACCTTCCTACTTTGTTGTTCGGCGTATAGTATACCAGGGATGGTGGGGGATGTCAAGCCAATTTTTCTGTGCAGGTAAGATAAAAAAGAGACACTCCCAGGGGGGAGAGTGTCCGAAAAAGTCTACCTTTTCGATCATTGGCCGACCGGCCAGGTTTGCCCTTATTGTACCCCAGAACCCGTTGGGGTGCAAGGAAATTCTCGAGATTCCCGCCGCAAGGATGGCCCTTTTTTAAGCTAGACTTTTTTACAAACCGAAAAAAGGAGGAGGCAGAATGAAACAACGAAAAACATCTTTCCGGAAGCTGGGGGGCTGGCGTTGGCGTTGGCGCTGTGCTTGGGGGTACTGCCAGCCACTGCGATAGCGGCGGAACCGGAAGTGGACAGATGGACAGATTATGCAGACACTAGCTGGTATGAAGAAGCGGGTGAAAATGCAACGGAATACCATATCTCTACTGCGGAAGAACTGGCAGGACTTGCAAAACTGGTGAATGCTGATTTTGACCCATGGGCCGCACGGGTTCTTTTTGATGGTAAGACGATTTACCTTGATGCGGATATTGACCTGGCGGGCCATGAATGGGTTTCTATCGGACGTGGAGCTACCAATTATAGTTTTCAAGGTACATTCGATGGCCAGGGGCACGTGATATCTAATTTGACTTCCCATGAGGAAATGTACACAGAAGCCGGAACTGCCAATCAGCCCGGAATGTATGCAGGACTTTTTGGACAAGTGTATGAAGCAACAATCCGAAATCTTGGTGTGGTTAATGCGGATATTATTCTGTCAAATTCATCGAGTCGATACAATGTTACGGCCGGCATTTTGGTTGACGTTCTCTGTGAATCTACCATTTCCAACTGCTATACATCAGGAACCCTGACAGGAAATTCTGATGAAACGGGAAGTGATGTGTATAAAATGTTGGGCGGTCTTGCTGGGGCCACAGATCGGAACTGCGCAATATCAAACTGCTATTCTACCGCGACAATTATCCCCCAGTCCACCAAGGAGACAACCACTGATTTCGTGGGTGGATTGGTCGGGTTTGCCTGGTGTGAGAGTTCCAGCCTTACTGGAAGCTTGACAATCAGCAACTCCTTGTTTGTGGGAGAAATTGATGTGAGATCATATCAGGCAGGTGTTGGAGGAATTATTGGATACTCACAAAACAATGGGACAGGAGGAACTGCGCTCACCAACTGTGTTGTTGCCACTACGGCCATTGGGGAACAACCGGAAGATTCCGGTAATACATATTGGATTGGGTCTAATGTTGATGTTGAAGGCTATACTATGACTGTAACAAATTGTGTCTGGCCCACCGATACCCAGTATGATGTGACCTCATCGGACGTTACAGCCACGGGTTTTGCATCGGATGATTTCAATGGGAATGCTGTGCTGGATGTGTTGAATGGTACTTCCGGAGAAACCCGTTGGGCCTTTGGAAAAGACGGCCATCCTGTGTTGAGTTGGAACACCTCTGACTTGGGAGTTCCCGTGGACAGCGTGACCCTTAATGAGAACAACCTCTCCCTCACCGTAGGTGATACCACCACCTTGACTGCTATCGTCACCCCAGACGATGCCACCAACAAGACCGTGACCTGGACCTCCAGCGACCCCAGTGTGGCCACTGTGGACGCAAACGGCCTGGTCACCGCCGTGGCCCCTGGCACCGCCACCATCACCGCCACGGCAGACGGGGTGTCCGCCACCTGCACCGTCACCGTCACCCGACCCTATACGCCCCCTGCCAACCCCAATTATCGGATTGACATAACAGACACGGCCAACGGCACCGTCATCACCGACCCCACCTCCGCCAAGGCCGGAACCACGGTGACTTTGACCCCTGTGCCCGACGAGGGCTATGCCCTGGGCTCCCTGGCGGTCACCGACCGCTTTGGGGATCCTGTGGCCCTGACGGAACAGGCCGACGGCACCTACACCTTTACCATGCCCAACGGTCAGGTCACCGTAAGCGCCACCTTCGTGGAAGTGGAGGAGCCTGCCGCCGAGCCCTTTACCGACGTGGACGAGAGCGACTGGTTCTACGAGGACGTGGCCTATGTCTACGAGAACGGCCTGATGAACGGGGTGGGTGAGGGCCTCTTCGGCCCTGGAGGTACCACCACCCGTGCCATGGTGGTCACCATCCTCTACCGCCTGGAGGGGGAACCTGCCGTCACCGGCGACACCCCCTTCACCGACCTGGTGGCCGGCCAGTACTACCTGGACGCTGTGGCCTGGGCCAGCGCCAACGACATCGTCAACGGGGTGACCTCCACCACCTTTGCCCCCAATGCCCCCATCACCCGGGAGCAAATGGCGGCCATCCTGTACCGCTATGCCCAGTACAAGGGCATGGACACCACGGACCGGGGGAATCTGGGAAGCTTCGCCGATGGGAACACGGTGAGCCCTTACGCCGTGGAGGCCCTGGCCTGGGCCAACGCCGAGGGCCTGGTCAACGGGGGGGAGAACAACCGCCTCAACCCCACCGGGCAGGCCCCCCGCAGCCAAGTTGCGGCCATATTGCACCGGTTCTGCACCATGGAATGATCCCTGGTTTTTTACAGAGAAACGG
>ERZ827471.1858-NODE-1858-length-11161-cov-6.206375_pt1 | contig 11161 bp, 9 predicted proteins | sample MGYA00519772_ERZ827471 | MGnify/ENA primary metagenome ERZ827471 (study PRJEB31778, sample SAMEA3449315) | human gut metagenome | biome: human gut; feature: human-associated habitat; material: faeces | place: United Kingdom | collected 2010/2012 ... | reverse complement strand
CCTCCGGCTTTCTCCGGAGAAAGCCGGGCTCCCGCCCGGAGTCGGGCGGGAAACCACCTCGCAGGTTCTAACCTGCGCTGGTCCAGAAAAGGCCACCAGTCCCCCCGGCTGGGCGAGCTGGAAGGAGAGGCCACCCCCCGCGACTCTTTGCGTCCGGGCTTTCTCCTAGAGAAAGCCTGGATCCCCGCCCGGGACCGGGCGGGAACCCACGTTGCAGGTCTGGACCTGCGATGGTCCTAACGGGACCACCTACCGACACGGCAGCCCCCGTCCCCTACCGGGCCCCCAACAACCCCGCCAGGGCCTCCGGCAGGGGGGACCGCCGCACAATCCCCTCCCCGGTGATGGGCTGGCGCAGCCAAATGGCCGCTGAGTGGAGGGCAAACCGGTCGGGGAGCTCCTCCGTCTCCTCCCCGTAGAGGAAGTCCCCCACCAAAGGACAGCCCAGGTGCGCCAGGTGGACCCGGATCTGGTGGGTGCGCCCGGTGTCCAGCCGGAGGGCCACCAGGCTCCGCCCCCGGCCGGTGGCCAGGACTTCGTAGTGGGTCCTGGCCGGGGCCCCCTGGGGGTTCACCTCCCGTTTCAGCACCGACCCCGGGGCCCGGGCAATGGGGGCCTCCACGCACCCCCGCCGGGGGACGGGAACCCCCTCGCACACCGCCAAATAGGCCCGCCGGAGGGTGCCCTCCTGAAGCTGGTGCTGGAGTCCCTCGTGGGCGTAGGCGTGCTTGGCCACCGCCATAAGGCCGGAGGTCCCCCGGTCCAGACGGTTGACCGGGTGGAAGGCGGCGGTGAGGCCCTGGTCCCGGTAGTGGGCCAGGAGGAAATTGGCCAAGGTGTCCCCGTGGTGCCCCTGGCTGGGGTGGACGGGGACACCCCCCGCCTTGTCCAGAATCACCAGATCCTGGTCCTCATAGACGATGGTCAGCGGGCCGGGAACGGGGGCAATCTGTTCGCTACCGGCAGCATCCCCCACGTCCGCTGCGAGGACCTGGCCCTGCCGGGCCACCGCGTTGGTAAAGACGGGGGCCCCATCCAGCAGGATGCCCCCTGGCAGCGCCTTGGCCCGGCGCACCCCGGCGGCGGAGATCCCCAGCTCCCGCCGGAGGAGGGTGGACACGGGTTTCCCCGCCTGGTCTGCCCCGATGGGCAAGGTGAGCCAACGCATGGATGGGCCTCCTCTCTTTCTCTGGTATTTCTCGGAAATCTGTGGTACACTGGGACCAAACCTTCCGCCCCACAAAGGAGCCGATGCCATGTCTACGCCCAAACGCCGTCCCCGGGGGGCGCCCCCACGCAGATCCTTTGGTTTCTTCTCTGCGCGCTTTTGGGCGGGGCGGCGGGGGAGGGCGGAGCCTTTCCCGTCCTGTGGTACAACCTAGGGGGCGTCATCGTCAATGCCCTCACCGCCCTGGTCTTTCTGCCCCTGACTTTAATCCCCAACGGGCAGCAGAGCTCCAAATACCATTCGACAAAGCCGCCAGGGCCTACCCCTACCCCGGAGAGATCGCCGGGGCCCGGGAACGCATAACCCTGGCCCAGACAAAGGAGGTAACCCCATGAACGCCATCATCCTCTACGGCAGCCGCTACGGCGCGTCCCAAACCTACGCCCAAGCCCTGGAGGCCCGAACCGGCATCCCCGCCGTGGCCTACCAAGAGATCCAGGACTTTGGCCCCTTTGACACCATCGTCTACATCGGCGGCCTCTATGCCGGTAAGACCACAGGGCTGGCCAAAACCGTCCGCCACTTCCCCACAGACCATCCCTTCCGCCTATTGGTGGCTACGGTGGGCCTGTCCGACCCCGCCGTGGAGGACAACCTTCTGCGCATCCGGGAGTCCCTGGCCCAGGAACTCTCCCCCGGCATCTTCGTGCGCACCACCCATGTCCACCTCCGAGGGGCCATCGACTACAGCGTTCTCACTACCCGCCACCGGCTGATGATGAAGGGGCTGTGCACCCTCCTGCGCCGCCAGCCGGCGGAGGACCGGTCCCCAGACACCCAGGCCCTGCTGGACAGCTACGGCAAAGCGGTGGATTTCATCGACCTGGACACCCTGGCCCCCATCCAAACCTGGTTGGAAAAGGGCTGAAAATCCCGTTTATTATAGCACCAAACCGGACCGGCTGACAACTCTCCCGGTCCGGTTTCCTGTTCCGGTGTTGACACGGCTGGGGATGTATGCTATAAAGAGAAGTACCATACCAATGTGAGGTGGAAGCATGATTTCTGTTTCTTGCAGATAAAAAAGGATACGCGGTGTCCCCAGCCCCTGGTGGCCTAGGTCCTCCGCGTGGTTTGCAAGAAAGTAAGAAATCAGTTCTCCCATGCTCTCTCTGCCGCTGCGCCTGTCAGCGGCACCCGCCGTGCTGTAACGAGCTGCAAGAATTTCTTTCTTGCAGCTCTTTTTGCTTGCTTTCCCTCCCTGAAAGGAGGCTGCACCGCATGGCGATGATACAGCTCAAAAACCTCACCTTTTCCTACCCCGCCGGCCAGGATACCCTGTTTGACCACGTCAACCTGCAATTTGACACCCATTGGAAACTGGGCCTCATCGGCAAGAATGGCCAGGGGAAAACCACCTTCCTCCACCTGCTGCTGGGCCGGCACGCCTACCAGGGCACCCTGCTCTCCCCCGTTTCTTTCGTGGGGTTTCCACACCCGGTCACGCAGCCAGAGCGCTTGACCGGTGATGTTTTGCAGGAGGCCGCCCCTCACACCGAAGCCTGGACCTGGCTGCGGGAACTGTCCTACCTGGATGTGGACCCTGCGGTCCTGGCCCGGCCGTTTGCCACCCTCTCCCAAGGGGAGCAGACCAAGGTCCTGTTGGCCGCCCTGTTTTTGCAGGAGGGGCAGTTCCCCCTGATCGACGAACCCACCAACCACCTGGACCAACCGGCCAGAGCCGTTGTCTCGGCCTACCTGGACCGGCAGAAGGGGTTTCTGGTGGTCTCCCACGACCAGGCCTTCCTGGACGGCTGCATTGACCACGTCCTCTGCCTTGATCAGGGCGCCTTCCAGCTGCAGAACGGAACGGTCGCCGCCTGGCTGGAAAACGCCAGCCAGCAGGAGGCCTCCGCCCTGGCACAGCGCCAGCGCCTGCAAAAGGACATCCGGCGCCTGCACGCCGCCGCCCAACGGACCAGCGCCTGGTCCCACCGCGTGGAGGCGGCCAAATACGGCGCCGGTCCGGTGGACCGGGGATACCTGGGCCACAAGGCCGCCAAGATGATGAAGCGGTCCAAGGCCATCGAGGCCAGGCAGCAGCAGGCCATCCAGGAGGCAAAGTCCCTGCTGAAGCACCAAGACGCCTCTGAGCCACTGAAGCTCTCCCCCCTACCGCACCACGCCGATCCCCTGGTAAGGGTCTCCCAGGTGGCCGTCCAGTATGGGGAAGTCCCCGTGGGGGCGCCGGTCTCCTTCTCCATTGGGCAGGGGGAGCGGGTGGCCTTACAGGGAAAAAATGGCAGCGGGAAAAGCAGCCTGCTCCAGTTGCTCATGGGGGAGCCCCTTCCCCACACCGGCACGATTACCACCCCTTCTGACCTCATCCTCTCCTATCTCCCCCAGGAAACGGCACACCTGCAGGGGTCTTTGACCCACTTTGCCCAGGACCACCAGGTGGAGGAAACCCTGCTGAAAACCATCCTGCGAAAACTGGGGATGCCCCGTCTCCAGTTTGACCAGCCGCTGGAAACCTTCTCCGACGGCCAAAAGCGGAAAGTCCTCCTGGCCAAAAGCCTCTGCCAACGGGCCCACCTCTATGTCTGGGATGAACCCCTGAACTTCCTCGACCTGGACGCCCGGCGGCAGCTGGAGGCCCTGCTCCAGACGGCCGCCCCCACCCTTCTGTTTGTGGAACACGACCGCGCCTTCTGCGAGAACATCGCCACAAAAACCATCCATTTGGAGTAGTTGTTTCTGGCATTTTTCCGGCTCTGGTTCTCCCCTCTTGCTATCTGCCCCAAAGATGCGTATAATAGTGGTGTATTTATCCTTTTGTGCAGGATTGGAGGGAGCTTGATGGCCAACCCCATTGGCATTTATATTCACATTCCCTTCTGCAAAAGCAAATGTGACTACTGCGACTTCTACTCCCTGGCCGGCCAGGAGGAGCAGATGGACCGCTACCAGCGAGCCCTGCTGACCCACCTGCGCCAGTTCGCCCCCCAGCTGAAAAAGCGGGTGGCGGACACCATCTACTTCGGCGGCGGCACCCCCTCCTACTATGGAGAGCGGCGCCTGCGGGAGATCCTCTCCCTGCTCCAGCGCCTGTGTACCGTCAGCCGCCAGGCAGAGATCACCGTGGAGTGCAACCCCGACAGCGTGGACTGGCGTTCCATGGCCAGGCTGCGCCGGGCGGGGGTCAACCGCATTTCCCTGGGGGCCCAGTCCGCTGACGAGCAGCAGCTGCGGTGCATCCACCGGATCCATTCCCCCCGGCAGGTGGTGCAGGCGGTCACAGACATCCGGAAGGCCAAAATTGAAAACCTCAGCCTGGACCTCATTCTGGGGCTGCCCGGCCAGACCATGGCCTCTTGGGAGGATACCCTGCGCAAAGCCCTCTCCCTCAACCCGGACCACATCTCCTGCTACGGCCTGAAGGTGGAGGAAAACACCCCCCTGGCCCTCCATGTGGCCGACGGGTTGGTCCTCCCGGACGACGATGCCCAGGCTGACCTCTACCTCCGGGGCGTGGAACTGCTCCGCCAGAGCGGCTTCCGGCAGTACGAGATCTCCAACTTCGCCAAACCAGGGAAGGAGTCCCGCCACAACCTGAAGTACTGGACCGGCGGGGAGTATGTGGGCTTCGGGCCCGGGGCCCACTCCTACTTCGGCGGCCGGCGGTATGCCTATCCCCGGGATCTGGAGGGGTACATCCGTGCTGTGGCCGCTGGGAGCGTGCCGTTGGAGGACTGCCAAACCATCACCGCCATGGAGCAGGCCCGGGAATACCTCCTCCTGCAGATGCGTACCCTGTACGGCATTGAGGAGTGGGAGTACCGCCGCCTTTTTGGCTTAAACTTTGACCCCATCGCCCGCCGGTTGGAAGTCCTCGAGAGCCACCGGTGGGTGGAGCAGAGCGGCCACCGGTGGCACTTTACCCCCCAGGGTTTTCTGCTCTCCAACACCTTGATTTTAGATCTCCTGGAGGCCCAATCTGCTACCCTCCAGGTGAAAAAAGACTGGAAGGCATTCCTCGGCCCGCCCGATGCCCCCCAGAAACCAACCCACCCCTGAAAGGAGACCCCATGAAGTACATTCTCATCATCGGAGACGGCATGGCCGACAACCCTGTCCCCGCTTTGGACAACAAGACCCCCTTGCAGCACGCCGCCATCCCTGTGATGGACGCCCTGGCCGCCAAAGGCGAGGTGGGCAGCGTAGTCAACTGCCCTGCCGGCCTGCCCGCCGGCAGCGACACGGCCATCCTCTCCATCTTCGGCGCAGACCCCAACCTCTGTTACACCGGCCGCTCTCCCCTGGAGGCAGCTGCCACCGGCATCCAGCTGCAGCCTGGGGATGTGTCCTACCGGTGCAACATGGTGGCCCTGGAGGACAGCGACCTGCCCTTTGCCGAGAAGAAGATCCTCTCCCACTCCGGCGGGTCCATCGAAGGGGACCAGTCCATCCAGCTGATCACCGACCTCTTCCAGGATCCCACCTTCGCCGCTGCCGCCAAGGAGGCCGGGATGGTGGTCCACCCCGCCGCCTCCTTCCGGCACATCGCCGTGCAGTCCGGGGCCTCCATCACCGGGATCTCCCTGCTGCCCCCCCACGACCATCTGGGGGAGGTCATCGGCCCCCTGCTGCCCTCGGGCAACGACAATGCCGCCGTCCTCAAACACCTGATGGAGCTGGCCCACCAAGTGCTGGACCACCACCCCATCAATGAGGCCCGCCGGGCCCAGGGGAAGCTCCCCGCCAACGGCGTCTGGTTCTGGGCCGAAGGCAGCGCCGTGGCCCTGGACTCCTTCTGGGACAAGTACCACAAAACCGGCACCGTCATCTCCGCCGTGCCCCTGTGCTTCGGCATCGCCCGCCTGTCCGGGCTGGACATCCGGGAGGTCGAGGGCGCCACCGGCGAGCTGGACACCAACTACGAGGGCAAGGTGGCCGCCGCCCTGGACGAGCTCCACCAGGGAAAGGACTTTGTGGCCATCCACGTAGAGGCCCCCGACGAGTGCACCCACAACGGGGACCTGCCCGGCAAGCTCCAGGCCATCGAATGGCTGGACAGCCGGGTGGTGGGCCCCCTCACCCAGGCCCTGGCAGCCGAGGGCACCGACTACCGCCTGCTGATCCTCTCGGACCACAAGACCCTCACCGCCACCCGGGGCCACGACGCGGACCCCGTCCCCTACCTGCTCTACGACAGCCGGAAGGACAGCGGCCTGGGTCTGCCTTACTGCGAGGCCTCCGGCCAGCAGGGCCCAGCCTACCCCGCCGGGGCCAAAGTCCTGATGCGCAAACTCTTTGCCCTGGACGGGGCAGAGTAACCCCCAATCACCTGCTACAAAAACCACATGAGGGAGGAACCAAACCATGGAGAAAACCGCCTTTTCCCCTGCCGACATCCTGCTGCCCCACGACTGCGGCCTGACCAAATGGGCCGTGGTAGCCTGCGACCAGTACACCTCTCAGCCGGAGTACTGGGAGCGGGTGGACCAATATGTGGGGGACGCCCCCTCCACCCTGCGCCTGATCCTGCCGGAGAGCAAGTTGGAGAGTGACAACGTCGACGAAGAGATCCGAAAGATCAACGCCACCATGGAGCAGTACTTGCAGGAAGAGCGCCTGCGCCCGGTGGAGGACGCCATGATCTTCGTCGAGCGGAAGCTGGCCAACGGCAAGACCCGCCTGGGCCTGCTGGGCAAGCTGGACCTGGAGGAGTACAGCTATGAGAAGGGCTCCGGCACCCCCATCCGGGCCACCGAGGGCACCGTCCTGTCCCGGATTCCCCCCCGGATGAAGGTCCGGGAGAATGCCCCCATCGAACTGCCCCACATCATGGTCCTCATCGACGACCCGGACAAGAAGATCATCGAGCCCCTCACCAAGGACGTCAACCGTAAGCAGATGTCCAAGATCTACAGCGCCACCCTGATGGAGAACGGTGGCCGGATCACCGGCTCCCTGCTGAGCAAGTACCAGGCCAAGAAGATCCAGGAGGCCCTGGCCGAGCTGGGGGATCCGCAGCGGTTTGAGGAATTCTACCACGCCCCCGGCAAGCCCGTGCTCACCTACGCCATGGGGGATGGAAACCACTCCCTGGCCACCGCCAAGGCCTGCTGGGAAAAGCTCAAGCCCACCCTCTCCCCCCAGGAGCAGGAGACCCACCCCGCCCGGTATGCCCTGGTGGAGCTGGTGAACCTCCACGACGACTCCCTGGAGTTTGAGCCCATCCACCGGGTGGTCTTTGGGGTGGACCCCCAAAAGCTGCTGGCCGACCTGCTGGCCGCCTATCCCGGCGCCCACACCGGCGAGGGCGAGGGCCACCAGTTCACCTACGTCCTGCCCGGGGAGCGGGGCACCATCACCGTGCCCAACCCCACCGCCCAGCTGGCCGTGGGCACCCTGCAAAACTTCCTGGACCGCTACCTGGAGGAAAACGGCGGCAAGGTGGACTACATCCACGGGGAAGACGTGGTGGAGCAGCTGGCCAGCCAGCCGGGCAGCATCGGCTTCCTGCTGCCTGCCATGGGCAAGGACCAGCTTTTTCCCACGGTGATCTTTGACGGCGCCCTCCCCCGGAAAACCTTCTCCATGGGCGAGGCCCACGACAAGCGCTTCTACCTGGAGGCCCGGCGGATCAAGTGAACCAACTCACCCTCTCCGCCCCCGCCAAGATCAACCTCACCCTGGACATCTTAGGGGCCCGGCCCGACGGGTACCACGAGATGGAGATGGTGATGCAGTCGGTCTCCCTCTGCGATGAGGTCACCCTCCACCTGGGCTTCCCCGGCGGGGTTCGGGCAGAGTCCGGCCTGCGCTTTCTGCCCAACGACAAGAGCAACCTGGCCGTGGCCGCCGCTCTGGCCTTCCGCCGGGCCACCGGCCAGACTTGGAAGGACCTGCGTATCTCCCTGACCAAGCGCATCCCCGTCTGCGCCGGCACCGCCGGGGGCAGCAGCGACGCTGCCGCCGTCCTCCGGGGGCTCAACACCCTCACAGGGGCCGGCCTCTCCCCCCAGGCACTGGCCAGCATTGGGGAGGCCGTGGGGTCGGACGTGCCCTACTGCGTTCTGGGGGGCACAGCCCTGGCCCAGGGGCGGGGAGAAACCCTCTCCCCCCTGCCCCCCCTGCCGGACTGCTTCCTGGTCCTGTGCAAGCCGCGGTTCTCCATCTCCACCCCCGCCCTCTTCCGGACGTGGGACAAGGCCAAGCGCCACCTTCGGCCGGACACCCGCGGAGTCATCGCCGCCCTGGAGCGGGGGGATCTGGTGGGCCTGGCCCAGCGGATGTTCAACGTCTTTGAGGCCGTCCTTCCCCCCCACCAGCACCGGGACATTGAGGGGATCAAAACCACCCTCCTCCAGGCTGGCGCCTTGGGGGCCGCCATGAGCGGCAGTGGCCCCACGGTCTTTGGCCTCTTTTCCCAGGAGTCCGCCGCCCAGAAGGCGGTCACCATCCTGCAGGAGGACTATGACGAGGTGTATCTCACCCACCCTCTCCCCGCCCACGGGGCTTCCTGCCAGATCCCGGTATAAAGACCAAAAACACCGTCCATACTGTTTGCAAATGCAAAGCAGGACGGTGTTTTTCTATGCGTACCATTCGCCTTTCCTTCCCCTGGCGCCGGGTTGTGGCTCTGTTTTTCGCCTGTCTGGTGTGTACCGCCCTCTGGGCGGAGGCTGCCCAGAGCCAACTGGCAGATAAGGTCATCCGCCTCCATGTGCTGGCCAACTCCGACAGCCAGGAGGATCAGGCCCTCAAACGCTACGTCCGGGACCAAGTCTTGGCCCAGACCACCCCGCTGCTGGAGGGGGTCACCAGCGCCCCGGAGGCAGAGGCCATTCTGCAGGCCAACCTCGGCCTGCTGACCCAAACCGCCCAGGCAGCCATCGCAGCTCAGGGGTACGATTATTCCGTCTCGGTCCGTCTGGAGGAAACCTGGTTCCCCACCCGGAAATACCAGGACGTGTCCCTCCCCGCCGGGAACTACCAGGCCCTGCGGGTGCTCATCGGTGAGGCTGAGGGGCACAACTGGTGGTGTGTGGTCTTCCCCTCCCTCTGCCTGCCGGCCGTCAGCGAGGATTCCCTGGCGGCTGCCGGCCTCTCCCAGCAGGACTATGCCCTGATCCAGGAGGAAACCCCGGCCTATACCTTCCAGTTCCACGTGGTGGAGTGGTGGGAGGACTTCAAGCACTGGTGGGCCACCCGGGGATAGAAGGGCTTGCCACCACCCCTCCCTTGTGGTACAGTAAACACAGATCCCCCACTGGAAAGGAGCGTTCCCTATGACCTTTACTTGGACCACCATCCACGTCCGCGACCTGGACCAGAGCCTGGCCTTTTACCACGACCTGTTGGGTCTGCCCATTCAGGAACGGTTCGGTCCCCCGGGCCATGAGATCGCCATGCTGGGCCCGGAAGAGGGTACCCGGCTGGAGCTCATCGGCGGCGGGGAGATCCCCGAGCATCCCGCCCCCACCCTCTCCCTGGGGTTCGCCCCGGAGAATATGGGCCAGCTGCTGGCCGCCCTGGAGGCCCGGGCCATCCCCACCCGGCCCATGTCCCCCAACCCCTCTTTGCAGTTCTACTTCCTGGAGGACCCCGACGGATACACCGTGCAGTTGGTGGAGTACGTAACCCCCTAATCCCGCAAAACAACAGGGCGCAGAGGAAATTCTCTGCGCCCTGTTTCGTTCTGTCTCGTCATCAACCGTGTGCGCGGCCGCTGATCTCTGTCACAGTCAGGCAAAACACGCAGGTCCGGTCCAAAACCCCTTCCGGGAAGTCCCAATCGGTCCGCCCACTGTAGTGGGCCATGATCACCGCCAGCCCGGCGGCTTTCTCCTCCCGCGTGGTCAGCTCGGTGATGCTCCCTTCTCCCACCACGCTCTCATAGGCAAAGGAGAAGTCGCAAGCCTTGGAATCGGTTTTCAGCGTCCGGTTCCGGTCCAGCTCGAACCCTGCATAGGCCAGCTTCCGGCTCAGGTCCACCTTCCGACCATTCGCTGCACCGTGGAAATAGAACTTTGCCGTGTCCCCTTCCCGGATATAGCCAAAGCTCAAAGGCACGATGTAGGGGTGGGTCCCGTCGGCAAAGGCCAGACGGATGCAGTCACAGCCCAGAATGATGGTGTCTATCTTCGCAGGGTCCGTCACTGCCAGGTCTTTTCTTCTCATTTCCATAGAAAATCCTCCTTCTTACGCACGGGTGACTGGATGGTTCTTTCATTATACCTGGCAGTGTCACGCTTGTCAAAGGAAAGCAAAAGAGACAGTCCAAAGACTGTCTCTTCTTTGTGTTGGCGTTACCTATTTTCCCGGTTCGTCTCCAAACAAGTATCTTCGGCGCAAGTGAGCTTAACTTCCGTGTTCGGGATGGGAACGGGTGGACCCTCACTGCAATCAACACCAACTTACTTTCTTGTGAACAAGAAAGTAAGCAAAGAAAACTTTAATACGTTTCTTCTTACTTCTCGTTTCCAAGAAACAAGAGGGGCTACGCACCCTCAAAACCGAACAAAGTAACTTCCGCATGTCCTGCAAGCGCCTGCATCCTTCGCTTGAGCCTCGCGTTTAAGGTCAAGCCCTCGGCTGATTAGTACCGGTCAGCTCCATACATTACTGCACTTCCACCTCCGGCCTATCTACGACATCGTCTATATCGTGCCTTACTCCTTAACGGATGAGAGATCTTATCTTAGGGAAAGTTTCACGCTTAGATGCTTTCAGCGTTTATCTCGTCCGCACGTAGCTACCCTGCTGTGCCGTTGGCACGACAACAGGTGCACCAGAGGTGCGTCCATCCCGGTCCTCTCGTACTAAGGACAGCCCCCTTCAAATCTCTTACGCCCGCAACAGATAGGGACCGAACTGTCTCACGACGTTCTGAACCCAGCTCGCGTGCCACTTTAATCGGCGAACAGCCGAACCCTTGGGACCTTCTCCAGCCCCAGGATGTGACGAGCCGACATCGAGGTGCCA
>ERZ827471.1855-NODE-1855-length-11169-cov-3.024384_pt1 | contig 11169 bp, 9 predicted proteins | sample MGYA00519772_ERZ827471 | MGnify/ENA primary metagenome ERZ827471 (study PRJEB31778, sample SAMEA3449315) | human gut metagenome | biome: human gut; feature: human-associated habitat; material: faeces | place: United Kingdom | collected 2010/2012 ... | reverse complement strand
TAGCTGCTGCCTGCATTTTCTGAACTAACATGCTTGTTGACATTCCTGCGTTACATACTAATAAAATATTCTTCATGATTTGCCCTCCTGTGCATGAAATATGCTTTAAAATTTATAATAGTTTCTTAATTCTTAAACTTTTTATGCTTCTTCGTTTGACTGTTCCATCTGTTTTTCCATGATCTTATCATTAATTTTTACAAATGGAAGAAATAATACTCCAATGGCGATAATGATCAACTGTACAATGACTGCTCTGAAGTCACCGGCTGTTGCAAGGTATGCATTCACTAGTGGTGGTGTTGTCCATGGGATGTAGACCACGCATTTACTCATAAATCCAAGTGCTGTTGCTGCATAAGCGATCGCGATTCCGATAGCTGGTAATGCTACGAATGGGATCATCAGTGCCATGTTATATACAACTGGATATCCAAAAATAACTGGTTCGTTGATATTGAAGATTCCTGGTGCTAATCCTAATTTTGCAATACTCTTGGATGCTTTGTTCTTACTGAATAAGAATGTAACGATCAGTAATACGATCGTACTTCCTGATCCACCGATCATTCCAAATGTAGGTACAAATGCTACGTTCATGATATGTGGAATTGTATGATGATTTGCATAAGCAAGCATGTTTTCGTTGATATTTGCAATTAGTAATGGTTCTAGTAATGTTCCGTAAATAACTGTCTGATGAATGCCAAGTGTAAATAGGAAGTTTCCTAAGCTGTATAAGAAGATAACTCCGAATAAACTTGTATTTACTTTTCTTAATGGTTCCTGAATAAACTTGGAGATCAATGCTACAAGGTTTGTATCAAAACATACAAACAGCACAGTAGAAATGATTCCCCAGAATGCTAATACTAAGATAACTGGAATTAATACATTAAATGAGTTTGCAACTGCTGGTGGAATATTGTCTCCTAATTTAATCTGTAATTTGTCAATATGTGAGATCGTGATAAATAACTCACATGTGATCAGACCAATGATGATTCCTGCGAAAAGTCCTGTTGTTCCGATATTGCTAAATCCTAAGATTCCTGATACCTGAACTCCTTTTTCTGCTCCAACTGGTGTGACTTCTAATACGTTTGGCATCATAACGATCAAACTTGATAGTGCGATGATCGCTGCTGCCAATGGGTTTTCAAATCGTTTACTTTGTGATAACATATAAGCGACGATTGGTGCCACAAGTAATCCTGAGATATTTAATGTACCATTTGTAATGACAGTACCCCAATACTGTGCATTTACTAGTGCATTTCCTTTTAAAATGAACGGTAATACGACGTTGTTGATCAATACTGCCACACCTGCCAGGATATAAAGTGGCATGATCGTTGCGAATGTGTCTCGCAGTGCCTTTAGATGAATCTGCCCTCCAACTCGCATCGCGACATTGGAAAACTTATCAATAAACTTGTTGTTTCCTCCCATATCTAAATCCTCCTTAGTTCATATATAGGATATGTTTTGTGTTGCAAAAGATATATCTTTATTTGAATTTAACATATTATTTCATTTCTGTCAATCAAACATTGCCTTTTCATGATTGTGCTCAATAATTATAATTTTTTTTGGTTAATTTGCACAAAAAAATTTCTACTTTTCTTCCTATCTCCTATCCTTACAATTTGAATCCCTACTTTATTTTTCTGACATTTGATGTTATATTATTAGACAAAGAGTGAAAAATTGAGAAACATTGAAACAATTTATCAGCGAGGTATAAATAATGAAAGAAATGAAACCGATCAAAGAAGGAAAAGTTCGTGAGATTTATGACAATGGTGACAGCCTGATCATGGTTGCAACTGACCGTATCAGCTGCTTTGATGTCATCTTAAAGAATGATGTCACAAAGAAAGGAACTGTTTTAACACAGATGTCTAAATTCTGGTTTGATCTTACAAAAGATATCGTTCCAAATCACATGATCTCTGTTGATGTCAAAGACATGCCTGAATTCTTCCAACAGGAGAAATATGATGGTAACAGCATGATGTGTAAGAAACTTACTATGCTTCCTATTGAATGTATCGTTCGTGGATATATTACAGGTAGTGGTTGGGCAAGCTATCAGGAGAATGGAACCGTCTGCGGAATCAAACTTCCTGAAGGATTAAAAGAATCTGATAAACTTCCTGAACCAATCTACACACCATCTACAAAAGCAGAAATCGGTGATCATGATGAGAACATTTCTTTTGAAAGAAGTATTGAAGTTCTTGAGAAAGAATTCCCAGGTAAAGGACAGGAATACGCTGAACAGTTACGTGATAAAACGATCGCTCTTTATAAGAAATGTGCTGATTATGCATTAGAACACGGAATCATCATCGCAGATACGAAATTTGAATTTGGTCTTGATGAAAACGGTAACATCGTCATCGGAGATGAAATGTTAACACCAGACAGCTCTCGTTTCTGGCCAGCAGACGAATATGAACCAGGTCATGGACAGCCATCCTTCGACAAACAGTTCGCCCGCGACTGGTTAAAGAGCAACGAACATGACTGGAAACTGCCTCAGGACATTGTTGATAAGACAATCGATAAATATTTCCAGGCTTATGAGATGCTTACTGGAAAAGATTTATAGGCATTCATTGTATGTGACAGAAATAAAAGAAAAACCAATATTTAAAAGAATCAAGGTGGCAAACATGAGCACTTTTTGAGTGCGTTTTTTACAAATTCGCAGTGCCTGTGGTTGGATGTCTGACCGTTGCTGCGGGCATTTTGGCTCGCAGCGAGGAAGTTTCCAAAGGAACAGGCACGGATCAGCGATTTGTAAAAAACGCTCTCAAAAATGCGGAGTTGCCACCTGATTCTTTCAAATATTTGTTTTTCTTTTATTTCTGTCACATACACGTAAGCCTACCTACAAATTTTGTGTTATACTATATACAACAAAAAGCAAAGGAGGCCGAATCTATGAGAATGTATGATCTGATACTAAAAAAGAGACAAGGGAAACCTTTGACGAAAGATGAGATTCAATGGATGATCCGTGAATACACAGATGGCAGGATACCGGATTATCAGATGTCAGCTTTGTTGATGGCGATCTGTTTTCAAGGGCTTGATAAAGAAGAAACTTATGAGCTTACGATGGCAATGGCGCGAAGTGGTGAGATGCTTGATCTGTCTCAGATTCAGGGGATCAAGGTTGATAAGCATAGTACGGGAGGGGTTGGAGATAAGACTTCTTTGGCGTTGACACCGATTGTTGCTTCGTTTGGAATCCCGGTTGCTAAGATGTCTGGGCGTGGACTGGGACATACTGGGGGTACGATCGATAAACTGGAGAGTATTCCAGGATTTTCAACACAGCTTGAAGATGATACGTTTGAAGAACAAGTGAATTCAATTGGTATTTCAATCATGGGACAGACGAAGGATCTTGCACCAGCAGATAAATTGTTGTATGCATTGCGGGATGTGACCGCAACGGTGGATCAGATTTCTTTGATCGCAAGCAGTATTATGAGTAAGAAGCTGGCAGCAGGAGCAGATGCGATCTTGTTGGATGTAAAGACCGGAAGCGGTGCATTTATGAAAGAAGAGTCGGATGCGATACAACTTGCTAAGGAGATGGTAGAGATCGGAAAGAGTGCCGGAAGGAAGATGACGGCTGTGATCACGAATATGGATGAACCTCTTGGAATGGCAGTTGGAAATATTCTGGAAGTCAAAGAAGCGATCGATACATTAAAAGGCAATGGACCAGATGATTTTGTGGAGCTTATTGAGACATTGGCTTCGCATATGCTGATCCTTGGCGGTGCGGCAAAGGATTTTGATGAAGGACTTATGAGAGTCCGGGAATCTATTCAAAGTGGGAAAGCATTGGATAAATTCAAACAATTTGTTGCTGCACAAGGTGGTGATACGAAATACATCGATCATCCAGAGTTATTTGAACAGGCAGATATTATAGAAGAAATACGATCAGAACAAGATGGATTTGTCGGAAGTATTGATGCACAGGAAATGGGAATCTGCTCTTTGATCCTTGGTGGAGGAAGAGAAACGAAGGAAAGTGTGATCGATCCAACGGTCGGACTTGTTTTCTCAAAGAAGGTTGCGGATCCGGTGAAGAAAGGCGATGTGCTTGCAACGATTTATGGAAATGATGAAGAAAAAGTAAAACAGGCAGTTCTTCATTTTAAAGAAAACTACCATATAATAGAAGAAAAACCAACGAAACCGATAATGATCCGGGAAGTATTATCTTAAATCTATTTGCATAAAATGATAAAAAGGATAGAGATCCATGAAACAAAGAATCTGGATATTTATTTTTAGTATTATTTTATGTGTGATTTTGACAGGATGTATCAAAAAGGATGAACGAGGGAAAAAACAGAAGGTTGTATATGTTGTCTGTAGAAGAAGTGTGATCCCGGTACAATTAGGCAAACTGATCGATGAACAAAAGAGGGAAGCATTTCATTTTACATATACGACAGGTGGTTTTACTTATTATGTGATCGGATATGGAAGACAGCCGGGGAGCGGCTATAAGATTAAGGTTAGAGAATTTAGTGCAGACCGGACACATATTTATATTGATACGATACTGACAGGGGTTACAAAAGAGCACCAGAAGCATGGAAAATCTTATCCATATATTGTACTAAAAAGCCAGTTTTACGAAAAAGATGTGATTTTTCACTAAAATTATAAAAAGTTTAGAATAGTTTTATTGATTTATAAAATCAGAAAACATATAATGGTGCTTATGAATCAAAGGAGGAGCTGACATTTGAATAATCAACAGAATAATAAGAATGATAAAAATGATAAAGATAACAAGAAGAAAAACGCGAAGATTCTTGCAATCTTCCTGATCGTTTCAATTCTTGGTACTTTCTTTTTTAATTCGATTTTAACAAAATGGAGAAACGGAACGGAGAAAACGATTTCGTACAATAAATTTGTCACAATGCTTGATAAAGATCAGGTAAAAAGTGTAAAGGTCACAGACAGCCAGTTGAAAGTGACACCAAAGAACGAGGGAAATCCTTTTTACAAGACAACATATACGGTACAGAGGATCAGCGGAGATTATGAACTGGTGAATCGTCTGATCAAGAGTAAGATCGCATTTGAACAGGAACCAGAAGATCCGATGGATACTTTCTTATCGATATTGATCAGTTTGATCCCTACGATCGTGATCTTTGGATTCCTTGTCATGATGATGCGAAGAAGCAGCGGAATGATGGGGGTTGGAAAGTCCAATGCGAAGGTATATGTTGAGAAGAAGACAGGAGTGACATTTGCAGATGTTGCGGGACAGGGAGAAGCGAAGGAAACACTGACAGAGATGGTAGATTTTCTTCATCACCCAGAACGATACACAGAGATTGGTGCGAAGCTGCCAAAAGGTGCATTGCTTGTAGGACCTCCGGGTACTGGTAAGACATTGCTTGCCAAAGCAGTAGCAGGAGAAGCAGGAGTTCCATTCTTTTCACTTTCTGGATCTGACTTTGTAGAGATGTTTGTCGGAGTCGGAGCATCCAGAGTTCGTGACTTATTTAAACAGGCACAGCAGATGGCACCATGTATTATTTTTATCGATGAGATCGACGCTATTGGTAAGAGTCGTGATAATGGAATGCATGGTGGAGGAAATGATGAACGTGAACAAACATTGAATGCTTTACTTGCAGAGATGGATGGATTTGATACATCCAAAGGTATCATTATTCTTGCAGCAACAAACCGTCCAGAAGTCTTAGACAAAGCCCTTCTTCGTCCAGGACGTTTTGACCGCCGTGTTATTGTAGAACGCCCAGACTTAAAGGGAAGAATTGAGACATTAAAAGTACATGCCAAAGATGTGAAGATGGATGAGACCGTTGATTTTGAAGAAATCGCACTGGCAACCAGTGGAGCTGTTGGATCTGATCTTGCAAACATGATCAACGAAGCAGCACTAGGAGCTGTCAAGGCAGGAAGAAAGGCTGTTTCACAGAAAGACTTATTTGAAGCAGTGGAAGTTGTCATTGCTGGTAAAGAGAAGAAAGACAGAATTCTTGGCGATGAAGAGAAACACATCGTTGCATACCATGAAGTCGGACATGCACTGGTTATGGCATTGCAAAAAGAATCAGAACCAGTACAGAAGATCACCATCGTACCTCGTACCATGGGAGCACTTGGATATACAATGCAGCGTCCAGAAGAAGAAAAATACTTAAATAAGAAGGATGAGATGTTAGCAGACCTTGTATCATTCTTCGGTGGACGTGCGGCAGAAGAAGTGAAATTTAACTCTGTCACAACAGGAGCATCCAATGATATTGAGCGTGCCACAGCGATCGCAAGAGCGATGGTAACACAGTATGGTATGTCCGATGAATTTGGATTGATCGGTTTAGAGTCCATTACAAACCGATACTTAGATGGACGTGCAGTTATGAACTGTGCAGAGACAACAGCAGCGAAAGTCGATGAAGTTGTCATGAAGATGTTAAAAGAAGCTTACGCCAAAGCAGTCACATACATTCGTGAAAATATGGACATTCTTGACGAAGCAGCAGAGTTTTTGATCCAGCGTGAGACGATCACAGGAAAAGAATTCATGGAAATCTTCAACAAATACAAGAATCCAGTAGAAGAGTCTGATAAAAATGTATCAGAGACAGCTGAAAATGATGCAGAAATTTCAGAAGCAGAGGTGAAAACAGATTCTGAGATCAAGACAGAAGAAGAAAATACATCGACATATAATACTGGATATGCCCAGTGGGTGGAAGATGATGACGATGAAGAATAATCTGTCAGAGTCAGTGAACAAAATAAAATAGCGAAAAGCATAAAAATGCGGAGACGATCGATTAAACGAATGTCTCCGCATTTTTCCATATAGCTGATATAAAAGGATGCCAAAGGTAAAAAATACATTCTATCCTCAGCAGGTCTTGTTACGGCCTTAATCCCATTCCACCTTCTAAGGTAAGTGTTTCTCCGTTCATATATTTGAAATCAGGCGAAGCTAACTGAACGCATACTCTTCCGATTTCTTTCTCAACATCTCCATAATGTCCTGCAGGAGGCATTTTAACATTAGCTTCAAAGGCTTCAGGATAAGCCTGCTGGAAATTTTCAAGCTGTGCTGTCCATGCGAGTGGACAAATGATATTAGCATTGATGCCGTCAGGACCCCATTCATTTGCGGCAACTCTGGTAAGACCACGGATTCCTTCTTTTGCTGCAGCATAAGCACATTGACCATAGTTTCCAAATAATCCGGCACCGGATGCAAAGTTAATGACAGAGCCTTTTGTCTCTTTCAAATGAGGGTAACATGCTTTCATATAGTAAAATGCGGCATAAAGACCGGAATAAAGTGCGAGATCAAATTGTTCAGTCGTATGATCAGCTAAAGTAACTCCAGAAGCAGATGCCTGTGCATTATTGATCAGAACATCAATCCGTCCGAATTTGGCGATTGTTTCATCAATGACATTCTGCACGACTGTCTCGTTGTCAGCACCGGCACTTACATCGGCTTGGACTGGTAGAACTTTGATATTGTATAATCTCTCGAGTTCCTCTTTGGCATCGGCAAGTTTCTGTTTATTTCTTCCTGTAATAACGAGGTTTGCACCTTCCTTTGCGTATGCAGTTGCAATTCCATAACCAATAGACCCACAGCTTCCATCTTTTAATACAGATCTTCCGCCACCAGTGATGATGGCTGTTTTACCTTTTAAAAATCCCATAAGTTTTACCTCTCATTATTAAGTGATGAGACAATCATAACAGACAAATTGTGTGAAATCAAGGAATAATTTCGTTAATTGTCTGACAATTATGTTAATTTATTAATTAACGAAAAGATTCCGATCCAGAATGAACTAAATTTGGAACAACATAAAAAAATCTGCAGAATTAGAATTAGATCCTGAAGATGTAGCATTCATGAGAGAATCAGCAGAAGCAATCGATAAATAAAAACTAGAAAGAGATCCCTTGTGAGAGAAAAATTGAAAATGTTGGAAAACATGGAAAAAAGTCTTTGAATTCCACAATATCAATGATAGAATAAAAGAAAGTCACAGAACATTTAAGAAGTATATGACAAATAAAGATATATACTATGCTAGATAATTTATAAGGGAGGGGTGTCCCGTGAAGAACCGTTTAGAACATATAAGAGAACAAGTTAAGAATGAAAAGAAAGTCACAGTATCCGAACTAAGTAAGATCTACAAGGTAACGGAAGAGACGATCCGAAGAGATCTTGAGAAGCTGGAAAAGGAAGGTTTTTTGACGAGAACATTTGGTGGTGCTGTATTAAACAGTGCAAGTCAGAAGGAACATATCCATTTTTACAAGCGAACATCGATCAATCAAAAGGAAAAAGCTAAGATCGCGCAACTCTTTAAGGAAGTATTAGATCAGAAGAGAACGATAGCAGCAGATGCCAGTACAACTGTCATGGAAGCCATTCGTTTACTGAAGGCAAACCGTAATATTACCGTACTGAGTTCATCAACAGAGATTTTCCGTGAGATGATAGGATCAGAGATTCATATTCTTTCAACAGGCGGCGTGTTCAATGAGGACTCCCTCTCTCTGCAAGGGAACTTAGCAAAAGAAAATATTAGAAGGTATCATGTGGATCTTGCACTGCTCAGCTGTAAAGGACTTGATATGGACAAAGGTATCATGGACTCCAGCGAACGAGAAGCAGATGTCAAGACAGAGATGGTAAAACAGGCACTAGAAGTAGCTCTTCTTGCAGATCATACAAAATTTGAGAGAACGGCATTTGTACAATTTTTAGACTGGGATAAGGTAACCTATCTGGTAACCGATGAAAGACCGTCAGATCAATGGGTTGAATTTTGTAAAGAAAAAGGAATCACGTTGATTTATTAAGAAGATATGATAGTCTGTGATGCTACCGTTTCAATCGTACCACTTGTTTTATCATCATTAAGCCGTGCATTATGCAGCATGGCAGATTCAAAGAGACTTGGAAAAATCGCAGGAAAGATAATTGGAACATTCGTAGGGTTTTATGTATGCGGTGCAACAGCAGCTGGGATTAATATCACACCAACCCAGCTGATCACAGCAGCATTCCTGTCTATTTGTGTAGCGATGGGAACACCTGCGATTCCGGTAGCTGGAACAACATTGATCGTCAGCTATAAAGAAAATGAATTAGACAAGGATGTCTATAATAGTTAAAACACTCCATATAAAAATAAACTCCATATAATATGTTAAGAAAACTGTACGCCTCATCGGTGTACAGTTTTCTTGTTTGGTAATAATAGTGATAAAACTGGATATTGTATGCATAAATTTGACAAAAACTGGGCAAAATGTTATAATATTAAAATCATTATATAGAATTTCCAGAATATTCTGTATATGGAAGAGGTGAATTTATGACACAATTAGATCTTAACAGAGTACGCCAATCCATCAAGAATCAGATTGGCAGCAAAATCAAGATTAGTGCAAACAGAGGACGACATAAATTTGTAACAGCTAAGGGAGTGATCACACAGACATATCCTAATATCTTTTTGGTAGAGTTAGAGAATGCAGATGGCAATGACCAGAATAAAACTGTAAGTTTCAGCTACCAGGACGTGATCACACGAGATGTCCGTATGATGCTATTAGAAAACTAACGGGTGATGCATAGAATCCTTCTTGTCTGAATATATTTGTATATACAGACAGGGAGGAATTTTTTTATGGATTTTGATAAGAAAGAATTTTATGGGATCGTGGCGAAAGCGAAGAAACAGATGCAGATCACGATCGATCAGGACTGCAATGTTGCAGATACAAAACCAGATGTAGAAAAGATGATCCAGACCAGAGGAATCGTAAAGATACAGGAAACGGAAATGATGGTTGACCGGGTAAGGATCAAGGGGGAATTTGTATTTCAGGGGCTATATGGTACAAATGATACGTCAGCATACCTTGAATCGCTGGAATATTCACTTCCGTTTGAGGAATATGTACATATAGAAGGAGTGCTCCCATCGGATTATGTAAAAGTAAAATATACGATCGATGACATCAATACGATTTTGATCAATTCAAGGAAAATAAGTATTCGTGTATTATTGACGTTTTCCTTTCAGATCACGGAAGAAATGAAAGAAAAAGGAATCATTGAAATTCATGAAGAAAATGTATCCGTGTTAAAGAAAGATGTACAGATCACAGATCTGATCGTAAATAAAAAGGATATCGCGAGATTAAAAGAAGAATTGGTACTTCCTGCAAATAAGGCGAACATTTATCAGATTTTATGGACACAGGTAGATATGGAAAATCTGCAGGCAAAAATTGGAGAGCACATGATCGAGATTCAGGGTGCAATGCATATATTTGTATTATATCTTGGAGAAGATGCCCAGATGCCGGTACAGTATGCGAGATGGGAGATTCCGGTAGATATGCAGCTGGAATGTTATGAATGTATGCCAGGAATGATCGGACGGATCGGGATGACACTCGGAGGACAGCAGTTGGAGATAAGACCTGATGAGGATGGAGAAGAAAGAATTATTTCTTTGGATGTTACGATCGACTGTGATATTAAAATTTATGAAGATCATAAGATTTCATATATTGATGACGGATATAGTATGGAAGAAACGTTAATTCCAGAATATCATATGTTCGATTTTGAGACACTGGTAGGAAAGAACCAAGCGGTGATGAAAGCAGACAAACGCTTTCGGCTGGAACAAGAGTCAGGAAAGCTGTTGCAAGTGTTATCCGTTAAAGGAAGTGCAACCGTAGACGATGTGGAAATGACAACACAAGGATTATCTGTAGAAGGTGTGTGGATGGCAGATGTCTTGTATCTGTCCACAGAAGATATGACACCAGTGATGAGCAGTTCTTATATGGAGCCGTTTACATTTTTTGTTGAGACGAAGAATCTGACTGGAAATGAGGACTATCAGCTGGATGTGCGGGTAGATCAGATGACAGCGATTCCAACAGAAGGAGAAGAGATAGAGATCAGAGCTTCTGTTTTATTTGATTTTATCGCTTTTCACAGAGTCAGACAGCGGATTATGACGGATATGAAGCAAGGACCGCTAGACTACGACAAAATACGTGAGATCCCAGGGATCGTTGGGTATATCG
>ERZ827471.1854-NODE-1854-length-11170-cov-3.725506_pt1 | contig 11170 bp, 9 predicted proteins | sample MGYA00519772_ERZ827471 | MGnify/ENA primary metagenome ERZ827471 (study PRJEB31778, sample SAMEA3449315) | human gut metagenome | biome: human gut; feature: human-associated habitat; material: faeces | place: United Kingdom | collected 2010/2012 ... | reverse complement strand
GGATATTCTCATGTATCTATGATTATTTGCGGAGGTCTGTCTTTTTATACCATTGGTTTGTTAAATGAAGGGAAAAAATGGCATCCCTCTTTTCTTTTTCAGATGATACTGGGGAGTCTTATTATTATTTCTTATGAATATTTAACTGGTGTCATTGTGAATATTTATTTGAAGCTTCATGTGTGGGATTACTCAAAAGTGCCTTTTAAATATCGGGGGCAGATTTGTATTCCATTTCTTATTATATGGTTTTTTGTCACTCCGTTATGTATTTGGATGGATGATGTCATAAGAGAGGTAGTTTTTAAATCCTGATTTGATGAACTAAAGAAACGAAAAGCAGAAATTTAATATAGAATAAATTGTGAAGATAGTCGCGGCGTAGAAAATGCCTGACCGGCATTTTTACTTGCTCCGACATCACATTTTATTCTATATTAAATTTCTGCTTTTCTGTTCTTTGGCGCCAGATGAAATCAAGATTTTGTGTAGAAAAAATAAGGGGGTTTTCCCAGAAGAATTCGTTAATCCTTTAGACTTTAATTTCCTGGAAAGTCATATCCTTCTGGTACATTCCACGTTGTCCAACTGTGGATTTAGCATAGTCAGAAAAAGAAACCATACCATATCCCAGATGCGGCTTGGGAGCATACTTAAGATGCGGATGAGTATCTTAAATACAGCGACTACAGAGCAGATTCTTGGAGAAAGAAATTTTATGAATTACCCAAATCTTAAGACTGTTACGATAAAGGGAGTGCTTTCTAAGATTAGCAATTTTGCTTTTGAAGGATGTAAGCAAATTAAAAGTATCACAGCAACAGGTGCAGTAAATGCTGCTGGTAAAAAAGTGCTTCAGCTTGGTGAATGTGCATTTAAAGATTGCACTGGTCTTGAAAGTGTAGAATTTACAGGAAGTCTTGCAGTAAGTAAGAATGCATTTGAGGGATGTACAAATCTTGGAAGTGTAAAAGTAAAAGAATCAGATATGGCATTACTTGGAAATTATGCTTTTTTGAATTGTACTAAGCTTACCGAGGCAGATATACCTGGAAAATTATTAATACAGGAAGGGGCTTTTTTTGAGTGTACAAGTTTGAAAAAGTTTGATTTTTCAAATGTTTCCAGTATTGGTAAAATAGCATTTTATCATTGTAGTAGTTTGGAAAGCATTGTATTGCCTGAGAATGTCACTGCTATTGGTAATAGTGCATTTCAGGGTTGTAACGGAGTGACATCATTAAATATTCCAGGCACAGTAAAATCAATTGGCGAGTATGCATTTTATGGCTGCGAGAATCTAAAAGAACTTGTGATAGATGAGGGTGTTTCCAGCATTGGAAAGCATGCATTTGCCGAATGTAAAAGTCTTGAAACGATAACACTTCCTAAAAGTGCAGCGCTCGGTGAAAATATTTTTACAGATTATAGACCAATAAAAACAATCAGATATACTGGAACAAGAGAAGAATGGGTAGCTGCCGGATTGAATCAGAACAACTTTTACAATGCAACGGTTTATTACGAATACACAGCAGATCATAAACATACCTTTGTAACTTACACATATACTTATACGAATTCATGTACGGAGCCTGGAGAAAGAGTAACAAAGTGTAGGGATTGTGGTTATATACAATTAAAAGAAACACTGCCGGCACAGGGACATGACTGGGAAGTTGTCAGTGAGAAAAAAGCAACGTGTAAAGCAGAAGGATTACGAAATCTGAAATGCAGGAGATGTGGTGAAACGAAAAAAGTAGTATTAGTAAAAACACATCAATTCTCTTCCTGGCAGACAGCAAAGGATGCTACTGTTTTTGCACCAACAGTACAGATTCGTACATGTAATGTGTGCGGATATAAAGAGACGAGAAACAATGGAAAGAAGCTTACAGCAACAATGAAAGTAAATGCAGTAAAGCTTCCATTAAAAATAAAACAGAAAACAACTGTCTTGAAAGTTAGCGGTCTTGCAAATGGAGATTCTGTAGCATCCTGGAAGTCAGGTAATACAAAAGTTGTAAAAGTTTCTGGAAAGCCTAATGGAACCTGCACTCTTGCAGCAGGACGCAAAAAGGGTAAAACAACAATTACCATAATTTTGAAGAGTGGATTAAAATTTATCATAGTAGTTGGTGTGGCAGTTATACAATCAAAAACGAGAAAGGAAGAATGGGAAGAAGAAAACAATAGCAAAAAATCTGATTGAGCAACATCGTTGTGCCATAGCTTTCCTAAGCCATCACGTCGCGATGTTGTTCAATCAGGATTTAGATTTGAGTTGTTGCAATGTATTATTACTTATATTACAATAAATATAACAGATAGAAGGGAGGGATATTTATGATGTATCCTTTTATGACACTGAATGATGATACGGAAATCACTCATTCTGAGATGAAGGCAGATGGTAGTGTAAAAGTGTATATTGAAACTCCAGATGAAGTAGGTGGATTCCATAATGCAACATGTTGGTTGCCAGCCTATAAATGGGAAAATATTGAAGGATATAGTGATACAGAAATATCCTATTTTAAACAGTTGATTCGTAAAAATGCTCATCTTATTATAGAGTTTTCGCAAGAAGGGGGCGTTTTAAATGCCGCAACTTCTTAGAATTGGACCATACAGTATTTATTTTTGGTCTAATGAAGGTGATCCGTTAGAACCTATTCATGTCCATATATCTGAAGGGCGAGCTAAATCCACTGCAACAAAAATTTGGATTACCAGCACTGGGAATGTAATTCTTTCTAATAATAATTCACAGATTCCTGAAAGAATATTAAAAAAATTAATGCGGATGATAGCTGCAAACAGTGATGATATCATAAACGAATGGATTAACCGTTTTGGTGAAATAAAATATTTTTGTTAACATAATTCTTGGGCTTTGTCTGTTCCTTTATCTTACTCCATATATTTCCCAGATTTCGTGTGAATCTGTATCTATATTAGATTACCTGTTGTTTTATAATAAATAATAATTAGTTTTTTTATTAGAAATGGACGGGGTGGAATGAAAATGAAAAAGAGAATAGGTATATATCATTATCAATATTATAGAGGTGCCTGCAAATTATGTTACAGACATTTTATTCAGGAGATGGTAGAATCCTATGAAAAATGTCATGAAGTGGCAGAGGAAATCTATGGAAAGGAAAATTGTGAATTTCTGCACTATACAGATTTCGGACAATATGATTCAGAGAATACAGACAGACCAAGCTTTCGCCGTATCATGGAAGCTATCGAGAAAAAAGAACTGGATGTAGTGATGTGCTATGGACTAAACAACATTACGATTAATGAAGAGCTTTTAATTAAGTTCTATAAATATGTTCGCTCACAGGGAATGGAATTCTTGACAGCAGATCATGGAAGAGATGCCATGAAATATATAGACATCTATATTGAGAAAAATAATTTATAAATTGCATTGTCAACGGAGTTGACGAGGAGAACAGATGGCCTGAACAGATGCCCGCTGAAAGTGGTTAACTAAGCCGGACGAATCGTAGGAAGGTCCACTGTAGAAACTGGGAAAGTCATCGCAGACGCACAAAATGCTCCGCCACATTTTTGCTGCGCCCCTATCCCATTTTCTATAGTGGACTTTTCACGGTTTTGTTTTTTGTCTAAATTTTCAGTGGGCTGTGCTATGGCTGAAGCATAGCTGAAATTTATTGTAAAAAATTTTCTGGTCTGTTAAATCCATGGCACAAAACTTTGATTTTATGATTTTACCTTAATCAGGCATTCTCAGAAACACCTTTTAATAGTTGTTTTATCTTATCTTCACTCAATTTTGTAATAGCAGATATCTGTTCTATTGGCAGACCTGATTCATACATTTTAAAGATGATTTCTGCATAGCCACTTTCACGTCCTGATTCATAACCACCTTGATATGCTTTTTCTTTAATGCCCTGACTTAAGTTGCACATTTCTTCCACTTCCTCTCTTATATCATCTTCCAGGAGGATATGGTATTCCCTTTCCATTATATCCAGTTTCTCGTTCGCTTCTAAATTCGATGACAAAATAGTTGCTAACGGGCGATGTAATTCATAGCTTTCTTCTTTGACAGGAATATTTTCTGCAATGCCTATCATTATAATATTTAAAATTTAAAAGTTCCAGATCGCCTTTCCAGTCATGAGAATCTGTAATCAACCATCCTTTAATTCCATAAATTTACTTTACTATATAGTAATCTTCTTTATTATGCAAGAGAAAATCAGTGTATTTTATCGAAACAATATGAACAGATATCGACACAGGCTTACGAAGTAAACAGGATGATAACTGCCTGGGCACGGAGTGACCTGAGAAGATATAAGGGATAAGATTGTGTGGTGGCTCCGCTCGCCGGGCAACAATAGCAATAATGCGGCCGAAGTGAATAATAATGGCTGGGTCAACAGGAATGGCAATAATGTCAACAATAATAATGACGGTGTGCGGCCCGCTCTGCGAAGAAACTGGCCTGAAATATTTCCTAAGCAGGAAGTGTCCGTGCCATTTGCAAAGGAATCGAATCCCTTTCCGGGAAGTGAGAAAATTATATTTTCTGACAGATAAGTTACCCGGAAGGACACAGAATGCCGGAGAAGGAAACAGCATAGCTTTTTCTGACTTTGAGGGATAGAAATATCTCTCCCGGCATTAAGAAAGAAAAGAAATGAATGAACAGTTTTATACAATGATTACATTTGAAAACCTGTATGAAGCACATAAAAAGTCAAGAAGTGGTAAGAGAGAAAAGTATGAAGTGATACAATTTGAACTGAATCTGTCGGAAAATCTTGTACAACTGCAAAAAGAGCTTTATAATGGAACATATAGGTTAAGCGGATACCGAAGATTTGAGATATATAATCCCAAACCAAGAACAATCTATGCCATGCATTACAGAGACCGGATTGTACAGCACAGTTTGTGTGATAATGTGATAGCACCCTATATGGAGAGACATCTGATTTACGATAATTCAGCCAGCAGAGTAGGAAAGGGAACGCACTTTGCAATGAACAGGCTGACAGGATTTTTAAGAGAGTATTATAAAAAGTATGGGAACAAGGGTTGGTTTTTAAAATATGATGTTCATCACTATTATGATAGTATTAACCATCAGATATTAAAGCATCTGATGAGGAAGGCATTTCCGGAAGAACCCCGGATCATACATCTTTTAGAACATATTATTGACAGTTATTCTGTGACGCAGGGAGTGGGAATTCCACTTGGGAATCAGACCAGTTCCTGGTTTGCATCATGTTACCTTGACGGACTTGACCGTCTGATAAAGGAAAGACTGCAGATAAAGTACTATTCCCGTTACATGGATGATGGGGTATTGATTTATCGGGATAAAGAATATTTAAAAGACTGCTTAAGTCAAATGAAGAGATATATCACACAAGAGAGAAAGTTGGAGTTTAATGAGAAAACACAGATTATCCCTCTGTCACAGGGAATTGATTATCTTGGATTCCATTTTTACCTGACAGATACAGGGAAGGTAATCCGTAAGCTGCGAAGCAGTAATAAAGGGAGGATGAAGCGCAAGCTGAAAAGATTCCGTCATGCATATAGAGAGGGAAAGATGGACAGGGAGGCGATAGAGAGGAGTCTTGCCAGTTACAGAGGACATCTTTCTCATGGAAACACATGGAATCTGAGAAAGAATTTAAATAGTCACCTGATTCTTTCAAAGGAGACTGAGGAGGAGCGAAAAAGGGCCTATCAAGACCTTTTTCATAAAAACAAGCCCAAAGGAGAAAGTGAGGAAAATCTATGAACAAACAACGACAACACATGAATTTATCCCGCATCATGGCATTCGTCCTGTCAGTGGCAATGCTCGCGGGATTCTGTCCGCCGGGAGTCAGTCTGGCAGATATCCCGGTAACACTTCCAAAGGTGCAGGCAGCATCCATCAGTAATCCAAGAATCGTAAAGGATTCCTCCATGGATGCCGGACAAAAGGTCACATGGGACTGCGTCTACTTCGGAAGCTATCCGCAGAGTGAGGTAACATCAAAAGACGGCAGTATTTATAATGCCTTAAAGAATGCGACCGGCTGGGACAGCAATAATGATATTACGATTGGGGGCACAAAGTATCGCAGGCTGAAGGGGGAAGATGCGACATACTATAATAGCGATGAAACTGGTCAGTATAACTGGAACGGCAATTGTAAAACTTACCATTATTTCAAATATGAACCAATCAAGTGGCGCGTGCTAAACAGGAACGGAAATGACGCCCTTCTTCTTGCAGATATTGCTTTGGATGATCAGGAATATAATACAAAGTTTGAAGATGTGACATGGGAAAGTAGCAGTATGCGAAGCTGGCTGAACGGTTATGGGGCATCTGTGAATCAGCCAAAGACAGATTACAGCAGAAAGAACTTTATTAATTCTGCCTTTACGTCCACGCAAAGAAATGCTATTCAGACAACAAATGTCGTAAATAACAATAATATTGATTACGGAACAGCCGGTGGAAATAATACCTCGGATAAAGTATTCCTCCTCTCCGAATCAGAAGTCTATAACACAGATACGGCAGCAGGCTATGGATTTGCAAAAGACGACGATACATATGATGAAGCGAGAAGAAGCCGCTGCAGTACCTATGCGTATGCGATGGGGACATGGAGATATCATACAACGAATGCAGAGTATACAAAGTACAATGGAAATGTTTGGTGGTGGCTCCGCTCGCCGGGCGACAAGAGCGATAGTGCGGCCGAAGTGAAGAATAGTGGCTGGGTCGACAGTGGCCTTATTGTCGACTTTAATTATGACGGTGTGCGGCCCGCTTTGCATTTGAATCTCTCATCTTCCAATCTCTATTCCTACGCCGGAACGGTATGCTCGGATGTGATGAAGTCCGGGGAGAGCGGCAGTGATAATCCTGTGAATCCGGGAAAGCCAGAAGGAGAGACTACCACTACACCAACGAAAGTAACAGAAGATATGCTTTTTACGCCAGAATATTGCAAATATCTGAATAATACAAGATACAATAAAATGTTTGAAACGTTATGGACGGATATGTCAGATGTAAGTAGAAACTGTAAATGGGACGATATATCAATTGCAGCGAGAACAGTTATGAGCGATGGGATATCAGGTCAGTTAAAGAGAATCGGAGAATCTCTTGTTAGTAAGGCTTTCAATAAAAATATTCAGGCAGAAAAAGTGCAGTCTGCACTGGCATTAGATTATGTCAATCATGCAAAAGAATATTCAGATTATTGTGCCAATGTATATGATGAGGCAACCGATTCTCTGAGCAAGAGCAAAAAGGTTGTGAGCCTGTTAAAAAAGGGTTCTGGTAAAGTCGGGGATACGCTGAAATGGGTTGCTGAAGATGAGGACATTGAAGAATTTGCCAAAGCGATTAATGCTATTTTTTCCTATGGTGATGATCTGAAAGTAGAGCAGGATTTAAAAAAGATATTAAAATCATCAGAGGTAATGAAAAAAGTATCCTCAGTATTTAAAACGTCTGGAAAAGCAATTTCAGCTTATCAGGTTGCTGTATCAATAGAGATTCTTCGTATCACAACAGAAGATACACAAAAACATTATATGTCACTGGTGGATAAGGATAGCACTGTTTATCAGGGATTAAAGATTAATTACGAAAAAATAAAAAGACAGGATGCAGTAAATTTTGCATTAGAAATGCTTGATACCAGTGGAATCACCGATGCTATCGGATGGATTACAGCGAAGGTAACAGGAGCAGGAACGACAGCATCGGTAACGGTTGCGGTAGTTGATCTTATTTATACTGGCTTGAATTTTATTCTTAAAAAAGCTGGAGTGATTGATGTACAGGATTATCTGAAAGTACAGTATGCATTACTTGATCAGAGTTGGTTGAAGCTTGCAGTAAGCAATCAGCGATTGAATATAGCTAACAATGTATATAATACGGCAACACTCAAAAACAATTATCAGGATGCGTTTGAACTGTATCTTTCGTGTATGCTCCAAACACCGGGATATATGGAGGATTATTCTGGCTCTGATTCTTATTATAAGAAATTAAAAAAGGATATTAAGAAATATGAATCGAAACTGACATATAAGAACTACATTCAGTCCTGTCTGCAAAATGCAAATGCTTCGTATTCATATACATTGTCTGGAGATAAAGCAACAATCACTAAAGTGAATCCAGGTACAGGTAAAAGTGCAAGAGTAAGTTCTCCATTTGCACTAAATGTTATGGCAATGGAGAATGAAGATAGTTATTGTCTGGATATTCCATCAGAAGTGGATGGATACGAGGTAGAGGCTGTCAATACAGACTTATTTGATAATAAAACAGAAGCGTTTGCGGTTACTATTCCAGATACAGTAACTACGATTAAAGAGGGAGCGTTCCAGGACTGTACTGCATTAAAACAGGTATTTTTAGAAAATGGATTAAAAACAATTGAAACAAATGCATTTGCTGGTTGCGAAGATTTAAGTATAATCAATGTTCCGGATACTGTAAATACTATTAATGAAAATGCCTTTGGAGATAATATATCTATAGAAGCAGCTGCTGACTCACAGGCACATAATTATGCAGAACAAAACGGAAATACATTCACTGGAAGAGAAAAGACGGTGACAGCTATATCTGTAAAGAAAAATATGGATAAGACAGAATATGCTATGTCAGAACCAATTGATCTTACCGGCTTAGAATTAACAGTAACCTATGTGGATGGAACAACAAAGGACATCAAAGAAGGATTTACCGGAGATTTTACCGCAAAGCAAATTGGCAGGAACGAAGTTGTTTTATATTATAATGGTGTTAAGACAAAAACAACAGTACAGGTTCGATCGGAACAATGCGAGTACACTGTTCTCTATCAGGATACATGTGGAGAGAAGATACATGAAAATGTGACAGGAAGCGGCACTACCGGCGAAACTATCACGTTATCCATTCCGGAAATCGCCGGTTATACACCAGTAGAAACCAATATCAAACAAATATTAGGTGAAACCAATGTGTTTAAAGTTATTTATTCTGTTGCAAAGAAAAAGGATATCGGGGAAGCCAGTGTCTCTTACAAAAAAGAGCATACAGAAACAGGGCAAGAGATAAGACCGGCAGTGGAAGTGAGATATAAAGGTCTCTTGTTAAAGGCTGATACGGATTATGAATTAGAATATAGTAATAATATCAAACCGGGAAAGGGAAATATATGGATTGCAGGAATCGGAGATTATGAGGGTGTCCAATTGTGCAATTTCGTAATCAAACAAAAAAAGACAGCAGTTGTTAAGCCAGGTACCAGCAACAAAAAAATACAGAAGATTACCCTCTCCGCCATCTCCAAACAGATTGCTTCAGGTAAAAAAGTCACACTAAAACCAACCGTTTTACCAGCCAATGCCTCCAACAAGAAGCTAACATGGAAATCCAGTAATACAAAGGTTGCCACCGTAACACAGGGCGGCGTAGTTACCTTAAAGAAAAACACAGGCGGTAAAAAGGTAACCATTACAGCAACCGCAACTGATGGCAGCAGAAAGTCCGCCTCCTGGCAGATCACATCGATGAAAGGAATCGTAAAGAAAGTCAAGATTACAGGAAGCAAATCCGTAAAGGCAGGCAAAAAACTAAAATTAAAAGCCAAAGTCACCGCCACCAAGAAGGCGAATACAAAGCTTCGCTGGACATCTAGCAATACAAAGTATGCCACAGTAAATGCCAAGGGAATTGTGAAAACGAAGAAAACCGCCAAGGGCAAAAGTGTTAAGATTACCGCTATGGCAACGGATGGAAGTGGCAAAAAACAGAGCGTAAAAATCAAGATAAAAAAATAAATTCTATTTTGCCGCAGGCAAGATAGACGCCCATCGAAAGCAGAGAATCTATAAAACTGTTCCGTATTTCTGCACTCTTAATACTCGCTTACCGCGCTCGTATTAAGAGCTTGCTCCAAGTCACAATTTTATAGATTCTCTGCTTTCGATGGGCTGTGCTATAGCTGGGGCGTCTGTTTATCTCCCCGTCAGCTACACTGGCAAATTAGAATTTTGTTTCCGCAATCCAGCTTTGAACAGTTGTCAGCGGGATTTTTACTGCTTTTGTAATTTGTTCTAAAGGCATACCCATTTCAAGAAGGGCAAAGACAGTCTCTCTTGCTTTTTTTAATTCACCCTTTTGTATACCTTTTTGTACACCGGATTGTTCCCCTTCATTATAAATTTCTTCTAATTCTTTACACATTTCCTCCACTCCCTTCTCAGATTCTTTTAATTCCCGTACTCTTGTAGACAGGATATCGCTATACATTTCACTGGCATCTTTACAGTGCAGATCATGCATCAGGTGACCTAATTCTGTAGAATCTCTTCTGCTTGCGTTCACGTAGATGATATGTTGTCCGTCATCGAATGGCTTTTTGGTTTCGATAACTTCTTTATCAATATGATAGATTGGTAAATGAAAGCCTAATATATCATTTCTGGTAATAAAGATGACATAGGTGTCCGGAAGAGCATCAAAAGACTCTCCGGGATTCAGGATGTTCATATCTAATAAACCGCAGTGGTATCGAGCCCTCTTAGGGGAAGCCCCTTCATTATCACCCTGAATCTCCACATTAAACTGTCTGTTGCTGGTATCCTTTGCCACACAGTCTAAAATGGCAGAACGCCCCTGCAGGTTTTTATAATCCTTCTGTAAAGTCTGGTCAATAACCGTAATCCCTTCATCTTCCATAATAACCTGTAAGATGTATTCTGTACATTCCTTTTTCTTCAATACATTCCGCATGAAGATATCATTCATTATCGTAAAGTTCTTTATCTTAGCTTTATATCTTTCGTAGCGTTCCTGCAAATCTTTTGATTGTAACATCGTAGAATCTGGCATATGCGCTACCTCCATTCTGATATATGTTGAAAGATTCTTTATCTATATAATATACATAATTTAACAGAAAAGTCAATAGTTTTGCAAAAATTCTGGTTTGCCGCAGGCAAGGTAGACGCCCACTGAAAAAGTTAGCCAGAAAACAGACCCGTGAAAAAGGCCACTATAGAAAATGGACTATCGGAGCAGCAAAAATGCGGCTGAGCATTTTGTGCGTCCGCGACTATTTGTCCATTTTCTATAGTGGCCTTTTCC
>ERZ827471.1850-NODE-1850-length-11191-cov-3.271731_pt1 | contig 11191 bp, 9 predicted proteins | sample MGYA00519772_ERZ827471 | MGnify/ENA primary metagenome ERZ827471 (study PRJEB31778, sample SAMEA3449315) | human gut metagenome | biome: human gut; feature: human-associated habitat; material: faeces | place: United Kingdom | collected 2010/2012 ... | reverse complement strand
TATACTCATATCTTTAATTATATTTATTACGTTTTTAACTTTATCTTCTTCCATAACAATTTCCTCCTTTTAAAATCTAGTATCATTATTTTTCTTTTTATTTTTAGTTTGCTTGTCTTCATTGGGTATAGTTACTCTTCTAGCAATATTATTTGCAATTTCATTGTCGTTGTCATCAAATATTCTATTTTTATATAGGTCATCACTAACAATTTTATAATTGTCATCCTTGTTATAGCAAATTCTTTTATTAAAATGGCTCATAATATTATGCCAAAAGCCTTTGAATTTTTCTAACTCTTGTTTTAGCTTTTCTTTTTCAGCTTGTAACCTGCCAATAATTTTATCTTTAGTAGAGAGTTCATTTTTTAAACTGCCGATTTCATTATCTTTTAGTTCTATTTCATATTTAAGTGAACGATTTTCTTTTTCTATTTCAAAAGCAGAATGCTCAAAATCCTTAATCGCCATATTCAAGTCATTTACATTTCTAACAGTTTTAGTAATATCTTTTACGTAATTAGTATAATTTTTGATTTTTTGGACATCCTCGTTTGAAATAACCATATTATTTTTATTCATCAAAGTAGGTTTTAAATTATTTAATATTGTATTTATATCATTACTGGTATTATCAAGTTTTTTTGTTTGATTATTAGCTTTTTCAAGTTTTAGCTCTTTCTGTTTTAGCTGTTTCTTTATTTCTCTATAATTGCCCATTTCATTAACATTGATGTCCTGATTTCTGCCCTTTTGCTTCTCTTTTAGTTTAAAATCCATATCGTAGAACTTATTAAAAGACTTTATGCAAGCATTTCTCATTTTATCTTGTATTTGTGTTAATGTGGTTTTAGTAAATAACTTTGATTTTACTACTTGTTTTTTCATTCCTCTTTTACAAGCATAAGAAACTGGAACACCTACAATGTGCATATGGGGAGAAACTTCATCAAAGTGTATTGTTGCATTTGCTATTTTAAAATCTGGTACAATTTTAATTAAGTCCTTTACTTGCTCATTATATACATCAACCATTTTAACTCTATATCTTTCATCTTTATCATTCCAAAAGTCTATATCTCCAAGTTCTATTATAATTTCACAAGCAATATCATTCTGTGAATCGCATACCTTTTTGAAGTAATCGTCAATTTTTCTATCTTCACGAGTTTGTTTGTTGTTATATTCAATTCTTGCTTTTTCAAATTCATCTAAATATACTTGCTTAACATCTTCGACAATATCGTTTGTTCCATAAATCGTTCTAATTAATTCTCTTTGATTATCATAATCCCTCAAATTATGTTTGTTCACATCTGATAAATCTTTTGCATTTTGAATTGCATTATTAGATAGAGAAGTTGTACCAGATACATTTTCTTTTGCAACTTTTTTTGCTAATTTACTTTTATTTTTATCACTACCCAAATGAAAAGAATATGCTAATTCTTGCTCCATAAAAAATTCCATTCCTTTCTTGCTTCGCTTAAAGGCATACATAGGAATGAAAGCCTTGAGTTAGAAGCATTTTCATTATATAATTACCTTAAGGGAATATATACTACAAAGCACGGAGAGGGGAGTTGCAGATTTCTGCAACTTTCAGATTAAATCAGCATAAAAAACAGTGCAAGTGCAGTTGTTTCAAGCACACATAAGTAGTCCCTTGAGGCTGTAAACTAATCATTGACTGATAGTTATTTTATAGTGTTAATTGCACAGTCCCTTTATTCCCTAAAAAATTTATTATATAAAGGAGTTTTTATCATGGAAGTTATTTATCCCAAAGCTTGCGGTGTTGACGTGCACAAATCTTTTATAGTAGCTGTCATTTGTGACTCTACTTCCGTCAAACCTCAATATCTTCGTAAACGTTTTTCTACCTTTAATAATTCTCTAATTGAATTTAGAAATTGGTTATTAGCTAACGATTGTCAGAATGTATGCATGGAATCTACCGGAAAATATTATGTTCCTGTATACAATGCATTAGAAGGTCATATTTCTAATGTCGTCCTTGCTAATCCTAAATGGGTTAGATGTATTAAAGGCGAAAAAGATGATAACAAAGATGCCAAATGGATTGCTGATTTTTTTAAACTTGGAATAGTACGTGGTAGTTTTATTCCAAACAAAGATATTAGAATCCTCAGAGAACTTACACGTTATCTTTACAAACTAACTAATATGCGTACCTCTGAAAAGAACAGATTTACAAATTCTCTTACTGTTGGTAATTGCAAATTAGATTTAGTTTTCTCTGATATTTTTGGTAAAACATCTTCTGCTATCATCAATACTATTTTATCACAAAATGAGTATAATGACGAAGATATTTTAAAAAATATTGATTGGCGTTGTAAATCCTCTAATGAAGATATCCTTAATTCTATTAGTGGTATCTCTTGGGAAGATACTCAAAAGCAACGTATGAATGTTATTCAAGAACATATTGATTATTTAGATAAATCAATTAAAACCATAAGAGGAATAATTGATTCTATTATTGCACCATATGAAAGTGCTATTAATCTTTTATGTTCAATACCTGGAATTGACCGAAAATCTGCAATAACAATTATTTCTGAAATCGGTACAGATATGAATCAATTTTCTTCTCATTATCGTTTGGCTTCTTGGGCAGGTCTTGCTCCTGGATGTAATGAATCAGCTGGTAAAAAGAAATCTGTAAAAATCTCTAGAGCTGGTGTATATTTAAAACCTGCACTTGTTGAAGTTGCACATTGTGCTGTAAAAGATAAAGCAAATGATTATTATGCTAAAAAGTTTAACATTCTTTCTAAACGTAGAGGTAAGAAACGTGCTTATATTGCTATTGCCAGAAAAATATTAGTTGCTATTTATCACATGCTTTCAAGTGGTGAGCTTTTTAATCCTACAGATGTGGCAAAAGTTGAAACTACCGATAAAGATAAAATTAAATTTACTAAAAACAATTTTATGCAATCAACAAAGCAACTAATTTCTCTTGGTTTAACAATTGATGAATTACAAGCGTTTATTACATCCAAAATATCAGAATCCACTCTCATTATATAATTTGAATTTTTGGGGGTAAGGGGGAACTATGCCCTTTTTATTTTATTTTGGTTTTATTTTTATATATTTTTCTTTCAAACTATCCCTCCTTTGAAATTTCTTCGTAGCACAGGACTTTGACCTTGTCACAAGTCCTAACCCAGTAAGAATTATTTAAGTACACTTATAAAAATATATTTTTTTGATAGCTGAAACGATATAAAATATAGTTCTAAAGGTAGTGAAAATAAATTTTAGGAGAATTTTATAAATGAATAGTAAAATTACATATCACAAAGTCGGAGATTATTATATCCCTGATTTATATTTAGAAAAAGAAAATTATAAAAATGATTATCAAATTGGAAAGTATGGGCATTTAAGATTACAATATTTGAAAAATCACAAGAAATCAGAATATACTATAATGCTTATGGACGAAACTTTAAGGAAACATATTGTAGATACTGATATACAAGCTAAAGAAAGATTTGAAATACTTATGAAGCAAATGTTAGAAAAAAATCCAATTGATGAAAACTTAAAAAATATTGACCCACTGAAATGGGCGGGGCTTATGAATAATTATAAGCATTCGGCTGAAGAAATTGTACTAAAAGAATTAATCTATTACTAAAAAAATATACGAGAGTCTAATATATAAAAAGGCTCTCGTATAATATTAATTATTATATTTCTAAGTCATCTGCTGTATCTTTTTCTCTTTCTTTTATTCTTTCTTTATCTTTACTTATTTCTAAAGGATATATACTATAATTAGTGCCTAACAGCGTTCTAGTAGATTTTCCATTAATATCAATACTTTCCATAGTTGCTTCCATATCATCTAATGAAAGACTTGATAATGATGATATTTCTTCATCATCTACTAATTCTTCTGCAGCATATTCTTCTAATATATCTCTTAATTCCATTAAGCTACCAACAGGAATTCTTAATTTTAAATCTCCTTTTTTGTTAGAAAATACTGCTTCTAATGTTTTTTTCTTATCTTCATCCGACAACTTTTCGTATTCTCGAATATCTGATGAACAATTGTATAATTCTAATTGTTGATAGGTAACAATGTCTCCAACTGGTATAATTTTGCCATCGACACCATAAGAGATAAGAAAAGCATAATCTTCAAACCATCTTTCTTTTTTATTTGTTTTGACAGTTCTGTTAGGAATTCTATATTCTTGTGTTATTCTACCTATTTCTCCATGTATTCTTGCTCGCTCTGAAGAAGTTAAATTTGGATTATCTAATTCTTTACACTTTTTTAAACCTAACTCTTTTAATTCTTCATTTGTCATACAAGAAAGCATATCACAAAATTTTTCATATCCTTTTCTTCTTTCCCTTGTTGCAATTATCTTTTCTTTTTCACTTTCTTTTGCAGCTTTTACAAGCATTTTCCAATTTTCTTCAATTTTTTTATCACTTATATCCATATTAACCTCCCAACTATATAAATTATAACATTTTTTGGCATAAAAATCAATAAAATACAAGAAGCCAATTGACATTTACATAAAAAAATGATATATAGTACTTGTATTTTATAGTACACTGAAAAATTAATAGACACGAAACACTGGTTAGTAAGGGATACAATAAACTATTTTCTATCTTTCTCCAAAATTGAAAATTAAGATTTGTAGAAAACTTATTAACCCAATGCGGTGAAAAATATTTGGCTGGTTTAGAAAAATAGTTTGTAAAATGTCCAGCAGTGGTTAAGACCGATTAGCATGTTTCAAGTAAAACTCACTACTTTGCAAAAAATTGCAGTATTGGTAGTTTTATTTGTTGTGCCTAATGGGTCTTTTTGTTATGCAAAAAAAGACTATATAGGTATTGCTCTATATTCTTACGAAGCATAGCAAAAAGATACTGAAAAAAATTTATGCAGGTATGCAAAAAAATTTTTCAGTAGTCAAAATAATATTTGAATGGAAATGAAAATATTATTTTGATTTGGCGAAGCCAAACATAAATTATCTATCACAAGATTAGATAATTTATGAGCCCTCCGCTAGGAGCCCACGACATCTTTGCAAAACGAAGTTTTGAAAGTGTCATAATGGGTTACATACTTTCGTAAGAAAGTTATGTAACAGCTCCCTTGAGTCGCTTCTTGCTACCTGCAAGAAAGGATTTATAAATGAACAAAACAAACTATTCGGTAGCTAGAGTAGAAACTTATACTAGAGCAAGTATTGTAAAATCAGAAAGACATAATGAAAGAAAAAACGAATCTTACTCTAATATGAATGTTGATTTAGCTCAAACGCCAAACAATGTGCATTACAAAAGATGTCAAACAACTTATAACGAAAGATTAAAAGAAATGATTGATAATGGAGAAATATCACTTAGAGGTTTAAAAGATAATGCTAAAATATTTGATGAAATTATATTTGATATTAACTCCGACTATTTTGAACAAAATGGTGGTTATGAATTTGCAAAAGGCTTTTATGAAAAAGCTTTCCGCTTTGCCGAAAAAGAAATGGGCAGTGATAATATTATATCAGCAGTTATGCACGCTGATGAACTAAATACTTCTCTATCAGAAGAATATGGAAAGCCTATATATCACTATCATCTGCATGTTATTGCAATACCTGTTGTAAAAAAAGAAATAAAGTGGTCTAAAAGATGTAAAAATAAGTCTTTAATTGGTACTACAAAAGAAATAATCAATCAAGTGAGCCATAGTAAAAAATGGAAATCAGAACAATTAACTGATAACTTTGGTAATCCTCTATATGATGAAAAAGGAAAGCCTATTTTAATAAAATCATATAGTTTATTACAAGATAGATTTTTTCAATATATGTCTGATAGTGGTTATAGAGGATTTATTCGTGGTATTAAAGGTAGTTCCAAAGAACACTTAACAGACTTAGAATTTAAAATTAAGAAAGAAACTGAAAAACTTGAAAAAATAACGAATAGTGTTGATAAAAAGCAATCTATTTTTTATAACTATATGCAATATGATAAAAAGATTGAAGATATTTCAAATCTAGGTAAACAAAAGAAATTCTCAAAGAAAATTGAATTAGAACCAAATGATTATGAAACATTGACCAAATATGCTAAAAAAGGAATTGTAGCAGATAAAGAAATTTATGAACGAGATACTAAAATTGAAAATTTAAGAAACACTGTAAATAGATGGATAGAAAAATATGATGGATTAATAGAAAAAACAAAAGATTACTTCCATGCCATAAAACTTGCACCACAAATAGTTGCAGACTTCTTTAAAAGTTTATTTGATAAAGAAAAACAAGAAGAATTAGAAAGACAAAGAATTGAACAAGAAAAAATAGAATCTGAAAGAAAAGCTCGTGAAGAAGCAAGAGAAAAAGAAAGACTTGAAAAGCAGAAATTAAAAAACTCTCCTGAATACAAGAAAAGGAGGACTGACAGAGATGTAAGATAGTGAAAAAATATATAGAATTGAACTAACTAATGAAGAATATGAATTTTTAGAGAATTTAAAAAATGAGTTTTGTAATAAACTTTCTAAAATGACTAAAGAAGAAATTACAGAATATTTAAAAAGTTTTTATCCAGAGCAAAATTTGAATTTTGAAAAAGTAATTAAAGGTACTGTTTATAAGGTAAATATCTATTTTAATAAAGATTCTGAACACACAATACTTACTAGATTTTTTGAAATCTTCTAAAAGTAATAGTTTTTGTATTGGATTTTCAGTTTGAAATATGGTATATTATAAATACTACTTGGAAATTGTAGTAACTATAATTTTATATCGTATTTCAAGCTGTCAAAAGAAAGGAGTAAGTAATGAAACAGCTAGAAAGCGATAAAATAACTGCTTTATACTGTCGTTTATCAAGAGATGATGAAATGGATGGAGAAAGCAATAGTATAAAAAATCAAAAATTAATTTTAAGTAAATATGCAGAAGATAACAAATTTCAAAACATTAAATTCTTTGTTGATGATGGGTATTCTGGAACTACTTTTACAAGACCTGCCTTTATGGAAATGATGGAACTTGCTGAAAATGGACAAGTTGGAACAATTATAGTAAAAGACCATTCAAGACTTGGAAGAAATAGACTTATTGTAGGACAACTTCTCGAAGAAGATTTTGTAAGGCTTAATATTAGATATATTGCTATCATGGATAATATTGATAGTAGTATAGGTCTAAATGATTTCTTGCCTATTCAAGACTGGTTTAATGAAATGCATGCCAAAAACACAAGTCAAAAAGTCAGAGCAGTTCTTAAAAATAAAGGAGAATCTGGTATCTCACTTGCTAACAATGTGCCTTATGGCTATAAAAAAGATGAAAACGATAAAACAAAATGGCTAGTAGATGAAACACCTGCTGAAATTGTAAAAGAAATATTTAATCTATTTATTCGAGGACATGGAACTTGTGAAATTGCTAGAATTTTAAGAAAAAGAAAAATTTTGACACCCTCAGAATATAATGCCAGTATTAGTACAAACTCAAATATAAATCCTCAAGAATATCAATATAAATGGTGTGGAACTACTGTAGCTGGAATTTTAGATAGACAAGAATATATTGGAGATACAGTAAATTTTAAATATACTACTCGTTCATATAAAGATAAAACACGAGTTAGACTTCCAAAGGAAGAAAGAAAAATATTTAAAAATACCCACGAACCTATTATTGATGAGTATACTTGGAATATCGCAAAACAATTAAGAAATAATAGAAAAAAGCCTACTAGGTCAGGTAAGAAAAGTATTTTTTCAGGATTACTATTCTGTAATGATTGTAACAAAAAAATGTATTTTCAGGCACCTGTAACAGATTTGAAAGCTAAAGAATATTATAGATGTTCAAGCTATAAGCATGATACTTCTCTATGCACATCTCATTATATTTCGGATGAAGTATTGCAAGTTATTGTTTTAGAGAATATTCAAAGAGTAATTTCGTATGTAAAAAGCTATGAAGATTTATTTATTCAAGAACAGCTTGCAAAATCTACACAAAATGAACTAAAGCATATTTCTAAAAACAAGAAAGAACTTGAAAAAGCAAAGAAGAGAGTAATTGAAATTGACAATTTATTTATGCACATTTATGAAGATAATATATCTGGAAAGATAACAGATGAAAGATTTAGAACCTTATCTTTTAATTATGACAAAGAACAACAAGAATTAAAAATTAAGATTGAACAATTGTCAAAAGATATTGAAAATACTGAAAAGAAAGATACTGATATAACACAATTTATATCTAATGTTAAGAAATATACTGAAATAACTGAATTAACACCAGAAATCTTGAATGAGTTAATAGAAAAGATACTAATTCATCAAGCAGAAAAGATAAATGGTAAAAAAGTTCAAGAAATAGATATATATTACAGAGGTGTTGGTATAATTTCTTTTCCAGTTAGTCTTGAAGATATGACAATAGTAATTGAAAAAATGTTAAATGAAAGAATAACGGCTTAATCAAGCTATTTTATGGGGAGAACATTTTAGTGTATTTAACTAAAGCGTTCTCCCCTATATGTTATGACATACTATCATAACAGGGGCTCTGCGAGGCAATAAATTTTCTCCCAAAGGGATAAAATTTATTCAAATTAACTATCGCCACTTTCATTTTTACTTCGTAAAAACAAAACGTGCCACGTTAATTTGATTGTTGCAACATAGCAGAAGTACATTTATAGTTGCAACAATTATTCAGCATTTGAAATTTATCTTCCTCATTTATATAGATAATTCCAAATTCATAAGTTGGCATTTTACCTTCTGGATCAAGTTTATAATAGTCTTGTAGAGGGAATACCCTAACAATAGCACTATTATTTTCAGCAAAGTTAAAGTAAAACATTTGCTTATCTACATAGTAAGTTGCATCTGCAAAACTTACATCATAGTATTGTCTTAATCTCATTATAATTTCGCCAACCTCTGCCTCTGGCAAATAGTTACTAAATCTGACACTTCCTAATACATTTCCTAATAACATAGGCTTTGTTGTATCAATATATCCATTGTTATATAATTCTTGGCAAGGCTTACAAATTGAATCTCTAAAGTTTATTTGTTTAACAACAACTTCTTTACCAACTAAAGTAAGTTCAATATCATCAACATATCTCATTATTAAATCTGCTTGTTCTTCACGAGTATAATCTTTCCAAGTTTTTGTTCTTTCTTGATATTCTTTGTTTATCTTAATTTTGTTAATAAAATCAATATCGCTCTTTAATAAAATGTCTTTTGGTTTAAATCTTGATTCTTCTGCACAATCGGTAGTATCTAATTCGTTTTTAAGATTTTCTATACTTTTTTCTACAATAGCAGTTTCTTTAGTATATACATCTAATCCAAATGCTCCGTTAATATATGCTTTTCTAATTCTTTCAAGTTTTTCATTTTGTTTGATAATTTCCTTTTCTAGTTCTTCTTTAGGTTCATCAAATTTTTGCTTTATCATAGGCAAGAAGAATTGATTTACAACAGAGTCATATTCGGTTAATTCATCTATAAATTGCTCAAAATACTCATTTATTACATTTTCTTTAAACTGAACTTTACAATCATTACAATAATAGTAAAAGTATGTCTTACCATTTTTCTTTGTAGTGGCTTTTCCTCCTAATATTCTGTTACATTTAGGACATTTCAATTTCTGTAAATATAGATATTTCAATGTTCTTTGGTAACTTCTCGAGTTTTTCTTTTTCTGTACTTGGCAATCAGCCCACATTTCTTTTGAAATAATTGGTTCAACTACATCTTCATAATAAGTAGGGTTCTTTGTTCTTTTTCCGTGAACGAAATCACCTTTATATATTTCATTTTCAAGAATAGTAACAATAGTGGAATCTCGCCAATTATCTTTTCCTAATACTTTTTCTTCATTGAATAAATTACTTATTTTTTGATAAGAGAACCCATTATAATATAAATCAAATATTCTAACTACAATATCTTTAGTGGAATAATCTATTATTTCCTAACTTTTAAATTTACAAAAAGATTCTAATCGTTCTTTTTGCTCTGGTAGACTAAATCCTTCTCTAGCTTGGTCTTCTGTTGATACTCTCATATATAAACCACATTTTTTCTTTTCATCATTCAATTTCCAAAACCTCCAATCTCAAAAAAGAGACATCAAAGTACATACGAGTACTACTGACATCTCTTAAATCCATTTATCATAAACTAAAATATAATAATGCAATATAATATAATTTTTTCAAAGTACTCATAATAATATATCTAGCTCTTGCCGAGTAAATATACATAATTTATTGCCTATATTATATCACGATTCAAAGAAATGTCAAATATTTACAATTTATATGTTTTTCAAATATTCTTCTAACTCTGATAATTTAATCTTTTTAGTTAAATTTGAAATATATACATCATTTGAATAATTGAAAACTAGAAAAGTAATATTTTTAATAATTACTTTATGTGGCTCAATATATGTAAGATTAGTTTTAGCTAACATTCTAATACTGCCATTTATAAAAGTAGGGGTAACTTTAGCAAATTCACATATAAATTCAAGTCGCTGTTTTAGACATTCCTCAAATTCTAGTTCTTGCTTAATTATCTTCATTTTTAGCACATCCTTTCATTTGGATGATTTTAATATTGTTTTTAGGCAACAAAAAAATCAACCAGATTTTTTTCTGATTGATTTTTGTACCAATTCTGTTCTATTAGTTCGAACAGATACGTCGTTGGAGGCGACACCCGGATTCGAACCGGGGATCAGAGTTTTGCAGACTCGTGCCTTAGCCACTTGGCTATGTCGCCATATATAATTAATTATATGCAAAGACTTAATTAATAGTACTAAAATAGAAAAAATAATTAAAATTCTATATGGAGCGGGAAACGGGGCTCAAACCCGCGACCTCTGCCTTGGCAAGGCAGCGCTCTATCAACTGAGCTATTCCCGCATAATTAAGCAATTATTATGATACCAAATAATAGGGATATTGTCAAGTGCTATTAAAAGCTTTTTTGAAAATCTGTGGATTGTAATATTGATTATTTTGAGAATCTAAAATTTAATATCTATGATAGCAATATGAAATAAATAAAATTGATATTTAAAATTTTTACATATGATTG
>ERZ827471.1848-NODE-1848-length-11201-cov-2.957204_pt1 | contig 11201 bp, 11 predicted proteins | sample MGYA00519772_ERZ827471 | MGnify/ENA primary metagenome ERZ827471 (study PRJEB31778, sample SAMEA3449315) | human gut metagenome | biome: human gut; feature: human-associated habitat; material: faeces | place: United Kingdom | collected 2010/2012 ... | reverse complement strand
ACAAAGAAAAAGACAAGCATATCTATAATATTACAATAATATTACAGATGTGTTATTTTTATGTTACATAGAAAAAATAAGATTGATTTTTATTTACAGTTGATGTAAAATAAAATAAAGTTTATTTGTAAAAAAATATCTAAAAATCAATATAAAGGGAGGAATTTGTAATGGCAACAAATCCAATGCAAAGAAAAGCAAGAAATTCATTTTTATTAGGAATGTTAACTATGTTAATAATATCAGGAATAATAATAGCATTTTTATTTATACAATTAACAAATATTAAAAAAGCAGAAAAACAAGAAAAATTAGCAATGGTAACAGTATATACATTAAATAGAGATGTTGATGCAGGAGAGGAAGTAAGCGAGGTTGATTTCACAACAACAGCTGTAAATAAAGCAACAGCTCCTAAAGATTATTTAACACCAACAGATTTAAAAGAAAAAAATATAGCAAAAATAGCTATGACAGCGGGAACTGTTCTATCAAAAGAAATGATTTATGAGGATGAAGCAGAACAAGGTGATGATGTTAGAAAACAAGAATATAATATGTTTGTATTACCAACAGACTTACAAAATGGTGATTACATAGATATAAGATTAATGTTGCCTTCAGGAACAGATTATATTGTAGCATCTAAAAAGAAAGTTGAAATACCACAAATTGCACAAGTAGATGCAACAGATACGATTTCAGTTAATTTATCAGAAGAAGAAACATTATTAGTTAGTAATGCAATAATAGATGCTTGTAGAATTGTAGGGTCAAAATTATATGTTACAAGATATACAGAGCCAGGAATTCAAAAAGCGTCAGAGCCAACATTTCCAGCTAATAAAGACGTAATGTCTTTGATAAATGCAAATCCAAATATTGTAGAAGAAGCAAGACAAGCATTATGGGCAAGATATAATGATGGAGATGGTGTAAATCAAAGAAATAATGTTATAAATTCAGCAATAACAAGTGCAGGAGATCAAGCAACTCAAAATCTTCAAACAAAAATGGAAGATAGCATTACAAATTCACAAACAAGAAGAAAAGAATATTTAGATTCTTTATCAGCAACACCAACTACAACAGAAACAACAACTACTACAACAGGAACAACAACAAAATAAAAGAAAGGAATTAATATGAAAAAGATAGGATTTATAGGAGCGTATGATAAAACAGATTTACTATTAAATTTGGCAAAGATATTGACAGTGATGAATAATAGAGTATTAATAATAGATTCAAGCTTAATGCAAAAAGCAAAATATGTTGTACCTGTTATAAATCCTACTGTTACTTATATAACAACATTTGAAGATTTCGATGTTGCAGTTGGATTTAACAGTTTAAGACAAATAAAAGGTTATCTAGGATATTCAGAAGATGAAGATTTACCATATGACATAATATTAGTAGATGCAGATACACAAGAGGGAATAGAAAACTTTGAATTAATGAAAGCAGAAAAAAATTATTTTGTTACAGCTTTTGATTTATATTCATTAAAAAAAGGATTAGAAATATTGAGTGGATTAAAAGAACCAATAGCATTAACAAAAATATTATTTTCAAAAGACATGACTAAAGAAGAAGATGACTATTTGAATTTCCTATCACTAGGATATAAAGCATTATGGAATGATTATAGAATATATTTTATATTAAATGACGAAGATACAAATACATTAATAGAAAATCAAAGAGCTTCAAAAATCAGATTTAGAAAACTATCTTCACAATATAAAGATAGTTTAATATATATAGTTCAAGAAATATTAAAAGACGCAAGTGAAAGCAGTATTAGAAAAGTTGTGAAAATAATAGAAAGAGGAGTATAAATATGTCAATTGTAACATTTTACAATAATATTATAGAACAAACAGGAAAAACAATGTCAATAGCAGCAATTGCTACATTTATGTCAATTGAACATAATTACAGAATTCTTATAGTATCTACAACAAATAAAGAGGACAATTTAAAAAGATGCTTTTGGGAAGAAAAGAAAAAAAGAAGAAATTTAGGAATATTTGGACCAAATGCAAATCTTGAAGTACAAAATGGTGTAGAAGGTTTAACTAGAATAATAAGAAGTAATAAAATAACACCAGATATAATTACAAACTACACAAAAGTTGTATTTAAAGATAGACTAGAAGTTTTATTAGGAAGTAATCAAGCAGAATCAAATAGTCCGGAATTGCAAAATCTAGAACAATTATATCCAGAAATAATAAAATCAGCAAACCAATACTATGACTTAGTATTTGTAGATTTAGACGAAAATGTAGATGAAGAAACAAAAAAAACAATATTGGAAATATCAGATGTAACAGTAGTTAATTTAAGTCAACGCTTAAGAAGTGTAAATAATTTTGCAGAAAATAGAGAAAACACAAAAAGTATTCAAGATAGAAAAAGGTTAATTTTAGTAGGTAGATATGATAAATATTCTAAATATAATTATAAAAATATAACAAGATATTTAGGAGAAAAAAACCAAGTATTAACAGTACCATATAATACTTTATTTATGGAAGCAGCTGAAGAAGCAGGAGTACCTGATTTATTTTTAAAATTTAGAAAATTAACAAATGCAGAAGACATTAATGGTTTTTTTATATCTGAAGTGAAAAGAGCATCTGAAAATATAATTTATAGATTACAAGATTTACAAATGAAATTGTAAAAGAAAGGAGACCTTAAATGACTATAACAAATATAATATTATCTCTAATTGTATTACTAGGAACAATATTTGCTGTATATTATTTTTTGAAAAAGAAAAAAGAAGAAACAGTAGATGAAAAGATAAATATAGATGATAAAACATATACATTAGATGCAATGAGAGATTTTGTGAAAAGAAGATTAGATGAAATAACAAAAGTCAATTTATATGATATAGGTCTTTCAGAAGAAGAATTAAAAAGAAGAAAAAATAAAAAATATGAGCTAAAAAAAGCATTAAAAGGGTGTACTTATGGTGATGTTAATGATAAAAAGTATGTTAAAGAATTAATATATGATTTATTAGCACAAGAATATGGAGTTGATGAAACAAATATATCTAAAGCAATACCATTTGATATTCCATCACTTCTAACAGCTAGAGATAAATTTGATATCTTAATATATGTGTATAAAAAAGAATTTGGATATGAAGCTTTAACTGAAATGATAAAAAAATACAATCTAGCAGAATTAAAATATATTGAAGGAGAAACAAAACCTTCATATGTAATTACGGAACAAGAAATTGAAGATATATATGAAAATGAAAAGATAACACTGACATTTGCTGATAAATTAGCAATAGTAGTGCAAAGAATTTATCAACATTATAAAGGATATAGCTCAATCGATGAAGTAAGAGATATGAATATAGATGGAGTTTCTGGAGGTGTATCAGGCTTGCCAGAAAGTTTTTTAAGCCAAGTAGCACAAACAGATGGAGATTATCTAAACCAAGTAGCAGAACATAAAGTACCAAGAGCTTGTGATAGTATTTGGATATTTTTCCAAGGTAAATCTATAAGATTAGCTTTCTTATCATTTGAAACAGAAGCAGAATTAAAGAGAGTATGTCAAAATATATATAAATACAATAATCCAGGACAATTATCAGACACAAATGGATATAAAATAAATGAAATGAAAGATGGTTCTCGTGTTGTTGTAGTTAGACCAAGTTTCTCAGAAACATGGGCATTTTTTGTAAGAAAATTCGACGTTAAGCGTGCAACACTAGAACAATTAGTGAGAGATCCAGGAAAAGAAGATGCAATACAATTATTAAAATTCTTAGTAAAAGGTGCAAGAATTACATCAATAACAGGAGAGCAAGGTTCTGGTAAAACAACATTATTAATGGGAATGATAGAAAATATATATGAAACAATGAACATAAGGGTTCAAGAAACAGCATTCGAGTTACATTTAAGAAAAATATATCCAACAAGAAACATTTTATCTTTCCGTGAAACAGATACAATTTCAGGACAAGAAGGGTTGGACGTGCAAAAGAAAACTGACGGTTCTGTAAACATCATCGGAGAGGTTGCAACAGACCCCGTAGCATCTTGGATGATTCAAGCAGCCCAAGTAGCATCTAAGTTTACATTATTTACTCACCATGCTAAAACATTTCCAAACTTAGTAACAGCACTAAGAAACTCAATGTTAAGAACAGGAGTGTTTACAGACGAAAAAACAGCAGAAGAACAAGTTGTTCAAGTTTTAAACTTTGATATTCACCAAGTAAAAGACTTTAGAGGAAAAAGATATATAGAAAGAATTACAGAATGTATACCAGTAGAAGATAAAAATGAATATACATTTGACCATAGAAAAGAAAAAACATTAGAAGGAAAATTTGATAAGTTTTTTGATAATGCAACACATTATTTTACAAAAACAACAGACAAACAGTTATATACTTATAGAAATATAATGGAATATATAGATGGAGAATATGTAATAACAAACCCAATAACAGATGAAAATATAAAAGAAATGAGAAATAATATGGATGAAACAGATGTAGAAGCATTTGACAAATTCATAGAAAAACATTGGGCAAAAAAAGCAAAAGCAACAGTAGCAGTAAATAGTGAAGTAGAAAAACCAAAAAGAGGAAGAAAAGCAAAACAATCATAATAGAGTAACAAAGCTAAAAGGAGGTGCGATATAAGAGTGTCTAATCAAATAATATTTTACATAATGGGTGGAGCAGCAGGATTATTAGTAATAATGATAATTGCATATTTTATATTAGCAAAGAAAATGCAAAAATCAGAATATAGACAGATAAAAAGATTACAGCAAGGAACAAAAGAAAAATCATTTTCTTCGGAAGTACTTTTTCAAAAACTATATATAATGTATGTAAGAGTTCCATTCTTAAAAAGATATATATTAAAATTGCGTAGAAGATTAGAGATTATAAATATTGACGATGAGTATAGTACAAGAAGAGATTCGGCAAAAATTTTAACCAAAGCACTAGCCTTAATTATACCAATAGTTGTTGTAACAATTTTATTAACAAAAAGTAATTATCTAATAATGACAATCCTACTTATATTTGAATTGTTCATGATAGATACATTAATAGATGGGTCAGTAGATAAAAAAGATTCAATGTTATTAAAAGAACAACTAGATTTTTTCTCAGAAATAAGACATGCATACCATGAGTTTAACATGGTAGAAGAAGCAATATATCAAGTATCACAAGATGACGAAATGGATGTATCAAGACAGGGAGAAAAAATCTATGAAATATTAATTTCTGATGATCCAGAAATGGAATTAGAAAAATATTATGATATAGCACCAAATATATTTTTAAAAGAATTTGCAGGAGTATCATATTTAACAAAAGAATTTGGGGATAGAAAAATAGATGGTGCATCATTATATTTAAAAAATATAAACAACATATCAAAAGAAATGCAATTAGAAATTTTAAAAAGAGATAAATTAAATTATGTATTTCAAAGTTTATCGTTAATTTCTATAACACCAATACTATTGTTAGAACCATTAAAAAACTGGTCAATATCTAATTTCACCTTTACAGGAAGTTGGTACAATGGAAAGCCAGGAATGATAGTTCAAATACTAATATTAATATTAACATTTATATCTTATACATTAGTAAGAAGACTAAAGGATAATGGTTCAACTGGAATAAATACTAAAAATACAGAAAATCCATGGCAAGCAAAATTATATAAAAATAAATTGATTAAAAAGTTTGTAAACTTATTTATACCAAAAGAAGGAACAAAAGAATATAGAAAAGTACAGAAACAATTAAAAGATGCTGCCTCACATTTAAAAATGGAGTGGCTATACATAAATAGAATAACTTTAGCAATTACAACATGTGTTGTATCAATAGTAGTATTTACATATTTGCATAAATTAGCTATAAATTACATATATACAGAACCGACTACGAGCTATAATTTGATGGGAAAGCTAGACGAAAAAGACCAGGCTAAAGCTATGGAAATAACAGAGCAAGATAATATAATACTAAATATGTTTAGAGGAAAATTAGATACGACAGAAAAACAAATTGAAATAGAAGTAAAAAGGCAAAAATTTTATGAAAAAGCAGAAGACGAAGAAATAGCCAAAGCAGTAGAAAGAATTTATGACAAATTACAGATTATAAATAGTGAATATTTAAAATGGTTTGAAATCTTATTATCATTTGTATTTGCAATAATAGGATATATGGCACCAATGGCATTACTTATGTTCCAAATAAAAATGAGGCAAATAGAAATGGAAGACGAAGTAATGCAATTCCAAACAATAATTTTAATGTTAATGCGAATTGAAAGGGTAAATGTTGAAATTATATTAGAATGGTTAGAAAGATATGCAAACATTTTTAAAGAACCAATTTCAAAATGTGTAAACAACTATGAAGCAGGAGCATGGGAAGCATTAGAAGAAATGAAAGAAGAAGTAAGTTATATGCCACTTATAAGAATTATAGAAAGCTTGCAAGCGGCAGTAGAAAAAATTCCTATTAAAGATGCATTTGACGAATTAGATTCTGAAAGAGACTACTATCAAGAAAAGAGAAAAGAATCAAATGACAGATTAATAAAAAGAAAAGGAATGATAGGAAAGGCAATAGGATTTGCACCAATGGTATGTATGTTTGTTGGATATTTAATTGTACCATTAGTATTTATAGGATTAACAAGTATGTCAGATACAATGTCAGCAATGATGTCACAAACAATGTAAAGGAGAGAAAGTTTAATGGAGAATGCATCAAAAGCATTAATAATGGCAGGTAGTGTATTATTAGCACTAATAGTAATTGGTGCATTCATATTAATGTTCAGTAATCTGAATGATTATCAAGAGAAAAATGATACAGCAATAGAACAACAACAAATTGTAGAATTTAATAATCAATTTTCAACATATGATAGAACTGGCTTAAGAGGTACTGATATGCTATCCGTAATGAATAGAATAATAGATTATAATTCAAGAAAAACAACAGAAGATATAGGTTTTCAAAAAATGAAAATAACTATAAAAGGAATAGATAGAAACATATTACAATCTTTAAGATATGAAACTTCAGGAAGTAATTTATTAATAAAGAAAAATACTTACACACAAGATGATTTATCAGAGATTGTGGCAAAACCTCAGGAATTAGAGCGTAAATATCAAAAAAAATATATTACACAATTAGTAAGTAACATTTCAAACTTTATGGATATTTATAATAGTAGTTTATCTATAAATCAAAAAATACAGGAAATAAATGAAAAAAAATGGTTACCTAAAAGTGTAACAACATATGGAAATTTAGATAGTATAAAAAATGACATTTTAATATATTATGAATATTCACAATTTAAAAGAACATATTTTGATTCTACAGGAGAAACTAAATATGATAAAAATACAGGTAGAATTACAGAACTGAATTTTAAATGTGTAGGAATAGGAGAATAATATGGAAAATGCATCAAAAGCATTATTAATGGCAGCAGGAGTATTAATTGGGGTACTAATATTATCATTAGCAGTGTTTTTATTTGCAAGTTTTGGAGGAACATCAGCTAGAATACATGACACAGTACAAAAGAACCAATTAGCTAAATTTAATACACAATTCACTAATTATGAAACAAAAGAAAGTGTAACAATTTATGATATTGTTTCAGCAGCTAATTTAGCAACTGAAAATAATAGAGAAAATCAATTACAAAAGAAAAGCACACCAACTAATGGAGTAGGCAATTATATAACAGTAAGATTAAAAGGAAGATGTATAGAAGGTGGAGAAAATACAGATGTAAAACAGCTAGAAAAAGAATATAATCAAAAAATAGTAGAAGATATAAATACACAAACTAATGGAGAATTAAGAAAATATAAAGCAAAAGCATATGTTAGTGAAGAAACAGGAAGAGTTTACTTAATAGATTTTAGTGAAAAGGGATAAATTTATTATCATATATAAAATACTGTAGATAGGTGAAAAAATGAAAAAGTTTATAATTTTTTTAGTAGTTATTTTAATAATAATTGCAACAATATCGTACATTTACTTAAACTATAAAGTGAGTTATGATATAGCCAAAAAAGAAAACTATCAGTTTGAAAGTTATTATAATCAAGAAATATTTGGACCAGATGTTGCAACAGTTATAAATAAAGCAGTTGATAAAAATTCAACTAATAATATATCAAAAGATAACAAAGGAAATTTTATAGAAAATGATACAAACTCAATAAAAATTGATATAAAATTTTTAGATGATGACAAGACACATAAAATGGAAGAAATATTTAATAATGGAATAGGGACATTTATGCAATATTATAGCCAAATAAAATTCAAATGTACCAAGATTGAATATCATGGAACTACTAAAAAAGTTAGATATATGTTATTTGAACAAATAACAAAATAATTAAGTTATTTAAGTTACTAAATAAGTTTAGTATTTTAAAATATAAAGACAAAAGTAAAAACTAAGGAGGAATTTTTTATGGAAAACGCATCAAAAGCATTGATTATTGCAGGAGCAATATTATTAGCAATACTAATCATAACATTAGGAATTGTAATTTATCAGCAAGCATCAGGAGTAATAAATAATAGCTCAATGAGTCAAGTTGAAGTAACACAATTTAATACACAATTTACACAATATCAAGGAAAACAAAGAGGTTCAGTTGTAAAATCTTTATATCAAACAGTGTTAGCAAATAATGTATCACAAGATAGTGATGATAGAAAAGTTCAAATTGTTTGCTCAATAACAGGAAATTTAGAAAAAGGTGCTACATCATTACCAGCAAATATGTCAAAAATTGCAACAGGTTCATCATATAATATTGACATAGCTTATGGTTCAGGAAAAGGAAATGCAGGTTTAGTTGAAGTAATTACAATTACACAAGCAAAATAAAAATTTATAAAGAAAGGATGATATATTATGGAAAATGCAGCAGACGCATTAAAGATGGCAGCAGCCGTATTAGCTTTTGTTCTAGCATTAGGAATTAGTATGTCATCTTTTTCCGAAGTTAGAGAAGTTTCTGAAATAATTTTAAATTATAAAGATAAAGAATATAATTACAGTTACATTCCATCAAATGGAGATACTACTAGAAAAGTAAGTGTAGAAACAATAGTACAGTCTATTTATAGAGCATATAATGAAAATTATAAAATTTATTTTTACGAAAATGGTAATGAATCAGACCCATTAATTTTATTTAAAGAAGGTATGACTCAAGAAAAACAAGAGATTAATTATATAGATTTAAGAAAACAAGCATTAGCAACTGTAGAAAAAAGAAACCAATTTATAGGTTGCATTTTATATGGAAGTTCATACAGAGATTCAAGTGGAAAATCTTTTAATGATATAAAAAATGAATTTAAAGAAGTAGGAATTATATTGCAAGAACAAGGATTATATGATAAAATAGTAAGTAGTGGAGGAGCAGAAGAAAAATTTGGAGTATATTATGAAGATGATGAGGTATTAGAAGACTCGAATCCAGATGATTCTGAATCAAATGTACCACAAGCAAACAGAATAAAGAAAAGAGTTATTACATATATTTTGCAATAATAAAATTTTATCTATTATTATAAGGAGGAAGTTATGGGAGATTCATTGATAACAATAATTGCAATAATTTTAGCCGCAGTTTTAATGTTTGTATTTCCATTAATGACTATGTCAGACAGGACAGATGATGTTACACAATTAGCAGTAAAAACAGCTACAACTGATTTTGTAGACACAGTAAGAACAACAGGAAAATTAACATCAGACAATTACAGTAAATTTGTAGAAAGCATTAACTCAACCGGAAATACATATGATGTAGAAATGGAAGTAAAAGTTTTAGACGAAAATCCAGGAAAGAAAACATCACAAACAGCAACAGAAAAAATAGGTGAAAATGTATATTACTCAATGTATACATCACAAATTTTAGAAGCATTAGGAAAAAATAATAATAATGCTGTATTAGCTCTTAAAGAAGGAGATTATTTCATAGTAAGTGTAAAAAATACTAATACAACATTATCACAACAATTAAAGAACTTTTTCTACACAGTAACAGGAAATGACACTTATACTATTGCAGCATCACATGGAGGAATAGTATCAACTAATGGAGTAAAATAATGCTAGGAATAATAGAAATTTAAGGGCGTCATATGAAAATTGCGTCCTTTTTTTAAACTTATAGGAAATTGCATTTCTTAAAAATTTAAAAAAATAAAAACAAAGGAAAGAAATTTTATGAAAATACAATATTTAGCAGTAATTTTTGTAATTATAATATTACCAATGTCATTAATATTATCAGCCTATACGCAAAATCATATAGAAACACTAAATTTACAAGAATTATATGATTCAAAACTTGATACAGCAACATATGATGCAGTTAAAGCATTTCAATTAAATACAATAAATAATAGTACATCAGATATACAGAATTCAAAAATTAGAGATATAGAAGCAGCAGTAAATACTTTTTTCAATTCAATAGCATCTAATTTTAATATGGTAGGATACAATAGTGATGTATTAAATAAATATGTACCAGCATTAGTGTTTACAATGTATGATGGAATATATATTTATACTTCATATACAAATACTTTAAATGATGTTAATTTAGGGACAAATGCAACATATAAAGATGGAGAAAATTTGGCGGGATTAAAACCATATATTTTTTATAGCTGTAGATATAAGACAGGAGCTACTGATGTAGTAATAACATATTCTTTAGATAATTATATCCAAATTGATGGAAAAGTAAATAATGAATATATTCATAGAGATGGATACTTGTATAATCCAAGTGACATTCAAATAAATGGAAACAATGTAACATATAGAGGAATACCAATAAACCAAGAAGAAGCATTAAAAGAAATATTACCAGATGGAAAAGAATATACATATTTAAAATTAAACGGAGTAAAATACTATAAAGACATAAATTCAGACAAATGGTTTTCTATATTAAACGGACAAAAAAAGCCACAAGGAAAATTTTTATCAAAATATGAAACTACAAATGACTTAGCAATAAAATTCTTTAAAGAAGCAAAAGAATTTAGCGATTGGTTCTATAATCAATCAGGACTTAGTGATTTA
>ERZ827471.1847-NODE-1847-length-11201-cov-6.147856_pt1 | contig 11201 bp, 8 predicted proteins | sample MGYA00519772_ERZ827471 | MGnify/ENA primary metagenome ERZ827471 (study PRJEB31778, sample SAMEA3449315) | human gut metagenome | biome: human gut; feature: human-associated habitat; material: faeces | place: United Kingdom | collected 2010/2012 ... | reverse complement strand
ACCTCGTATAATAAAATAGTAGTATTTATAGACCGCTCTCCAGCGGAATGCTACAATAGTTTCAGGGTGCTGTGGATTGGTGAGGCGTTACTACCGCAAAGACGGTTTTTGGGAGGCTCCAACCACAGCTTCTTTGTTGAAATGTTAATCAGTTAGATACCGCCAGACGGTTTATTTAGAACGAGGTTACAAGAGCAAAGAAGTCTGTGGTCCTGAACAGCATCGAAATAAATACGCCGGAGGTATCAAAATGGTTTGTGTTGGAATTGACGTTGCCAAGGATAAGCACGACTGCTGTATTCTCGACTCGGACGGAACGATTCGTGCCGACTGCATTACCATCCCCAATAACATGGATGGCTTCAAGCAGCTGCTTCAGACGATTCGAGACTGTACCAAAAAGTCAGACAAAATAAAAGTAGGACTTGAGGCTACCGGACATTACAGCTACAACATTCTTGGATTTCTTCTTGACAATGACCTGGCCGTCTATGTCATGAATCCTTTGCACACCAACCTGTACCGAAAAAGTCTCAGCCTTCGCAAAACCAAAACCGATCGTGTGGATGCAAGAACGATTGCAACTATGCTATTGTCCGATGTAGACCTCAAGTCCTACACGGATACAGCATACCATAACGAAGAGTTAAAGTCACTAACAAGATACCGATTCGATAAGGTTCGTGAAAGAGCCAAGCTGAAGCAGTCAGTGTCCAGACTGGTCACGATTCTGTTTCCAGAACTGGAGAAGATCGTTCCCTCTCTCCATATTGCTTCGGTTTATGCGCTCCTCAGTGAATATCCCGGTGCAAAACAGATTTCAGAAATTCATCTCACCAAGCTGACAAACCTTCTTGCGACAGCATCCAAGGGTCGTTATGGCAAAGATAAGGCTATCCAGATTCGAGATGCTGCCAGAACTTCCATTGGTTCCGTTATGCCTGCTAAATTTCTGGAACTGAAGCATACCATTAAACTCATTCGGGAACTCACCTCCGAGATTGATGAAATTGAAGTTTCTATTCAGAAAATCATGGATGAACTGAATCCACCGATTCTTTCTATTCCCGGTGTCGGTATCCAGTCAGCAGCCATGATTCTGGCTGAAATCGGTGATTTTTCCAACTTTGAATCTCCTGACAAAATCCTTGCTTACGCTGGCTGCTCTCCATCTACATACCAGTCCGGAAAACTTACAAACTGTTACGCTCACATGGAGAAGCGTGGTTCTCGTTATTTGCGATATGCCCTCTACAACGCAACCAAGTACGTCTGCCACTGGAATCCCGTCTTTGCTGAATATCTTGCCAAGAAACGTGCTGAAGGAAAGCACTACAATGTTGCCTTATCCCATGCCACGAAGAAACTTGTGCGGCTAATCTATGCCTTGCAGAAATCTGGCAAAGCATATCTTGTAGCTGCCTGATTCTCTCCAGAGCCTGAGCCAAATCCAAGAACAACTTAGCTGGCGCAGCGAACCCTTGACAAACCGAAGCATTCAAATGCTATTCTGTTTCTGCGAGGGTTGGCCGGGCTTGCTTTGCTATTCTCTCCGTCGCCCTCGCTGCATTGATTATGGCATTTGAATGCTGTTTGTCAGGGGCAGCGGTCGGCAGACGGATTTTTTCATTTTGGGGCTTGACTTTTAATAGTTAGTCTCCAAATTTTTGCAAACAAAAAAGACCCCATCGGGTCTTACGTTACGGTCAGCGCTCGTTGCGGCGCTGCTGTTTTTTCTGCCACGCATCCAGAAGCTGGATGATCTTCTCCTCCATTTGCTTGGGCGTGTAGCTGCGAGGGAAATACTTTCGCAGGGTCTCGTTTTTGATGGTCACGGTGTCTTTCTCGCTCTTTTTCTCCTGTCCCATCACATCAAAGGCTTTTTCGTAGCTGAATTCTCCCTGCTGTGCCATCTTTTTCAGTTGCTGCGCCTGCGAGAAGGACGGCGCATTCTGGGTGTCCTCCATGGCTTCTAAAAAATCCCGCTGTTGGCTTTCGTCCAGATAGGACAGCTCCACAGCGGGATTAAAAGCGATTTTCTTTTCGTCCACCATGTCCAGCAGTTCCGGGATGAGGTTGGTCAGGCGGATATAACGTCGAACTGTATCACCGCTTATGCCTTGGTCTTTGGCAACTGCATCATCGCTGCGGAACTTCGCCGCAACTTGCGGCGAAGTTAAATCCGACCTAGCACCTTGATTTTTTATCGCTTCCAGCTTCATTTTGTAGGCAAAAGCCCTCTCACTGGGCAGGATGTGTTCACGTTGGAGATTGCTGTCCACCATCAATATCACAGCAGCATCGTCCGACATCTGCCGCACAATGACCGGCAGGGTATCCAGCCCGGCAAGTTTAGCTGCATACTGGCGGCGGTGCCCGGAGATGATCTCATAGCCGTCACCGTCCGGGCGAGGGCGGGCAATCAGCGGAGCCAGCACACCGTACTGTGCGATACTCTCCACCGTCCGGGTCATAGCTTCATCGTCCAGCACCTTGAAAGGGTGGTTGGTGAAGGGGTGCAACGCATCAATGGGAATCTGCTGCACCTGTTCCCGTTGCTCCTCCTGTCGTTTTTCCTCGGTGGAGAACAGGTCATCTAGCCCTTTCAGAGCTAAGTTTCCGCTGTCGATCGGCATCCGCCTGCACCTCCTTTGCAAGAGATTTGTAGGCTTCTGCCACCTTACCCTTGGGGTCGTGCTGGAAAATGCTCTTGCCCACGGCACTGGTTTCAGCCGCTCGGACAGAGCGGGGAATGGTCTGCTCAAACACCTTCAGGTTCTTTCCGTATGCCTGCCGGATCAGGTTGTTGATCTGCTTTCCGTAGTTGGTGCGGCTGTCGGTCATGGTCAGCAGAATACCCTCGATTTTCAGTTTCGGGTTGATCTGCCGCCGGACCTTTTGGACGGTCTGCAAAAGCTGTTCCAGACCTTTTGCAGACAGGTATTGCGCCTGCACAGGAATCAGGGCAGCGTCTGCCGCCGCCAGTGCGTTGATGGTGAGCATCCCCAGCGAGGGCATACAGTCCAGCAGAATAAAATCGTACTCCCGCTTGGCACTGTCCAGCACCTGCTTCAGCATCTTTTCCCGGTTCATGCTGTTCACAAGGGTAACTTCCAGCCCTGCCAGTTCGATGTTGGCAGGGATCAGGTCAATGCCCTCTGCGTGGTGCAGAATGCCCTCGCCGGGCTGGATGGGCTGGTCGTTCATGGCTTTCTGCATCAGGGTGGAAAGTGTGGTAGGCAATTCATCGGGCTGCTGCCAGCCCATGCTGATGGTCAAGCTGCCCTGTGGGTCGGTGTCCACCAGCAGGACTTTTTTGCCCTCCATTGCCAGCCCGATGCCTAGATTTTCACAGGTGGTGCTTTTCCCTACACCGCCTTTTTGATTGGTGACTGCGATAATCGTAGCTTTCTTTGCGATAACATCACCCCGCTTTCGGTGAACCGCGCGCAAAGTCGTGGTTCGTTTTGTTCTGATAGTAGAGGTTCATGGTGGTGGGCGCATTGTAGAGCATCGCCAGCAGATACTGCTTCATGTTCCGCACCGGGGCGGTGTTCTCTGCCAGAGATTCCAGCACGAAACGGATGTGGTCAGCGTTCAGCTTTTTCAGCCGACTGCGTACCACCTCGGCAGGCTTGTCATCTCCGGCGATCCGCAACATCTTGCGTTTGGTGGAACAGGTATCCACAAGCAAGTCCACGATCTGGTAGATGGTGTCCTCATCGTCCGGGCAGAGCCGGAGCAGAAGGTCTACCTCCAATGCCTGATAAAAATAATCCTCAAGCTGCTCCCGAATTCCCACGGAATAGATAGGGTCAGGATCGTTCCACTCTGTCTTATTCTTATCAGTCTTATTTGCTTGCGGTTTTGACTGCTCCAGAATTGCGCTTTCGACAGCACCAGAATTGCTGTTTGGGCAATTCTGTACTTGCGCTTTTGGCAGTCCAGACGAAAAGTCCTTGACGTAGATCAGGCTGGGTCTGCCCAGACCACGGCGTTTGCGCTCGATGAGGTCGATGTCCTCCAGTTCCCGGAACAGCTTGACCGCCTTGTGTTCGGCGCAGCAGAGAGATTCCTGCACTTCCCGGACGGTGTAAATGATATACACCCGTCCCTGCTCGTCCAGCCAGCCGTTCTTTGCGGACAGGCTCATGCGGTCCAGCAGAATGCCGTATAGAGTCCGGGCATCGGTGGAGAGCTGCCGGAAGCGGTGGTCTTGGAACAGTGCCTTGGGGATGCGGAAATAGGAGAACAATTCGCCCGACTGACCATAGAAGTAGTCGTAACTCATGGCATTAACGGATCATCATCTCACGGTCTGCGGCACCTTTCATATACATGGCTTCTGCGATGTCACATTCTGCCAATATGACGGCGGATTCCAAATCAAGGTACTTGCATTTCTGCTCATCGTTCAGCATCCGAAAGAACTCCCGTTCGATTGCGTCACGCTTACTTGCTGCTGGTTGGTAGCGCGGTGTTTTCAGCAGCTCCTCCCATTCAGGCTGTACGGCTTTGTTAAAATAGTTCAGCATAAAGTCTTTATCCATAGGCATCCTCCTTTTTGATTGTGAATCATCTAATTTTGTGATTTCTTCGAGTACGGATGAGTTATCGACTTCAAAGAGCAGCAGTCCAAGAAGGTAATTACAGCTATTCCATTGAAAATGAAACTGTGGTATAATGCTTAAAAAGAGCTTACGAAGCCATTGAAAATGTGACACAAAACACTAAAGGTGAACTTATGAACCATACAATTCATATAAAGAAGTTAGGACCAATCAATGAATGCACATTAGAAATAAAGCAATTCAATGTATTTACTGGCCCACAGTCAAACGGAAAAAGTACTGTTGCAAAAGCTATATACTATTGTCGTTCGATTAAGCAAGACATTTTAAATATCATGATGCAGGGTGGTCCTTCTAAAGTCTTTTCAGCCAAGACTGACTGGAAATGTGCTATGCAGGCTAGAATGAAAGATAAATTTCTGCAAATTTTTGGAACTTCGTGGATTATGCCCTCTGATATGATGCTGGATTACGTCTACGGCGATGAAAAAATGTCTCTTTGTGTTTCTTTGAATGAAGATTACGAGCGTCCGGGACACAATTATGTTAATATTCAATTTTCGGAAGGCTTCTTAGAGTTATTTCAAGAATTGGATGACAACGTATTTCTCGATCCATACGCTTTTAAGAAAGGCCATTGGGAAGAAGTGCTCACCAAAACCCTCCATGATCCATACGAGACCGTGTTTATTCCAGCAGGCCGTAACCTGATTACAATACTGAGTGAGCAGATGAACTATATCTTCACTTCATTGGAGGGATCACAGCTTCGCCAGATTGACTATGTAACCAAACGTTATATTGAAACCATTTTAAAATTAAAGCCTTTATTTGGGCGTGGGCTATCTGGATATATAGATGATGTGATGGCTTCCGAAGATTCTGAAGCTGCAAAAAAATTCAAATCGAATCGTCCAGCCATCAAGCTTCTTTGCGAGAAAGCGACAGAAATTTTGGGTGGTAGCTATCGTTATGTAGATGGTGAAGAGCGTTTGTATTTAGATGAGCGGAAATATATTAAAATCAATTTCACCTCCTCTGGCCAGCAAGAAATCATTTGGGTATTCAATTTGCTTTTTTATTATCTGATTGAAGATAAAAGAGTTTTTTTAATCCTTGAAGAACCAGAGTCTCATCTCTATCCAAGTTCGCAACGTAGTGTTGGTGAGCTTTTGGGACTTTTCCTCAATGACGAAAAAAATGCAGAGCTTATTACGACCCATAGTCCTTATTTGCTCGGAACTTTTAACTATATGCTTCAAGCCGGGCAAAGCAAAGGTAATGCTGCCGAAAAGATTAAACAGAAGTTGCGCAAACGATATTGGCTTGACCCAAAACAAGTGAGTGCCAGTTATATTAGGGGCGGTTCTATAGAAGATGCACTAGACCAAGATGATGAGTTGACTCTAATAAAAAACGAATTGATAGACCAAGCGTCTGTTGACATCAACAATATGAGTGATTTCATTATTGATAAAAATTTTGAGGATTCAGATAATGCCGAACATCAATAACTGTGTACCTTATCGTGCAGGAACTTGCTCATCATTTGTATCTTCAGAGAATGGATGTAAACATGAGGCAAAAAATCCTGACAAGAAGGCTATTCGACAATTCAAAGTAGATGGAGAAGTCTTTCCTAAAGGACATGATCCTGAACGGTGTGATTGGCTTTTATTAGATGATACTAAAGGAAATGCCTATTATATTGAACTCAAAGGCTCTGATATTCCTCATGCCATTGAGCAAATTGAAAGTACCATTCGAGAGATTCATTGGTCGATTTCTGAGTACATCGTTTTCAAACGAATCGTATATAAAACTGGAACACATAAGATTCAAGAAAGCTCTGTTATAAAGTGGAAACAGCGTAATAAAAATGCCATTATAAAGGAAAAGCAATTATCCGAAAATATATGATTCGTAAAAATCGGTTGAATTTTGTTCAATCGATTTTTTGATATATAGTATTTTTTGCGTAAGACCTTTGTTTGGTCGGTGGAAGGAAATCCAGCATGAATACAAGACTGTATTGGACTATCAAAAAATTTTTTCAAAAAATCGTTTTTGACACGAAACGATTAATATATGTTTTGAAGGAAAAGTTTTCCAAACAATGCAACCTACTGCACATTCAGTTTGATATCTTAAAGGTCGTTTTATGGCAGATATTTCTCGCAATCGTCTTTGTTCTTTTATTAAAGAAATGTGATGCGTTACTGCTTTCTTACCTAAAGCTGGATTCTATATCTTTGGATATGTTTAAAGATATCACAATTGGTGGAATGGGCATCGCGGGGGTGATTTTAGGACTTTATTGTGCGAACATTTCTTCTATTTTTTCTGCAAAATATTCGAATGTTCCTTCAGACTTAGCAACGCTATATCAAAGAGATGTTATAACCAATAGCTGCATTAATCAAATTATTAGATATATCGTTGTTTGCTCTATTTTTTTGTTTGAATGTGTCTTTGAACAACCTTTAGGAATAGCATCCATTATTGTTCTACTTTTTCTAACTGTCCAAATGGTTATAACATTCAGTGTTACAGGAAATCGTTCGTATATGCTTTCAGATACTTTTTCTGTTGGAGATGCAAAATTTCAGAATCTCTATAATATCATTAAAAAAGTCTCTAAGCGCAACATATTTACAACAGATCAAAGCTTTCAGAATCATTATAAGAAAATTGCAAGTCATGACGTTCATATTCTCTTTGAAATAGGTCAATATAATGCAAATATTCCCAAAAATCAAAACGAATCAATGGGTCTATTTATGAATAAATCCGTTGCGCTCCTGGAATTTTATTGGGACAAAAAACAAAACATTCAATATGATTCACTTTGGTTTGAGAAAAAAGCTCAATATCCGCAATGGCATGCAACGGATGATACCGAAATAAGAGTAGCTCTTCAAACCGGAACGTCTATACAACCGAAAATGGTAACAGATAATTATTGGTTTGAAAACGCATTATTAAAAGTAAATCAAGAATGTCTCAATAAAATCCTTAAAGATGATGACATTCTAGTATTGCAACAATATTTTGTGTGTCTTCAAAGTTTGACCCTGATAGCTGGAGAAAAAAGACAATGTGACTATTGGAGTTCTGTTCTGAAAAAAATCAAAATATCATCATGGACTGTTATTTGTAAACACTTGTCGAGCGATGACCTTGATAAAGAAAATGCACTGTCTATAGTTGATATTATGTGTTCAAATTATGTTGAATTGATTCTTGGAATAACTAGATATCTTTCGAATCTGAATGTCGAAAGTGTTTTGCATCAATGCACAACCTATTCCAGTTTTGACCAGTGTGATATTCAGTATGTTCCATATTTGAATGGAGAAATGTGCAAAAGATTATTTACCCAGATTTCCGCAGAGCTATCCATTGAAAACAAAAAATTGACAGCTAATTGGTATATTCAGCAAATTGTTGCTAAAGAAATATATCAATATATTGGTATTGTAATCGGCACCATTGAGTTTTCAATTAAAGAAGTGTATGAAATTGGTATACAGCTAAATACAGAAAACCATTGTCAAGCTGCTGCAACTGCTCTGTCACACGTGTTTGAAATACTCAACAAAAGCAAACGCGCTATTCTTTTAATTGAAAAGATTTTGATACAGTTAGAAAATAAGCATATTGAAAAATCAATTCTTTGGCAAAAAGTTTCAACAGACTCATTAGTTCAGACTATTCAAAAAATAGAAACTAATCTTCCGGCTGTTCTTATAAAATGTAGTGTATCAGATGCGCTAGACCACTGGAAAAATCGAGAAGACTATCCAGACTTTTTGGGGCTTTGCTATAATCATGTTTCGGAAGCACTTATTCGGTCAATTGAATCTAATGACTTTGAAAGATTCAAAAAAATATATAGAGGATATTTTGACTTGGTGCTTCTCTACCAAGAATACATTCGAACGGATGTAATAAAACATAAAGAAGCTTATCTGGCGGAAATTGTATTTCATGTTGCTAGTGCGCCATTTTTTGAGTATGCTCTAATTAGTGGGCTTGCTATTATTTGGGGTGAATTTAACGGGGCATCTTGTTGGAAAGACTCAATCGATACAACTTTAAAGGAGTTTATCAAAAAGGACTCGAAGAATCTATCGATTTTGTCGGTCATCGCACAACAACTTCAATTTCGTCAACATGACATTGTCGGTATTGGAAATCGTGATATTCTTCAAACAAATTGGAAACAGCGAATAGCTCATGTGATGTCCAGCAGTCCAAGTTTCGAAGTTACTTATGATCATTTTAGCGAAAGATTAAAGACGGCAAGTAAAATTTTACAAAGTTATAGGGGAATAACCATAATGAATCACCATGTAGACTTAACTAATCCAGAGGATGTTTTTATGATCGTCTCCGTTAACAACTATCTTCCAGATGAGAAAAAATATAAAAGTTGCTGGGGTTGGAGCGAAAACTATGAATCATGAGATAGAGAATTTTAAATCTTCTCAAATTAGTCCGAATTTCGAAGTTCATAAGAATTCAAAAGTTTTATCTGGATTATATACGCAAATGCTTTTGGATGATTTTTGTAGAAGTTATTCTATTGAGTTTTCAGTAGACAAAAATAGGCAATGCTTTTATGATATTAGTCCAGTAGGTGATACGTTGAAAAGCATATTATCTTCTCAGCAGCCTTGGAAATTTGAAAACATTATGGACGATCTTCTTTCCCATATGACTGCTAATCTCATTCAATATGGGAGATTTTTCACAGAAATAGTTTTATTGACAGATTGCAATAACATTATAATGGGAATTTCATTCGTCCCAATTCATCCAATTGTTTCGATTGTGGGGAGAAAAAACACTTATTTTATTTCGCATAGAAAGCAAAATGATGTCAAGCTATATAATATAAGAAACGACAGACTCATCACATTCGATTTACATGAAATAGGTTGTTCTCGTAAAATTTTCACTAAAGCCTTAAAGAAAATCAACAAGCGTGATATTACAGAAATCACTAATTTTATTTTGGATAAAAACTTAAAGTTTGATTTAACGAAGTATACTCAAAGCGAAGAATACCAGTTACTTAAGAATACAAAAGAAATTTATTGGTACGGTCGGAATAATCATAATCAGTTTATGGATGATTTTTACCTTTTATGGCGTACAGCAAAGTTCAAGGAGTTCAAAAGAGAAATCCTTGATTATCTACTGCGCAAAATAAATACTGCACTTTTACCATATCGTAATATTGCGAATTTCTCCGGCGAAATTATCACTCACTGCAAAGAATCTAATTACTCCCAAGACTTTGATCGTCTTCAAAAAGGTGATCTCACAATTTCGCAATTTAGTAATAAATTATATCACTCTAAATAAAACGGTACCACTCTTTATCTTTGATTTTGTCGATCATCAATGTTTCCATGAATATTTTATGGGCAAAAAGCGCAGCTTCCATTCTTTTCGAGTGAAAGTTGCGCTTTTACGGTACATCGTGTTTTCTTTTGAATCGGGATGCGATACATCTGAACCCCAAGTGAGTTACATCTCAAGGGCCTGTAGCTCACTTGTCCGCCAACCATATCACATCCCAAATCGCTTCCTTTTGAAAATCAGCGGATTGGAAACCATACTTGCGACCAAGAAAGGCCGTTGGGATGGCAGGTCATTTTATATGGACGAATATACGTTGATTTTTCTTTTCTCACGGTGCATAAGGTGTGCACAAAAGCGATATTGCTGGGAGAGCGTTCGGTTCGCATCCGAAAGGTCGAGGGTTCGACTCCCTTCGAGTCCATAAAACGCCGTATCGTGTTAAACGATACGGCGTTTCTTTTTGCCGTTCTTTGCAAAATCGTGCATCATTCGTCTTGACAGCGCAAAGTGACGTGTGCCGAACTTTTCGGCATAATGTTCATAGCTTCACCAGAAGTTTTGTCAAAAACGACGATTCCCCCATTCGGAGTACCCAGCCCCCTAACGGGTGCTTGTTTAAGGTCCGTTTTCCGCCCACTCGGAGTACGCACCGAGAGTGAATGACTCTTAAATTCTTCAAACTCCTCCAGTGGAACATTGAGGATGATCTCAATATCATAATCCCGTCCAACACGGACTTCCTTGATGAACTGGTTGAGGATTGCCTGCCGCTGCTGAAAGGATGCGTTCTGATAGGTGCTTGCCCAAGTGAACAGATTGCTGCAATCATTTTCAGCTTTCTTGTTTTCCTGCTCAATCTCCTCCAGCTTGTTCTGTGCAGCGGTCAGGGCGTCCTGTGCTGCTTGGATCGCAGCTTGATTTTCATCCAGAAGCTGCTGGATCATATCACGGTCAATGCTGCTCTTTCCCCGGATGACGCGAATCATTTCATCCTTCAATGCATTCCGTTCGTCATCCTTGAGGTCGAGTTCACTCTTTGCGCGTGATACTTCTTTCTGCGCTACTTCCATGTCCTTGCGAAGCATATCCTGAAGCAGCTTGCTTTTGGAACACTCTAAAATCTCCGAAAACTTGGTGCATACGATACTCTCTACGATTGCGTCCAGTTTTGTTACACCGTAGCCGGACTGTCCATCGCATTGACCCGGATGCCGTACATTATAATGGCAGCTATAACGGAACCGCTTTTCCTTCACC
>ERZ827471.1826-NODE-1826-length-11323-cov-3.176961_pt1 | contig 11323 bp, 11 predicted proteins | sample MGYA00519772_ERZ827471 | MGnify/ENA primary metagenome ERZ827471 (study PRJEB31778, sample SAMEA3449315) | human gut metagenome | biome: human gut; feature: human-associated habitat; material: faeces | place: United Kingdom | collected 2010/2012 ... | reverse complement strand
GAAAAGGAGAAAACAAAAGCCGCTTCTGAACTGGCGAAAATGATCGAAAGAAATGAAAATCATCTAAATACCGGTTTTCTTACGACACATGAATTAAGCAGAAGCTTGAGCCAATATGGGCAGAACAGGAAAGCATACGACCTTCTTCTGCAAGAAGAAAAACCCGGCTGGCTGTTTGCGGTTACAAAAGGTTGTACCACGATTCCGGAAAGCTGGGACTGCTATGACGAGGAAGGAAATCCACATGATTCTTTCAATCACTATTCTTATGGGGCTGTTGCAGGCTGGTTGATGGACTGTGTCTGCGGAATCAATGTTTCAGATGGAAAAATCGTGATCCAGCCATATCCGGATGAGCGGCTTAGGTTTGCAGCTGCAGCCTATGATTCTCCGTATGGAAAGATTGTTTCGGAGTGGAAGTATGAAGAAGGAAAAGTGAAATATCAGAAACTTTGCAAGACTTAACATTAACAGTTGATTCAGCAGCAAAAACAAGTTTAATAAATTCACCATTTCCATTAATAATTATAGAAACAGATGGAAATATAATATGGAAAAGTTCAAAATTTAATATAGAATTTATGAATACAGATATAAATTCATATTTAAATGATTTAGTAATAGATATAAAAACAGAGATTGAAAGTAGAGAAAATAAAAAAGAAAGAACAATAGTAAGACATATTGAATTAAATAATAAATATTACGAAATAGTTGGAAAATTTGTACATTCAAAACATCATGAAAATAAAAACAATGACATATATATGTTAATGTTATATTTTATAGATGAAACTGAAAACATCAAATTGCAAAAAGAATACAAAGATTCTAAATCATGTGTAACTATAATGATGGTAGACAATTATGAAGAAACAATGCAACAGTTAGAAAGTGAGGAAAAGCCTCAAATTATTGCAGAAATTGATAAATGTGTCTATGAATGGACAGATAAAACGAATGGAATTTTAATAAAATCAGACAGAGATAGATATGTATATTTATTTGAACAAAGATACCTAGAAAAAGTAAAAGAAGATAAATTTAGTATTTTAGATAAAATAAAAGAAATAAAAACAAAAGAAAATATACAATTAACTTTAAGTATAGCAGTATCTAATGATGGCATAACAGATAAAGAAAAGTATAAATCAGCAGGAGCTGCAATGGATATAGTACTTGGAAGAGGTGGAGACCAAGCTGTTATACGAGAAAATGAAATATATAAATTTTATGGTGGAAGAGCTCAAGAAGTAGAAAAAAGAACAAAGGTAAAAGCAAGAATTGTAGCTCATGCATTGGAAAATTTAATAAAAGAATCTAGTAAAGTAATGATTATGGGACATACAAATCCTGATATTGACTCTATGGGAGCCGGTATGGGAGTATATCGCTTAGCAAGAGATATTGGAAAAAATGCATATATTATAGATAGTCAAGAAAGTAATACATTACAAAGCTTCAAACAGTCATTATCAAAAGAAGTAGAATATGAGGATATATTAATCAGTAAAGAAGTAGCAGAAGAAAATATTGATCAAGATACATTATTAGTTATTGTTGATACCCATAAAGCAACATATGTAGAAGCACCAGAATTATTAAAGAAAACAGACAAAATAGTAATAATTGACCACCACAGAAGAAGCGCAGATTATATAGAAAATGCTACATTGACATTCCAAGAAGTCTATGCTTCATCAGCAGCTGAACTTGTAACAGAATTATTGCAATATGCAGAAACAAAAGTTGAATTAAAAACGATAGAGGCAGAAAGTCTATATGCTGGAATAATGATGGATACAAAAAACTTTACTTTTAAAACAGGAGTAAGAACATTTGAAGCAGCAGCATATTTACGTAGATGTGGAGTAAATATAATAAAAGTCAAGAAATGGTTCCAAAGTGACCTAGCAACATTTAATAAGATTTCAGGTATAGTAAAAAAAGCAGAAATAGTAAATGACACAATAGCGATTGCAATATACGATAAAAAAGAAAAAGACTCAAGTGTAATATGTGCAAAAGCAGCAGATGAATTGTTAACAATTAGTGATATTACAGCATCTTTTGTACTAGGAAGAATAGGAAATAAAATATGCATAAGTGGAAGGTCTATTGGAGACATAAATGTGCAAATAATACTTGAAAAACTAGGTGGAGGAGGACATATAACTTTGGCAGGAGCTCAAGTTGAAGGAATGACAATGGAAGAAACTAAACAAGAATTGATTAATAGAATTAACGAATATTTTTCGGAAATTGAATAATTATAAAGACTTGATATGTAAGTGATTTAAAATGTTAAAATATTTTAGATTACTTATATGTCGTATTTGTTTACTGTTTCCTTCTCTTGGATACTCATGATATTCTTTTAATAGAATGATACACTATATAGAAAAAAGTTCTAAAAATTGAGTTGAAATGAATTTTTTGAAATCATTTGACATATAATAAAAAAAGTAGTATACTATATTTAACTTAATTAAGTAATAAAAGTTCATTGAATAATCGAAAAGAGCTAAATGTATGGTAGCATTTAGTTATTTTCATTTTTTAGAACAAAAGTGACATGCAAGTAATTTAAAATATTTTGACATTTTAAATTACTTATATGTCACTTCTTTTATTCGTGTGATAGTTTCATTTAATAAATTGTGTGTAATGTTAGAGTTATAGGAAATGCAAATTTCTATAACTAAAAAAAGATAATGTAGCTAAAATGGTAGTGCTACATTATCATAAATTCGGTTAGCTAAACCTCATCTTGCTTAAGGTCATTTGGATTGTTGTCATTTTTGGCTTGGTCAAGAGCTACTTGATTTAAGTCTTTTTCTTTTTGCAAAAGTAATTCTACCAAATGCCATACCAAATCTGCATTGTTCATTGAATAATCCTCCTTTCGCAAAGATTTCCTTTGAAAAGGATGCTTACATTATAATAAAAAATCTATTAAAAAACAATATGCTTTGACAAAGTCTTTAAATTTCATATAACTATTTAGAGATAAGAAAAAGTTATTAATAAAATATGAAATTATAGTAAATAATTCACAGAATAGTGCAAGGTATTTATTGTTAATGAAATATAGCTGTTATTTTCATAATTTAGTCTTGTTTCAGTCGTCAAATAACTTGAAAAAAACGAAGAAATGTAGTAGAATATATCATAGTTTTTACTAAACAAGGAGGTATATAACTATGAAAGTAATATTGAAAGCAGACATAAAAGGTGTAGGAAAAAAAGACCAAGTAATAAATGCATCAGACGGATATGCAAGAAACTTTTTATTTCCAAAAAATTTAGCAGTAGAAGCAAATAAAGAAAATATGAGCAAGTTAAAAGCAAAACAAGATTCAGCTAAATACCAAAAAAACCAAGAAAAAGAAGAAGCAATGAAAATTGCAGATAAATTATCAAAAATATCACTAAAAATAAAAGTAAAAGCAGGTGGAAATGGAAAAATTTTTGGTGGAGTATCTTCAAAAGAAATAGCACAAGAATTAAAAGAACAATACAACATTGTAGTTGATAAAAAGAAAATAGAATTAAAAGAAACAATAAAAGAATTAGGCGTAAGAAGTGTAGAAATAAAACTATTTGAAGGGGTAATTGGAAAAGTAAAAATAGATGTTATTTCAGAATAAAGATAATAGCTTCAATATATAATGAATTTATCATTTCAGTGTAAAGAAAAAAGTTTCAATATATAAATCTGTTTTAAAAGGAAGCACAAACTATAGAAAACAAATTTAAAAATCTAAAAATATATGGGGGAATCAAAATGGAACTAGGTAAAGTACCACCAAATGACATAGAAGCAGAACAAGCAATTTTAGGAAGTATGCTTACAGATAAAGATGCAGTTATCTCTGCAATAGAAGTTTTAAAAGAAGAGGATTTTTATAGAGCAGATAATAGAGCAATTTATGGAGCAATTTTAAATTTATATAGTAGAGCAGAGCCAATAGATATAATTACTGTAAAAGCAGAATTAGAATCTTTGGGAAAATTTGAACAAGTTGGTGGTCTTGAATATTTAGCAATGTTACCAGACAAAGTACCTACAACAGCAAATGCAATGAAATATGTAAATATTGTTGAAGAAAAATCTACATTAAGAAGCTTAATAAAAACTGCAAATGAAATAATAGAACTAGGATATGACCCAACAGAAGATGTAACAGATGTTATGGAAAATGCAGAGAAGAAGATTTTTAATATAATGCAGAATAAAGATAAAAAGAGTTATTCTCCAATAAAAGATATTTTGGTAGATAGCTTTACTCAATTAGAAGAATTATATAATAGAAAACAACATATTACAGGAGTTCCAACAGGTTTCACAGAACTTGACTATAAAACAGCAGGTTTTCATGGGTCAGATTTAATACTAATAGCAGCAAGACCTGCTATGGGAAAATCAGCTTTTGCATTAAACATAGCAACAAATGCAGCAGTAAGAGCAAATGTACCAGTAGTTATATTTAGCTTAGAAATGTCAAAAGAACAAATGGTAAACAGAATTTTATGTAGTGAAGCTATGGTTGATAGTAATAAAGTAAGAACTGGTAAATTAGAAGAAGATGACTGGACAAAACTAGCAGGAAGTATAGGTCCATTATCAGAAGCTGAAATATTTATAGATGATACACCAGGTATATCTGTTACAGAAATAAGAGCTAAATGTAGAAAATTAAAACTAGAAAAAAACATAGGAATGGTAGTAATTGACTACTTGCAATTAGTTCAAGGTAGCAATAAAAGAAATGGAAGCCGTGAGCAAGAAATTTCAGAAATTAGTAGATCTTTAAAAATCTTAGCAAAAGAAATAGGAGTACCAGTAATAGCATTATCACAATTATCAAGAGCTGTAGAGCAAAGACCAGACCATAGACCAATGCTATCAGACTTAAGAGAATCAGGAGCAATAGAGCAAGATGCCGATATAGTTATGTTTTTATATAGAGATGACTATTATAACCAAGATAGTGAAAAAAAAGACATAGCAGAAGTAATAATTGCAAAACACAGAGGAGGCTCAACAGGAACAGTAGAATTATTATGGTTAGGAAGTTACACAAAATTTGTTAACTTAGAAAGAAGATTTGATGACTAATGTTATAATGAAAAATAATAAAAGAAGGAATGGATAATTTTTGGGTCGTGATTTTGGGGTCGGAGACGAAAATCATTTATAAAGAAAAAGTGAAACATTCCAGCTAGGAGAGAAAATGGCAAAAAGAGTAATATATGGATTAAAAGAAAAAGTTTTAGACACGATAAAAAAATATGAATTAATATCAAATGGGGACAAGTTAGTAATAGGAGTTTCTGGAGGACCTGATTCAATGTGTATGTTAAATGTTCTAAAAGAAATAAAAGAAGAGGGAACACTAGACTTTGAAATTACAGTTGCACATATTAATCATATGATTAGGGAAGAAGCAAAAGAAGATGAAAATTATGTCAAAAAATACTGTGAGAAAAATGGAATTAATTTCTATTCAAAAAGTATAGATGTAGAAAAAATTGCCAATACTAATAAAATAGGAACAGAAGAAGCTGGAAGAAATGAAAGGTATAAATTTTTTGATGAAATATTAAGAAAAACAGCTTCAAGTAAAATAGCAATAGCACATAATAAAAATGACAATACAGAAACAGTAATAATGAATATAATAAGAGGAAGTGGAGTTTCAGGATTAAAAGGAATCGAAGCAAAGAGAGAAAAATATATAAGACCACTGATTGAATGTGAAAGAGAAGAAATTGAAGAATATTGTGAAAAAGAAAACTTAAATCCAAGAATAGACAAAACAAATTTTGAAAATATTTATACCAGAAACAAAATAAGAAATATTGTAATACCATTTATAAAAAAAGAGTTTAATCCCAATATTATAGAAACAATAAATAGATTATCAGATTTAGTAACAGAAGAAGAAATATATATTGAAAAACAGGTCGAAAAAGAATATAAAGAAATACTTATAGAAGAAGATTTAGAAAAAAGAACAATAATACTAGATTTAAAGAAATTTAATAATGAAGAAAAAGTAATAAAATCAAGATTAATACTATATACTATAACGAGGCTCTTTGGAAGCAGTAAAGGAATAGAAAAAATACATATAGAAGATATTATTAAACTTTGTAATAATAATGTAGGAAATAAATATTTAACTCCAAACAAAAATATAAAAGTTTTAACTAAAAATTCAAAAATATATTTTTTAGGCCAAGCATAATTATCCAGTATCCGTAAAGGTATAGAAAGCATGGTAATTTTGTAATGAAAAAGAAATAAAAAAACTATTGAAAAACCAAAAACAATATGATATAAGATTTTAAAACATAAGGGGATGTATTGTGATTTTAACATAATGCATGAAAGAGGAGGAAGAAATTTTGAAAAATGGAATTAAAACATTAGCTATGTGGCTAATTATAGGAGTAATATTTATTGTAGTATTATCATCAGTGCTAGAAAACAGTAATTCTAAATTAAAATATTCTGATTTAATAGCTGATATTAATAATGGAAATGTTGAATCAATACAAATACAAGCAGATGGTAAAAATGCACAAGTACAATTAAAAGACGATAGAGTAAAAAAAGAAGTAAACATACCAGATATGGAAAGTTTTATGGCTTACACAGAAGACTTTCTTAAAGCAGGAGCATTTACTTTAGAAGAAAAATCTGAGTCAATATTCATAACAATTCTTAGCTTGTTAACACCATTTGGAATAATAATAATTTTCTTAGTATTCTGGTTCTTAATGATGGGAGGAGCAAATAATGGAGCTCCGGGTAATAAAACAATGGCATTTGGAAAAAGCAAAGCTAGAATGATGACACCAGCAGAAAAGAATAGAATAACATTTGAAGATGTAGCAGGTGTTGATGAAGAAAAAGAAGAATTAAGTGAAATAGTACAATTCTTAAAAAATCCAAAGAAATTTACAGATATGGGAGCAAGAATTCCAAAAGGAGTTTTATTAGTAGGTCAACCAGGAACAGGTAAAACTTTATTAGCAAAAGCAGTAGCAGGAGAAGCAGGAGTACCATTTTTCATAATAAGTGGTTCAGACTTTGTTGAAATGTTTGTCGGAGTAGGTGCATCAAGAGTAAGAGATTTATTTGAAGAAGCTAAGAAAAATGCACCATGTATCATATTTATAGACGAAATAGATGCAGTAGGAAGACAAAGAGGTGCAGGACTTGGTGGAGGACATGATGAAAGAGAACAAACATTAAATCAATTATTAGTAGAAATGGATGGATTTGCTGAAAATGAAGGAGTAATCGTTTTAGCAGCAACAAATAGACCAGATGTATTAGATAAAGCCTTATTAAGAGCAGGAAGATTTGATAGACAAATAGTAGTAGGAGCACCAGATGTTAAGGCAAGGGAACAAATATTAGAAGTACATTCAAGAAAGAAAAGATTAGCAGATGATGTAGATTTAAAAATAATAGCAAAAAATACTTCAGGATTCGCAGGAGCAGATTTAGAAAATGTCCTAAATGAGGCAGCACTTTTAGCAGCAAGAAGAAACTTAACTGAAATTGGAATGAAAGAAATAGAAGATGCAATGGTAAAAGTTACAATGGGACCAGAAAAGAAAACAAGAGTAAGAAGCGATAAAGAAAATAGACTAGTAGCATATCATGAAGCAGGTCATGCAGTAGTAAGTCACTACTTAGAAACACAAGACCCAGTGCATCAAATATCAATAGTACCAAGAGGAATGGCTGGCGGATATACAATGTATAGACCAACAGAAGATAAATCTTTCATGTCAAAAACAGAAATGGAAGAAAATATTGTATCATTACTAGGAGGAAGAGTAGCAGAAGCACTTATATTAAATGATATATCAACAGGAGCAAGTAATGATATAGAAAGAGCTACAAAAATAGCTAGAAGCATGGTAACAAAATATGGTATGAGTGAAAGAATAGGGGCTTTAATGTTAGGGGAAAGCCAAGAAGAAGTATTCTTAGGAAGAGATTTTGGACATACAAAAGAATATTCAGAAGAAACAGCAGCAGTAATAGATGAAGAAACAAAAAGAATAGTAGATACTGGATATAATAGAGCTAAACAAATATTAACAGATAATGTTGACAAATTACATCAAGTAGCTGGAATTTTATTAGAAAAAGAAAAAATCGAAGCTGATGAATTTGAGGCAATATTTGGGGAATAGATATGAAAAATTATTATGATATATTAGAAGTAAATAGAAGAGCATCAAAAGAAGTTATAGAAAAAGCATATAAAGTATTAGTAAAAAAATATCATCCAGATTTATATACTGGTGAAAAACAAAAATATGCAGAAAAGAAAATAAAAGATATTAATGAAGCATATGATGTATTATCAGATGAATTTTTAAAAGAACAATATGATGCAGAACTTGAAAAAGAAATAGAAGAAATGTATCAAAAAAATATAGTGTGAGAAATAATTTTAAGGAATATCAAACTAATAGTGAGAATGATATAAATAATAGTGAATTTAATAAAAATAATGCAAATAAATCAAATAATAAAAAAAATACTGAGCAGGAATATAATAAAAAATTAGGTAGTTTTGCTGGAATTGTAGAGTTAACAAAAGAATTATATAAAAATAAACCTAAAAGAGATGAATTAAAAAAAATTACTCAAAAAGATATTATTGCAGTCATACTCACTATAATTGTTGTAATACTAATAGGAATAGCTTTATGGTTTATCCCATTTACCAATGGATGGATGAGAGAATTTCTGTTTGAAAATCCTTTATTTAACTGGATTGGAAATTTATTCTCATAATTTTAATGATTTTGGTGATTTGGGTGGTCGGATGATTTTGGGGTCGGAGATAAAAAGTAGCAAAATTATTTAAGTGATTTCTGGGCGAAGACAAAAAGTAGAAAAATAAAATATAAATTAAATAAAGAGAAATACCAAAAATAATAAATATAAAACAAATTAAATTAATTTTATAATAATATAGATTAATTTAACTTGTTTTTTTATTTTGAGTATTATTTTTTAAATCAGAAATACCAACTATATAATCAATAGAGGTCTGGTAATATTGAGCTAAAGTAATGAGATGTGAAATAGGAATAGTTCTTTTACCACTTTCATATTCAGAATAATATTGTTGTGAAATACCAAGAAGTTGAGCAATATCTTTTTGAAGTTTATCATTATCTTCTCTTAAATCTTTAATTCTTTTAAATTTCAAATTAATCACCTGCTAAATTTATAATATATATACATATTAGCAAAAAATTGAATAAAGAAATCTTTATACATTAAAAGTTATGTATAAAAATGAAAATATTTATATTACAAAAATGCATTTTAAAATTAATAAACTTTACCTATTGACAACAATATTGCTTTAATGTATAATTAATACCGTTAATAAGGGTTATCCCAACATACAGTTTTCGTATGACCGGAAGGAGGGGAAATTAAATGTTAGAGATTAAAGTTAATAATGGAAATATAGAAGATGCATTAAAAAGATTTAAAAGACAATGTGCAAGAAATGGAGTACTTCAAGAAGTACGTAAAAGAGAACATTATGAAAAGCCTAGTGTAAAGAGAAAGAAAAAATCAGAGGCTGCAAGAAAAAGAAAATTTTAGTAATTAAATAACTGATAAAAATAGGGATGGAAAATTGATTTTCATTTCTATTTTTTGTTTTTACTAAAAGGGATAAAATAGGAAATTTTCAATACAATAAAAAAAGTAGAAAATTTAATTATTCTCTTTGTGTTTTGAATAAAAACGTGCAGAAAAAGTATAATAAGTTAGAAAGAATAGTTAAATGTATTAGTCTAAAAATAAAACTTATTAATATAGAATTTATGAAAAATATAAAAACTTAATCATTAAAATATTGTAAATAACAAAAAATAGTAATACAATAATCCAGAAGGAGGTATTTTATGGAATACAATAAAAGTGAAATAAAAAAAGGAATAAATTTGCATACAATAAAAACATACAAATTTAAAACAAACTTAATTGCAATTTTTCTAACAACAAAATTAGAAAGAGAAACTGTAACTAAAAATGCAGTAATATCAGCTTTACTAAGAAGAGGAAGCAAAAATATGCCAACTCAAGAACAGATTAGTAAAGAACTTGAAGAAATGTATGGAGCTAGTTTTGACTGTGGTCTAGATAAAACAGGAGATAATCAAGTTTTAAAATTTTATATAGAAACAGTAAATGATAAATTTTTACCACAAACTGAAGAAAATATGTTGAAAACTGCTATTGAAAAAATATTAGAAATAGTATTTAATCCATTAGTAGAAAATGAAGGATTCAAAAAAGAATATGTTGAACAAGAAAAGAACAATATAAAACAAAGAATAGAAGGAAAAATAGATAATAAAGCAAGTTATTCTCTTGATAGATGTATAGAAGAAATGTATAAAAATGAACCATTTGGATTATACAAATTTGGATATATAGAGGATTTGGATAATATTAATGAAAATAACCTATATGACCAATACAAAAAATTAAGAGAAGAATGCAAAATTGACATATTTGTATCTGGAGATATTAATGAAAATATTAAAGAAATATTAAATAATAATGAAAATATCAAAGAATTAAATGAAAGAGAAGCTAAATATAATACAAATAATGTGGAGAAAAAGAAATCAAAAAATGTTGAAGAAAAAACTATAATAGAAAACATGGATGTAACACAAGGTAAATTAGTATTGGGATTAGATGTTGATTTAGATAATGAAGAACTAAAATATGACACAATGGTATATAATAGTTTATTAGGTGGAAGTGCTAATTCTAAAATGTTTCAAAATGTAAGAGAAAAAGCACATTTAGCATATGTAGCAAGTTCAAGTTATCATAGAATTAAGAACAATATTTTCGTAAGATGTGGAATAGAAATATCAAACTATGAAAAAGCATTAGAATTAATAAGAAAACAAATAGAAGATATGAAAGTAGGAGATTTTACGGAAGAAGAAGTAGAAAATGCAAAAAAAGGTATATTAGCAGCAATAAAATTAATAGATGATGAGCAAGATACTCAAATAACATATTGTTTTGGACAAGAGCTATCAAAAAATGAAGTTGATTTAGAAAATTATATGAAGAAAATTCAAAAAGTTACTAAACAAGATGTTATAAATATAGCAAATAAAGTAAAAATAAATACAATATACTTTTTAAGAAATTAGAAAAGGAGGAATTTTAATGCAAATTATAGAGAATTCAAAGGTAAAAGAAAAAATATATATTGAAAAATTTGATAATGGATTA
>ERZ827471.1825-NODE-1825-length-11330-cov-3.932772_pt1 | contig 11330 bp, 6 predicted proteins | sample MGYA00519772_ERZ827471 | MGnify/ENA primary metagenome ERZ827471 (study PRJEB31778, sample SAMEA3449315) | human gut metagenome | biome: human gut; feature: human-associated habitat; material: faeces | place: United Kingdom | collected 2010/2012 ... | reverse complement strand
AGTATCTTCACAATTCTTCCTTTGAGAAAACAAAGGCGGAACTGGAAGAAAAAGGATGCAGTTATTCTAATGCAGTTCTGATTAGTATTACGTCATTAATCAGATATGATGCCGGTGATAAAGGCAAGGTAATAGAGTATGCGGATAAAATTGATACGTCATCACAGCATCTGTTAGGTATTATTAATGATGTTTTGGATATATGAATGCACATGTTTCAAAACCGGTTGAGATGAAGGTGCTGGAAAAGACGATTAGAAGCATAAAATCCGGCGGGGGGTACCGAAATGCAGGGCATTGAACAGTGACAAATGGAAAGTAACCAGACAAAAAAAATTGAAAAAATAGCAGGAATGGAAGATAAATGAAAGGAAAAAGAATAATTGCAGGTATTCTGCTTGTGGGAATTTTAGCAACTACTCTGGCAGGATGCAAAAATGACAGTAGCAGTAAAAAAGAAACCGAAAAGCCGGTCATTACGCTCGGCAGTGACAGTTATCCACCCTACAATTATCTGAATGAGGATGGCGTACCGACGGGCATAGATGTAGAACTTGCTACAGAAGCCTTCAAAAGAATGGGATATCAGGTGGATGTTGTCCAGATTAACTGGGAGAAGAAAAAAGAACTTGTGGAGAGAGGAGAGATTGACTGTATCATGGGCTGCTTTTCCATGGAAGGACGTCTTGATGATTACCGCTGGGCAGGACCATACATAGCAAGCCGTCAGGTAGTTGCCGTAAATAAGAGCAGTGACATCTATAAACTGAGTGATCTGGAAGGAAAGAATCTTGCCGTCCAGTCCACAACCAAACCGGAAGGTATCTTTCTGAAGCGGACAGATAAGAGAATTCCAAAACTTGGCAATCTGATTAGTCTTGGACACAGGGAATTGATCTATACATTTCTGGCAAAAGGGTATGTGGATGCTGTGGCTGCGCATGAGGAATCCATCGTCCAGTATATGAAAGATTATGATACAAGCTTCCGCATTCTGAAGGAACCATTGATGGTCGTCGGGATAGGAGCTGCTTTTGCAAAGAATGATGACAGAGGGATCTGCGAGCAGATGAACCAGAAGCTGGAAGAAATGCACAAGGATGGTACCTCCCTGAAGATCATAAAAAAATATATGGATGATCCAGAGAAATATTTGGAGGTGGATGATCTTGGATATTAATGGAAGAGAAAAAGCAAAACGATTCTGGATAGTTGTTGGTTTGCTTGGCATCTGTATGTTTGTCACTGCAATTTTTTGTTTTTTTCATACGGAAAAAAACGAAGCTGAGAAAAGAATGGTGGAGATTGTAAACTATGTCAAAGTACAGTGCTCAACCTATACTCATTATAATGAATCTTCAGAATCAAAAAGTCTCCTTCGTGCGATCGAAAGTGCCAGACAGATGAGTACAAATATTGATATGGAAGTAAAGAATAGAAAGCAGTTAGACCGAAAGTTTCTGAAAGAGAATCTGCAGTCACTCTGGGTGGATGGTATTCTTGTATTGGATGAAGAAGGAAAGAAAGTCTGTGAATACAGTATGGATGAAGGTTTGATGGATGAGATGATTGATTATCTGCAAAAAGACATCATCATGGATTACACAGGATATAAAGAAAGATCTTATTCAGAACGGATTGCCAGAGGAGATGGATCACGTATCGATATCGCAGCCTGCGCTAGAAAAGATGCCCCAGGGATCGTTGCAGTTTACTATTACACATCTCCGAGATTTATCAGAAATTATACTTTAACGATCCAGAGTCTTTTAAAGGGGTACAATACTGAGAAAGACGGGACGATCATCGTTGCAGACAAAGGGAAGATTATTGCCAGTAACGATGAGAAATTATTGGCACAGGATGTCGCAGACAATGAGATTATTCAGAAAATGAAGAAGCATACAGATAGTCGGCATATCTTTCATCTGAAGAATAAAGGAACTGGATGCTATGGTATCATGCTGAAACAAAGGGATTATTATATCTACATGTATTTACCAGATAAAGAGGTATTCAGTAATCTGCCACTCAGTGTAACAGGTGTTGTATTCCTTTATCTTATCATTCTTAGTTTTTTATGGTTCTGGATATATACAACCAATCTGGCACATCAGAAACAGGAACAGGAAAAAGATGAGAAATATAAAGCAGAACTTCTGAAATCGGCAAAAAAAGCAGAGGCAGCGAACGAGGCGAAAACTGAGTTTCTTCAGAGGATGAGCCATGATATCCGGACACCGATCAATGGAATCTGTGGTATGATCGATGTGGCAGAGCATTATGCAGATGATATGGAGAAACAGACAGAATGCAGGGCAAAGATCAAAGAAACATCTCATCTGTTACTGGAATTGGTCAATGAAGTTTTGGATATGAGTAAGCTGGAATCGGACGAAGTAGTTCTGGAAGAAATTTCATTTAATCTGAGCAATATTTCCAAGGAAGTATTTGTTGTGATCGAACAAATAGCTGCAGAACAAAATATCCGGGTCGTATGGGAGAAAAAAGAAGTCACACACTGGAATCTGATCGGAAGTCCCGGGTATGTAAAACGGATCATGATGAATATTTTGTCAAATGCGGTAAAATATAATAAAGAAAACGGATATATCTACATCAGCTGTCAGGAATTTACATCGGAGCAGGATGGAAGAGTGACGATTGAATTTATCTGCCGGGATACAGGAATTGGTATGACAAAGGATTTCCAGAAACGCCTTTTTGAACCGTTTGCACAGGAGCATACTGGAAGTCGTACAAAATTTTCTGGAACAGGGCTTGGAATGCCGATCACAAAAAAACTGATCGAAAAAATGGGAGGAACGATCACGTTTGAAAGTGAGAAAGAAAAAGGCACAACTTTTGTGATCAAGATTCCATTTAAAATAGATCAGGATGCTGATCGACGTGAAGAACAGGAAACTATATCAGAAAAATCTATAAAAGATCTGAAGATCCTTCTGGTGGAAGATAATGAGCTGAATATGGAAATTGCAGAATTTGTGATTCAGAATGAAGGTGCATCTGTGACGAAAGCATGGAATGGTCAGGAAGCTGTTGAGATATTCCAAAAAAGCAGATCAGATGAATTTGATGTAATCTTAATGGATATTATGATGCCAGTCATGAACGGTTATGAAGCAGCAAAGATGATCCGCACACTGGACAGAGATGATGCAAAAACGGTTCCGATCATAGCAATGACGGCAAATGCGTTCACCGAGGACAGATTAAAGTCAAAAGAATCGGGAATGAATGAACATATTGCGAAACCTATAGATGCAAAATTATTAGTAAAAGTGATCAGTGAATTCGTGGAAAACAAAGAGGAGGATTCGTAATGAAAAAGAGAAAATGGAATAGAGTTATTTCTGTACTTTTGGTGATGGTGACCATCATATCACTTATGTCAGGATGTGGAAAGAAGAGCGCAAAAAATGAAGAGAAAGATACGATCACAGTATATTTATGGAGCACAAAGCTATATGAAAAATATGCACCATATATTCAGAAACAGCTTCCAGACATTAATATTGAATTTGTAGTAGGCAATAATGATCTGGATTTCTATCGGTTCCTTAAGGAAAATGGCGGATTGCCAGATATCATAACCTGCTGTCGTTTTTCACTGCATGATGCAAACCCACTGAAAGACAGCCTGATGGATCTTTCCACAACCAATGCAGCAGGTGCTGTTTATAATACATACCTCAACAATTTTATGAATCAGGATGGCAGTGTAAACTGGCTTCCAGTGTGTGCGGATGCGCATGGGTTTGTAGTTAACAAAGACCTTTTCAAAAAGTATCATATTCCTCTGCCAACAGATTACAAAAGTTTTGTTTCTGCCTGCCAGGCATTCAATAAGGTAGGGATCCGTGGATTTACGGCAGATTATTTTTATGATTATACTTGCATGGAAACACTGCAGGGACTATCTGCATCAGAGCTGTCTACAGCGGCTGGACGTAAATGGCGTACTGCCTATAGTGACCCTGATAATACAAAGAGAGAGGGTCTGGACAGTAAAGTCTGGCCGGAGGCTTTTGAACGTATGGAGCAATTCATTCAGGATACAGGGTTGAGCAAAGATGATCTGAATATGGATTATGATAAAGTGATGGAGATGTATAAAAGTGGTAAGCTTGCTATGTACTTTGGCAGCTCTTCTGGTGTAAAAATATTTCAGAATCAGGGCATTGATACAACATTTCTTCCATTCTTTCAACAAAATGGAGAAAAATGGATGATGACGACACCATATTTTCAGGTGGCACTGAACCGTAACCTGACAAAGGATGAAACACGCCGGCAGAAAGCAATGAAAGTGTTGAATGTAATGCTGTCAGAAGATGCACAGAACCGGATTGTTTATGATGGTCAGGATATATTAAGCTATAGTCAGGATGTAGATACACATCTTACAGAATATCTCAAAGATGTCAGACCTGTGATCGAAGAAAATCATATGTATATCCGAATCGCATCCAATGACTTTTTCAGTGTATCCCAAGATGTAGTCTCTAAGATGATTTCAGGAAAATACGATGCCAAAGAGGCTTACCGGTCATTTAATACAAAGCTCCTGAAAGAGAAATCTGCTTCTGAGAAGATTGTGTTAGATTCAAAGAAAGCTTATTCCAACCGTTTTCATACCAATGGTGGGAATGAAGCATACTCTGTTATGGCACATACTTTGCGTGACATCTATGGTACGGATGTCTTGATCGCAACAGGAAACAGCTTTACAGGAAGTGTACGGAAGGCAGGATATACAGAAAAAATGGCTGGTAATATGATCATGCCAAATGGTCTTTCAGCTTACAAGCGGAAGATGAGCGGAGCGGAGCTGAAAAAGACGGTCAGAAATTTTGTAGAAGGCTATCAGGGAGGATTCAATCCATTTAACAGAGGTTCTCTGCCTGTGGTCAGTGGTATTTCTGTAGAGATCAAGGAAACGGATGATGGTTATACATTAAGTAAAGTTACAAAGAATGGAAAATCAGTTCAGGATAAGGATACCTTTACTGTAACCTGTCTTGCGACACCACAACATATGGAATCGTATCCAGCGGGTAAAAACATTGTATTTGATGGAGAGGTGAAAGATACCTGGACAAAATGTGTTTTGAAGGGTGATGCCGTTCTCGCAAAGCCTGAAGACTATATGACTCTGAGGTGAGAAGAATGGATGTTAAGAATCATAATATGAACAAAGAAAAACCTATCATGAGAAAACGACTCAAGGTCATTGCTTTTCTTGCATTCTTTCTTGGAATCGTTTTGGCTGTTTCTCAATATTTTGGATTTGTATCGAAAACTGTATATGAGGAAAGTGTTTCTCATCTAACAGAAGTTTTCCATCAGTCGGATAATATGTTAAGGGAACTCTCAAATAAGAATCTGACGTATCTTCATATGTGGAGTAAGTATCTGCAAGATGCTCCAAGTGAAAGCAAAATTCGTGATTATATAGATAAAGCGCAGAAAGATGCGGGATTTTTATATTTTTATTTTCTATCAGCTGACGGTAACTATAAGATGACAACAGGTGAAACAGGGTATCTTGGATTACAGGAAAATATTGAAGATGAGATTCAAAAAGGTAATGATATCATAACCAATGCAGCAGTTCCCGGAAAATCCCAGATGCTTGTTTTTGCCAGCCCGAAGGCTCATGGAAGTTATCAGGGATTTAAATATGATGCAATTGCTATTGCCTATGAAAACGCTGATATAGTAAATGTACTCGATATCTCTGCGTTTAATGGAAAAGCAAAGAGTTATGTTCTTCATCCAGATGGTCGTGTTGTGATCGATCATTCTTTAGAGTCATGGGGAAACGTGTATAACTTTTTTGGCATTTTGAGAGAACATACAGATATCTCCGAAAAAGAGATCCTTGAAATTTCGAAGAAATTTAAAGAGGGACATACAGGTGCGATGTTACTAAATCTGGATGAAAAGGATTATTATCTTGTTTATGAAAAATCAGGCATTCAGGACTGGGTATTTCTGGGACTTGTCCAGGCAGATATCGTCAATGCCAGTATGAACACTTTGCAACTTAGTACGATGCTTCTTGTGGGTGCAGTCGTGCTTTGTATTACAGCAGTCCTTATTGGATTTATTTTACGAAAAAACAGTGTAAGACTGAAGAAAAAAGACACAGAGATCTTGTACAGGGATGAGATGTTTCAAAAGTTGTCAATGAATGTAGATGATGTATTCTTAATGTTGGATGCAAAAACGTATCGGGCAGATTATGTCAGTCCGAATGTAGAAAAACTGTTGGGGATTACCGTAGAACAGATTCGGAAAGATATTTCTGTTTTAGGAGAACTGCATTCTGAGGATACGAAAGATCCGAAGAAGGATCATCTAAAGGAGATTCAGGTTCATGAACAGCAGGAATGGGATTTTGAATATGTTCATCAGAAAACAGGAGAACGACGCTGGTTTCATAGTGTTGCAATGGGTAGTGAGGTGAACGGAGATAAGAAATATATACTGGTTATGTCGGATCGTACTGCTGACAAGAAAATGAATCAGGCACTTTCTGATGCAGTCCATGCTGCGGAGAATGCCAACCAGGCAAAGAGTACTTTTCTTTCTAACATGTCTCATGATATCCGGACGCCAATGAACGCTATCATTGGGTTTACGACACTGGCTGTGAGCAACATTAATAACAAGAAAATGGTCAGAGATTATCTTGGCAAGATTCTTTCATCCAGCAATCATCTGCTTTCACTGATCAATGATATACTGGATATGAGTCGTATTGAGAGTGGAAAGATCCATCTGGAAGAAACAGAGGTTAGTTTGTCGGATGTACTTCATGACCTGAAGACGATCATCAGTGGGCAGATTCACGCGAAGCAGCTGGAACTTTATATGGATGCCATGGATGTTATGAATGAGGATGTGTATTGCGATAAGACACGGCTAAATCAGATATTGCTGAATCTTTTATCCAATGCAATCAAGTTTACTCCTGCAGGCGGAATGGTTTCTGTTCGGTTGAAACAATATCCGGGAACACAGCGAGAGCGTCAGTTATATGAGATCCGGGTAAAGGATAACGGAATCGGTATGAGTCAGGAATTTGTACAGAAGATCTTTTCTCCTTTTGAGAGGGAGCGGACTTCCACTGTGAGCAGGACTCAGGGTACAGGACTTGGCATGGCCATCACCAAGAATATTGTGGATATGATGGGCGGCACCATTGAGGTCCGGACAGAGCAGGGGAAAGGTACCGAATTTATCGTCCGTCTGCCATTCCGGACTCAGCCTGAGAATCACCGTATAGAGAAGATTGCAGAGCTGGAAGGTCTTAAGGCTCTGGTTGTAGATGACGATTTTAATACCTGTGACAGCGTGACCAAAATGCTTGTGAGGGTTGGAATGCGTTCGGAATGGACACTTTCCGGTAAGGAGGCTGTTCTGCGTGCACGACAGTCTATGGAGCTTGGGGATGCCTTCCATGCTTATATCATCGACTGGCGACTGCCGGATATGAATGGTATTGAGGTCACCAGACAGATCCGCAGTCTTGGTGATGATACACCGATCATTATCCTGACTGCTTATGACTGGTCAGACATCGAAGTGGAAGCCAGGGCTGCAGGAGTAACTGCATTCTGTGCGAAACCTCTGTTTATGTCCGATATCAGAGATACCCTGATGACTGCCATTGGCCAGAATCAGGCTGAGCAGGAGAAGCCTGTTCTTCCGGCGGCATGCTCAGATTTCAGAGGCAGATGTATACTGCTTGTGGAAGACAATGAGCTGAACAGTGAAATTGCGGTGGAGATCCTTAATGAATATGGCTTCCTGGTGGATACTGCAGAAAATGGGGCAGAGGCAGTAGAGAAGGTCAAGAGGTCGAAACCGGGCGGTTATGATTTGGTGCTGATGGATGTGCAGATGCCGGTAATGAACGGATATGAGGCCACGAAGCAGATCCGTGCCCTTAGGGATCCGGCACTGGCAGGAATCACCATCCTTGCCATGACGGCCAATGCTTTTGACGAGGACAGAAAGAAAGCGTTGGAATGCGGTATGAATGGATTCTTATCCAAGCCAATCGTTATAGAGGAATTGATCAGTACATTACAAAATAATCTGACAGATTAGTAATAAAAACCTGCTAAGAAGTTCGGTTAACAACTTTTTAGCAGGTTTTCAAATTATTTTTAAGCGTTAAAGCGGTGAGGTTTTTCTTGTGTAAAGTGGAGCAAGGGAGTATAATAAAATCAGTTTTTTTGTATAATTTTAAATGCTCTAATATGGAAATCGGCAAAACAGATGAAAGTCTGCGACGCAAAGCTACAGGGCCTGTAAAATGGCAGCCAGTTGCATGAAATGAGATGCGCTGCCTGTTTGGCAGCGTTTTTATCACCCGGGGCATTGCAGAGATGATGGAAATTACACAGCAGCAGTACACAGCAACAGGGATGAATGCACATATTGCAAAACCGATTGATATAAAAACAATACTTGCTGTTTTTGACCTGGTGTTTGGAACATCATAAAACACAAACGGATGAAGGAAATAAAAAATATGGATAAAAGTAGAAAAAAATCAGCCGTACTATTTGCATGTATATTTGTGGTCCTGGGAATGTGGATGATGTTATCGGTACACTGCCAGGCTGCTGAAACGAATAATGATGAAAAACAGCCACAGACCATCCGTGTCGGCTCATTTGAGGATACCTTTAATTATGTCGATAAAAACGGTGTCAGACGAGGTTATGGCTACGAGCTCATGCAGGCTCTGGCAGGTTATACCGGATGGAAATTTGAGTATGTGAAATGTGACTGGTCCAACTGTTTTGATAAGCTTGAAAATGGTGAGATTGATATCATGGGCGATATTTCTTACACCGATGAACGTGCACAGAAGATGCTTTTCCCGGATGAACCCATGGGTGAGGAAAAATATATCCTTTATGCTGATTTATCGGATACGGATATTGGGACGTCTGATTTCAAGTCTATGGATGGGAAACGTGTAGGTGTGCTCATGGGGACTGAGCCTGAAATCATGCTGACAGAATGGGAAAATAAGAATGGCATACATACAAAACATGTAAATGTGAATAGTGATGATGATGTCGAAAAGAAATTAGCGAATCATGAAATCGATTGTTTTGTATCTCTGGAGGAATCCATCTGGTCTGAACAGGGAATATCATCCGTTACCACGATTGGTAAATCCGGCATATATTTTGTAATAAATAAAGAGCGCAGCGATATCAAGACAGAGTTGGACTGGGCTATGCGTCAGCTGGATCAGGATAGTCCTTTTTTCAAGGCGGATCTGTATAAAAAGTATTTTACGCTTGATTATTGTCAAAGTCTTACAGGCGGAGAAAAGTCCTGGTTGGAAGAACATGATGGGATCCGGATCGGATTTCTGAGTAATGATGCGGCAGTATTTTCCCTGGACGAAGAGACTGGAAAACTTACCGGTATGCTGGCAGAATATTTCTCTTATGCCAAAGACTGTCTGGGAAATCAGATACTGGAATTTAATATACAGGAATATGATGAATATGATGAAATGCTTCAGGCTTTACAAGAACGAGAGATTGACATGATTTTTTATGCTGGCAGGAATCCATATTTTGCAGAAAAAAACGGATATACACTTACAAACACAGCCTGGACCTACAGCCTGATGGCGGTAACAGATGAGGAAAAATTTGATGAGAATAAGGTGTATACTGTAGCTGTGCCCAGGGAAAAATATGCCTTAAAACAGCATATTGCATTCAGTTATCCCCAATGGAAGCTTATAGATTGTGATTCGCTTGACGATGCAGCAGATATGGTCATTCATGAAAAAGCAGACTGTTTCCTCATGGGCGCAAGTCAGGCACTAATATATGATAACAGTCAAAATTTCAAGAGTATTCCACTTACATAAACAATGGAGGCATGCTTTGCAGTTAGAAGTGGAGAGGGAACCCTCTTATCAATATTGAATAAAACCTTAAAGGCTATGCCGTCTGACATGCTTACAAGTGCACTTGCTATTTATGACAGTACAGCAGATAAGGTAACATTTTTGGATTTTGTAAAAGACAATATGCTTGCTTTTTTTGCTACGGCAGGATTTTTTGTACTCACTATCATTAGTATTATCCTCGTACTTTTACGGAAGGCAAGGAAAGCAGAAGCTGTCGCAAAGCTTGCTGCAAATGATACACAAAAGCTTAATGACAAGTTGGAAATCGCTCTGAAAAAAGCAGAAGAAGCTAATCTGGCAAAGACTCGTTTCCTTAACAATATGTCACATGACATCCGTACTCCTATGAATGCAATTCTGGGCTATGCACAGCTTATGGAGAATGAACTGAAAGGAAAGGATTTGCCTGAAACTTCAGAACATTAAAAAAAACTTCAGCAGTCAGGAAACCTTCTTCTGTCAATCATAAATAATGTACTTGATATGGCTCGGATTGAGAGCGGAAGGATGGAAATTGATGAGAACTATGGACGGATTGAGGATATCCGGCAGACTCTGTTTGAAATATTTGAGGATGAAGCAAAGAAAAAGAATCTTGCTCTTCATTACACAATAAATGTAGAACATGAAAATATACTGACAGATACTACCAAGGTAAAAGAAATATTTGTCAACATCCTGAGTAATGCCATAAAATATACTCCAGCCGGTGGTTCTGTTATGGTAGATATAGATGAATTACCCTGCGAGGAGCCTGGGTACATGATTGTAAGGACCAGGGTGAGCGATACCGGAATTGGTATGAGCCAGGATTATCTGTCAAAAATTTTCGAAGCATTCACTCGTGAACGAAACACCACGAAGAGCAAAATCACAGGAAGCGGACTTGGAATGTCAATCGTAAAGAAATATGTTGATCTGCTCGGTGGAACAATCGATGTGGAGAGTGAGCTTGGAAAGGGCAGCACTTTTACTGTAACACTGAAACACAGGATAGCGGATGAAAGCTATTATGTAAAAAAACATGCTGAAAATCCAGAATCCTGCAGTGAAATACTTGAGGGAAGGAATATCCTTTTGGCAGAGGACAATGATCTGAATGCAGAGATTGCAGAAGCAATACTTGAGCGTGCAGGTCTTAAAACAGAACGTGTGGAGGATGGTATCCAGTGTGTAAACAGGATAATGCAAATGCCGGTTGGAACATATGATGTGATCCTCATGGATATCCAGATGCCTAAAATGGACGGTTATAAGGCAACACAGGAAATCAGAAATTTACCAGATAAGGACAAGGCGTGTATACCAATCATTGCAATGACAGCAAATGCATTTGAGGAAGATAAGC
>ERZ827471.1811-NODE-1811-length-11417-cov-11.218623_pt1 | contig 11417 bp, 12 predicted proteins | sample MGYA00519772_ERZ827471 | MGnify/ENA primary metagenome ERZ827471 (study PRJEB31778, sample SAMEA3449315) | human gut metagenome | biome: human gut; feature: human-associated habitat; material: faeces | place: United Kingdom | collected 2010/2012 ... | reverse complement strand
ATGCAGATCTGAGCAGTTATGATATGATTGGGTTTGCATCAGGAATCTATTTTTCAAAGTTTCATCAGTCGATGTTGAAATTTGCTGAAAAGAATTTACCAGATGACAAAAAGGTCTTCCTGATCTGTACTTATGGTGGAAGTGCGAATTATAAATCCATAGAGCAGATTTTGAACAAAAAACATGCCAGCGTAGAGGGTAAATTTGGATGCAAAGGATACGATACATTTGGTCCGTTCAAACTGGTCGGAGGTATTGCAAAAGGACATCCAGATGATAAAGATATCCAATATGCAGTGGAATTTGTAAAAGACTTATAAACATGTAAAGAAGAGGAGCAGTAAAATGGAGGTTGCAAAACCAATCATTCGTAAAATAGATGATACACCTGAGTCATTAAAAATATTTGAAGAGGATTTATGCTCTTATTCGGATGAAAACGTACAGGAAATAATAACATCGTATCCAACTGTATATATCCATAATTGGAAAGAATCTGATGAGTATGAGGTGTACATAGGAGAATCAAATAATGTGATTCAACGTACAAGACAGCATTATGAGACCGGACTTTATAATGCAAATTCCTGGCAAAACAGAATAACAGGAAAATCTGCGGCCTTGTATATTATCGGTCATGAACATTTTAACAAGTCTATGACATTAGATGTTGAAAATCGTTTGATGCATTATATGCTCAGTGTACCTAAGGTAAGAAAAGTTCATAATCTTCGAGGAAATCCACAGAATCATTATTATCCTATGGAGGAATTGGACAGGATTTTTTCAAAAATCTGGAGAGGCCTTCGGAAAGATAATAAAGATCTTTTTCCAACTGAAAGCATGATACATGATTCTGCAATCTTTAAAGCATCGCCATTACATAAGTTAACAAAGGAACAGTTACAGGCAAGAGATAAAATAATTGAACGTGTGAAAATGGCTTTATCCATAGGTGCTGCAGGTCAATTAATCTTTGTAGAAGGCGAAGCAGGAACTGGAAAAACAGTATTAAACAGCAGCACATTTTATGAAATATGTTGTCTGGCAGAGGAAAATGGTTTGGATGATCTGAGATGTAATCTGATCATTAATCATGATGAACAAATTACGGTATATGAGCAGATCGCTGAAAAATTAGGTTTAACAGATAAATATGGAGAAGTGGTTTCTAAACCAACACGATTTATAAATACACATTCTCCGAATAATCCAGTAGATATAGCTTTTGTTGATGAGGCTCATTTGCTTTGGACACAGGGTAAACAGTCATATCGTGGTGATAATCAGTTGCAGGATATAATTGAACGCGCCAGGGTAACAGTTGTTATGTTTGATGAGAATCAGATTCTAACAACGGAGCAATTTTGGGAGTCACAAATACTTGACAAATACAGAGAAGAAGCCAAGAAGAATAAGAATTATATTGTACTTAAAAACCAGTTAAGAATGCATGCAGGGAAAGAAATGTTAAACTGGATAGATGGATTTACAAAGAGAAAAGAGATACTTCCCTTGCCGAAACCTACTATTGACTATAGTATTCGAATCTTTTCTTCGCCAGAAAAACTGGATGAAGAAATATGTAAATTAGCAGACAAAGAGGAATCGTCGTTATCTCGTTTGATTGCAACATATGACTGGGAATATAATGCCAAAACCGATCCAACTGAACGTCTGAGTAAATACTGGGAAGTTCTTATCAATGGATGGCATAAGCCATGGAATAGAGAACTGGAATCTGAATTGTCTCCAAAACAAAAACGTTATAATAAGAAACTAGCGTGGGCAGAGCAGAAACAGACAATCGGAGAGGTAGGATCTACATTTACAATTCAAGGTTTTGATCTGAATTATGCAGGTGTAATTCTAGGTCCATCTGTAAAATATAAGGATGGAAGAATTGTCTTTGATCCAGATTCGAGTTGTAATACAAAAGCTGTCAGAAAACGTACCTTGTCAGATGGGACAAAGAAGAAATTTGGTGAAGAGTTGCTCCGGCATGAAGTAAGAGTCCTTATGACAAGAGGAGTCAATGGATTGTTTATTTATGCTTGTGATGAAGAATTGCGAAAAGCATTATTAGCTGCCGTAGAATAGAGAGGTATGAGGAATTGAATAAAGAAACAATAGATAGAATTAGAAAATTTTCAGAAGATAGAGACTGGGATCAGTTTCATGGACCGGCAAATCTTGCAAAATCAATTGTTATTGAAGCAGCAGAGCTTCTTGAGTGCTTTCAGTGGTGTGATGATAATTTCAATCTTCAACATGTGAAGGAAGAATTGGCAGATGTACTTATATATTCTCAAAATCTGTTGGATAAGTTGGGACTGGATGCAGATGAGATCGTAAATATGAAGATGGATCAGAATGAGGCAAAATATCCGGTAGAAAAAGCAAAAGGTAGTGCTGCAAAATATACGGAACTGTAACATCAAAGATAAAACAAGGGTGAATTGCTCAAACTGTAAGCTCACCACCCTTGCATATCATAGAAGAATCTTATTTACAGACTTTTTCTCACAGTCTCCAGATTGGATTTCTTCTCCTTCCAGGTATTTTGATTTTTGGATTCTTTACCATTTATCCAATCGTAAAATTATTTATCACAAGCTTTTTCAAATGGGATTTTGGCTCTATGTTTGATCAGGAGTTCATCGGATTTGCCAATTATAAAGAGGTTTTAACGGATCCATATTTTCACCTGGCATTTTCGAATTCCATTGTGTATACATTGGTAACAGTACCAGCACAAATGATACTTGGACTTCTGATCGCAATGCTCATAAACAATATTAATAAATTTTCCATTAGTTATCGAGTGGCATATTACCTTCCCGTTATTACTTCATGGGTAATTGCATCCTTAGTGTTCAAGTATGTTTTTAACACGGAAGGATTGCTGAACTATTTTCTTACCAAAGTAATACATTTGACCAGTGGAAACATCCATTGGCTGGACAGTCGGTGGGGCGGCATGAGCGTTGCAATGCTTTTGGGAACCTGGAAGGGAATCGGCTGGAATATGGTAGTCTTTTTAGCTGCTTTACAGACTGTTCCAAGGGACTTATATGAGTCTGCAGCATTAGATGGTGCCGGAACCATTGCCAAATTTATCTATGTGACAATTCCTTCCATAAAAGGAACGATCCTGTTTGCACTGGTAATGCTCACCATTGGTGGATTTAATGTGTTTACATCGATTAAAATGATCACAGATGGAAATCCAGGACATAAAACAGAAAGTGTGCTGACCTGGATGTATTATAAGGCATTTAGTACAGGTGATTTTGATTTAAAGAGATCAGATAAACACCATCTGGTTCATCGTGTAATTCCTTGATGTAAGTATTGCCGTTGAGATAGAAGATTCCAATTTCACCATTAGCAAGAGAATCTTTTTTTCTGAATCCATGCAACATCGCCTGTATGATAAAGTGGCTCCATACTGTCACCGGAGATCCGTACGCCAAAGTCCGTCTGCTCAGGAGCAAGATGTCCTACGTCATAGGTTTCTTTTACAGAATCTTCCAGGTAATTTCCAGTACCAGCAGATCCTGCATAGTGATATGAACTGTTTTGTGTGACTTGAAAGTCACTACATTTATTGTCTTACCGTAAGGTGTAAGACCTGCTGTTCCGTCAGTTGAGTCTAATATCTACAAAGTAGCGGGTAACTGCTATGAGGAAACGAGATATGAAAAATCATCTTTACAGAGATGTAGAACTGATTCCGTGAGGATAAGAACAAGTAAGAGCAACACTGACTTGAGATGATGACTGGGATAGAATGGCTAAGATATCTGAATCACTGGTAAATGCCGTTATGCGCGAACAGGCCAAAGGTTGCTGGGCCTGGCCCAAAATGGGAATGCGGTTTGGTTGGGGGTTGAAACAGCCACCACACGGACTATAGAACCGTCGGCAGAAAGGTGGAGCCTAATCTACCAGCATAAATGTAGTGGAACAAGGTAAGCCCGTATATCTCCATAAAGATACGGAAAGTAACCCGTAAGGGAAACCGATAGATGTGCGGGTAAGGAGGACGGAGAAAGCGAATGCCTTCTTGTAATGAGAAGGATAGAGAATATACTCACCCGAAAGGGGGCAGACTTCCGTCTGGTCTTATGTTGCAAGAGAATTAGCAGAATTTCTGAAAGGAGAAATGCAAATGTACGAGAAATCGTGTGCATCTTCAAATCACATTAAGAGCTGGAAGGATATTGATTTTGGAACAGCTGAATATGAGGTTAAGAAACTGCAGATGCGTATTGCAAAGGCTGTAAAGGAGAACAGAGTAGGAAAAATCAAATCCTTACAATGGACTCTGACTCATTCGTTTTATGCAAAAGCAATTGCTGTAAAAAGAGTAACAGAAAACAAGGGTAAAAGAACACCTGGAGTAGATGGCGTGTGTTGGATAAGTAATGAGGACAAATTTAACGCCATATTCACACTTCAGAGAAGAGGATACCAACCTCAACCGCTCAGACGAATCTACATTCCAAAGAAAAATGGAAAAAAGAGACCACTGAGTATTCCTACAATGAAAGATAGGGCAATGCAAACATTACACAAAATGGCACTGGAACCAGTCACAGAAACTCTGGCAGACGGCACTTCATACGGATTCAGACCCAACAGATGTGTTCAAGACGCTATAGAGCAATGTTTTGTCGACTTGGCTCGAAAAACAGCACCAGAATGGGTGTTGGAAGGTGACATAAAAGGATGTTTCGATAACATAAATCATGAATGGATGCAAAAGAATATCCCTATGGACAAAGAAATTTTGCACAAATTTCTTAAAGCTGGATTTGTGGAAAAGGGAAAACTCAATGCTACTGACCAAGGAACACCACAGGGAGGTACTATTTCACCGACGCTGTGTAATTATGTATTGGACGGATTAGAAAGATTATTGAAGAATAAGTTCAAACGGTATTGGTCGAAAGGTAGACAGATAAATCCAAAAGTAAATCTGGTGCGCTATGCAGATGATTTCATTATTACAGGAGCATCAGAGGAACTATTAAGAAACGAGGTACTACCTTTAGTAAAAGAGTTCATGCATGAAAGAGGATTAGAATTATCGGATGAAAAGACAGTTATTACGAACATACACGATGGATTTGACTTTTTGGGTTGTAATATTCGTAAATATGGGGATAAATTACTTACCAAACCATCAAAACAGAATGTTAAATCAATTATGCGTAAAATTCGTGGAACAATTAAGAAGTTCCGAACGGGCAAGCAATCCGATCTGATCAAATGCCTGAATCCTATTATCAGAGGATGGGTGAACTTTCAGAAGTATAACGTATCTTCGGTTGCATTTAGATATGTGGACTGGCAGACATTCAAGGCGCTATGGAGATGGTGCCGACGTAGACATAAAAACAAACCAGCCGCATGGATAAGAGATAAATATTTCCACAGAATCGGAAACCGTAGCTGGACTTTCTCTGAAAAGCTGACGGAGGATAATTATCTCGCATTAGTATATGCAACCGACACAAACATTACCCGTTTTACACGTATTAAAGCGGAAGCGAATCCCTACGATGAAATTTGGATGGAATACTTCGCTGAACGCAAAAATAAATCCTACAGCAATTTCAAATTTGTATACGAATGATATACAACCGGCTTATTGTGGCAGCAATAGGCTTTATAAGGCTTGAGCCGTATGATGGGAAACTATCACGTACGGTTCTTAGGGGAGGGAAGGACAGTAATGCTCTTCTCTTACCCGACTATGCTAGTGTGGAAATGCTTTATCATCCAGAATATGTTGGTAAGCCATTAGCTGTAGGAGGAGATCCTGAAGCGAGGCATGGAATTGTATTGACGGCGAATTATATTGCGAAGAGAAGCGGCGTTAAGACTGGCATGGCATTGTGGCAGGCAAAGCAGGTTTGCCCGGATTTGATATTTGTGCCTCCGAGGATGGATTTATATTTGAAATTTTCCTCAATGTTGCGAGAAATATATTCGGAATATACGAATCAAGTTGAACCGTATGGATGTGATGAAGCCTGGCTTGATGTAACTGATAGTATTTCACTGAAAGGTGACGGAAGAAAAATTGCAGAAGAAATTAACAGAAGGGTAAAGAAAGAACTGGGTATTACGGTAAGCATTGGAATTTCCTGGAATAAAATTTTTGCAAAACTTGGAAGCGATTATAAGAAGCCTGATGGAATTACAGAATTTAACCGGACGAATTACCGTGAACTAATCTGGAAACTTCCGGTATCAGATCTTCTATATGTAGGCAGATCAACGAATAGAACTTTACAGAAATATGGTATTCGCACAATTGGAGAATTGGCAAGAACAGATCCAAGTTTTCTGGAACGGCAGCTTGGAAAGATGGGACTTGTGATATTTTCATTTGCAAACGGATGGGATAATTCGCCGGTTGCAGCAGAATCATATCATGCTCCAATCAAATCTATTGGTAACAGTACGACAACACCGAGAGATCTGGAATGTGATCAGGATGTACAGATTATTCTGATGGCATTGGCAGAAAGTGTTGCAGCCAGATTACGGAAACATGGTTTTAAATGTAATGTAGTTTCAATTTCTATCCGGGACAATGAGCTGTATCATTTTTCACGACAGAAAAAAATTCAAGAACCCACTGACATTACAGATGAGATTATGAGAGCAGCTTATCAGCTATTCAAGGAAAATTATCATTGGTCACGTCCGATCAGAAGCCTTGGCATTCGTGCTGATGATCTGGTAATGGGAACAGTACCGGTGCAGTTAGATTTGTTTATGAATGAACAACGTCGAGAAAAACAGGAGAAGTTAGACAGAGCAGTAGATGAAATCAGACGACGGTTTGGTTATCACAGTGTCCAGAGAGCATTTATGTATCAGGATAAAGTCTTATCAAGTTTGGATGCACAGAAATCCCACACGGTACATCCAGTAGGATATTTTAATGGGAGGTAAGTTCTTTGGAAAATTATAAAGTATATGTTGAAGTAACCGTAAAATTTAGTACTGATGGTGTTATGATGCCCGTAGAATTTATCTGGGAAGATGGAACGAAGTACATCATTGATAAAGTAAAATCAAAAGAACGATGTGCGAGTCGTAAGGCAGGTGGTACTGGAATCATGTATACGGTATTGGTAGATGGTAAGGAATGCCATTTATATTATGAATTTGATAAGTGGTTTATGGAGCGCAAGAGTGCGTAAAGATTTAAGAAAGAAAATAGGATCTGCAAAAGAGCTGACCTTTCCCTTTTGCTCTTTTCAGATTGACATATAAGGGCATTACATCTATGTCCATGAAACAATATACCCACTATATTGTCCATGCAGATGTGGCTCTGCTCAAGAATAATTCTTATTGAGCTTCCGTCAAAATCACAGGGATGGGAGTGTAGAACGTCAGAGAAAGACGATTCAATACGAAAAAAGGAGATTTTGATAATGACAGAGAGAGATTATGCGATTAGATCGTTTAAGGAAATTACATTAAATGCAGCACAACATACAGAAGAGAGAATGGATCTGTACTATGAAAAGATTAAAGCACTGATGAACAATTATCAGGATTTGATTTTGGAAAATCAGATGGTTTTGGATGAATTAGAGCAAGAGTGTCAGGAAAAGATCAATGAGAATATGGCCTATGCCCTTCAATATATGGATGCCTATGATTACCGGATGAATTTGGGAAAACTGAAAAAAGAAGTAAACAATATCATTCTAATCTATGGACTTTGTGATATGGTCAACCGGGCAATGACACTGGTAAAATATTTTACACCGAATTTTGGAACCGAATATTATGATGTGCTTTATAGCTGCTTCTGCAGGCACAGAAAAATGGCGGACATGGAAATTATGCTTGAACTGGGGATGAGCCGGGCAAGTTTTTACCGGAAGAAAAAAGCAGCGCTCCGGTATCTGGGATATTATTTTTTTGAAATCGTAGTGCCACAATCTGCAAATAAACGATATAAGCCATCTTTTCCAGAAACGGAAGAGTAGATATGAAAGAGCCTGATGGAATCTCCCCTTTCCACCAGGCTCATATATAATAGAATACTCCCCTATTCCCCTTATTATTCCGCAGATTCTTCAGCTGCAGCTTCTTTCTTTTTTCTGGATTTGCCAGAAATCATTTTATGACCAGAGTAAATGGCCATAGCCATGCAGATCAGTGAACTGAATGCACAATATTTATGTGCTGATTTCATATTCTTATAGCCGGTGTAGCAAGTTCCGATCATGGAAACCAGCGCACCGATGGACCAATATTTATGTGATTTCATTAAGATACCTCCTGCCGTTTTTCTTAATCATATACCTTTTAAAAGATATATACAAACTGAAAGTTTAATGTGTTTACACCAATGCATTCTTTAACTGCAAAAGCTTCTAATTTGATAAATTTCTTCCTAGTCATTATTCCACCGTTTCAGAATGGTGGAAATTACAGATAGTACCGGCAGTTCAATCAATGGACCGATGACTAGTGCCAGAGAAATCAAAGGTTGCTCTGGGAAAGTCACAACAGCGATTGCTAGGGATAGAGGTGAATTTCTTGCAAGGGTTGTCATGTTCAAAGCCACCGTATCTTTCTTGGGGAACTTCATTAAATTGCCCACAATCTGTGCCACGAAGAACAATACTGCAAAGAAGATCAGCAGCGGAATGAACATCTGCGCTAACAGTAGCGGATTATCCAACAGATTCTTTCCCTCAGAGGCGAACATCACCACAACAGCAAGGCATAGGAACAGAAGCTGAAGATTATCGCCCTGCTTGGACAGAGAGTTCTTGAACTTCTCATTGTTCTTTGTAAGTGCCTTGGTGGTGTAAGCCAGTACAAAGGGAATCACCAGCACCATTGCCACACTGCTGACCAAAGAGCCAACATTCATGGTTACCTCACTACCAATCAGTACCAACAGATACACAGGCAGCAGCACAATCTGCAAAATCAGATTCAGAGGCAGGATGGACATACCCAGCTCCACATTGCCCTTGCTCAAGCCCGTGAACACCAGATACCAGTCGGTACAGGGCGTTACCAGCAGCATCAGCAGGCCGATACGAATATCCAGAGAACCGGGGAAGAAAACCTTGCCCAATAGATAGCCAAACAAGGGCGTAAAAACAAAGTTGATGATGACCGCTGATAAAGTGAAGCGGATGTTTGTAAAGGATTTTTTAATCTGCTTCAAGTCAATGGACAGGAACAGGATGTACAGAAGCATCATCAGGAATACTTCGATCATACTGGAGGACACACTGCCAAGAGGTGTCACTGCACCCAGAAGCAACCCCAGAAAAGCAGCGGTGATGATGATCACTGGTTGTAATTTGCCAATTAAGTTCATTGCATTACCTCACTTTATAGACATATTGTTCAGAAACTATTATATCGAAAATGAGCAGAAACACAATGAACAGATTTTTGGAAGTGTTGAGGAAGTCACTTAATATATCGCTTTAGGCCACTTTGAATGAAACCGCCTATTAAATCCCGGCTGGCTTCCCAGTTCTTACTGCCGTTACGGTAGATTTTCTTGTTGATAGCAAGGCAGCCGTTGAGCTGGAAATAAAATATGGTTTCCGCCTGTTCCACTGTTAAATTAAGCTGCTCCGTCAAAGCAACAATGTATTTTCTCTTGGATTGAGCTGCAATTTTCTCAATGACATGACTCGTAAGCGAATCATCGAAAAATATTACGCCGTACTCCGGATGAGTATGGATTTTGTCGCAGATACCGTAAGGACATTTGTAATGTTCTGCTGACAAAGAACATTTGTAGGGTTCGCTGCAAGGCTCTTCTCGGAGTGCTTCTTCCTCCAATTCTTCCAATACCGCCCAAATATCGCAGTAATGCAAATAAAATGTTCCACGGTTGATTCCTGCGATTTTGCATAACTCTGATACAGTTATCTTGTCAAAGACGCTTTTTTTCATCATATTCAGCAAAGTCTGCCTGATGAGTGCTTTTGTCTGTATTGTTCGGGGATCTTGTTTTTTATTCATTCTTTTACGTCACCTCACAGTTTGTTTGTACTTATTATACATAGTGTTGAGAAAATTACAACAAAAACACATCCTATACTCCCAACACAATCTTCATTTTTTCCAATCACTAAAAGCATGAATATTACTGTTATCGGCAACATAACCATTCCACAGACATACCAGACTTTACCACAATATTTATGAGCAAATTCCCATGTGTCTTTGTTCTTCATAGACATCGAAGTCCGATATCCAAATACTGAATTTATTTCCTTTGGAGCCTTTTTCATAAAATATCTTCCAAAACCAATCATCGTAAATGGAAGAAGCAAATCCATAATCAACATAAAAATCCAAAACTCCATTGTAAATCTCCTTTACTATATTTCGTTTTTATTCTTTTTTGTGAAATTCTTTCAAATTTAATTCACGTTTCAATTCTTCCTCTGACGGCAGATAGGTGAAATATTTCGATGCAAATATCTGGTGATTATCTTCAGGAAGCGTATATTTTACAATAGAATCTCCCTTATCTGCACAAAGTACAATCCCAATAGGCTGCGTATCTCCTTCATTCATCATTTCACGAGTATAGTAATTCACATACATCTGCATTTTTCCTAGATCCTGATGGGTCAGTTTACCCATTTTCAAGTCAATGAGAACGAAACATTTTAAAATATAGTTGTAAAATACCAGATCAATAAAAAAGTCCTGTCCATCCAATGTAAATCTTTTCTGACGTGCTACAAATGAAAATCCTCTTCCAAGTTCCAAAAGGAAATGTTGAAGATGATCAATCAATGCCTGTTCCAAATCTCCTTCATATACATGTGTGTCAGGCTGAATCTGCAGAAATTCCATAACATAAGGATCTTTCACTATTTTCTCATATTCTGGTTTTGGCTCTGTTGTTTGAATTTCATTTGCAACCGCTATCTTATCCTGGCTTGCTAAAATACGCTGCTAATACATCGTATTGATCTGCCGTTCCAGTTGACGAACACTCCATGCTGCTTTTGCACATTCTTCCATATAAAATCTTCTTGCCTGTTCATCATTTATACGCATCAAGACACGATAATGTGACCAGCTCAATTCAGGACACAGTGTGTCTCGAATTGGAAAAGTGCAATAAAACTGCCTCATCTTACGAAGATTCGATTTATCAAAGCCTTTTCCAAACTCTGCGGTCAGCTGCTCAGAAAGATATTCCAATAATTTCTTTCCGTATTCTGCACGATCATTTTCTCCACATGCTTTAAAAATCTGTTCTCCAATTTTCCAATAAGTTGTTACCATAGCAGAATTTACCGCTGTGCTTAAACGATGTTGTGCCGACACAATAGAATTACGAATAGAATGATAAGTCTGTTCTGCATTTTGATTTTTTT
>ERZ827471.1809-NODE-1809-length-11428-cov-5.582960_pt1 | contig 11428 bp, 8 predicted proteins | sample MGYA00519772_ERZ827471 | MGnify/ENA primary metagenome ERZ827471 (study PRJEB31778, sample SAMEA3449315) | human gut metagenome | biome: human gut; feature: human-associated habitat; material: faeces | place: United Kingdom | collected 2010/2012 ... | reverse complement strand
TACCTGCCTCGAATTCTCCGGAACAGATACGCATAAATGCGATACGGTCACGGTGTGCTTTATTCATATTTGCCTGAATCTTAAATACAAATGCAGAAAAATCTTTTTCCTCAATTGGGTCGATTGTTCCCTGATCAGAAGTTCTTGGCAGTGGGGAGGAAGTCATTTTCAGGAAGTAATTTAAGAAATTCTCTACGCCAAAGTTCATGAGGGCAGAACCAAAGAATACTGGAGAGAGTTCTCCGGCATCAACTAATTCCTGATCAAATTCTGCACTGGCCCCATCTAAAAGCTCAATTTCCTCCTCTAATACTTCTCTTGCTTCGTCTGTGACATAGTTGCTGATTTCCGGGTCATCGAGGGCGATTTCTTTCATCGTTCCCATCTTTGTACCCTTCATTGTGTCTTCAAATAAATCGATTTTCTGGCTTTTTCTATCATAAACGCCTGCGAACTGTTTACCGGAACCGATTGGCCAGTTTACCGGACAAGTTGGGATTCCAAGTTCTTTTTCGATTTCATCTAAGAGATCAAAAATATCCCTTGCCTCACGGTCCATTTTATTGATAAATGTAAATACTGGAATATGACGCATGGCACAAACTTTAAAAAGCTTTCTTGTCTGTGCCTCCACACCTTTCGATGCATCAATTACCATAACAGCGGAATCGGCTGCCATTAATGTACGATACGTATCTTCAGAGAAATCCTGATGTCCTGGTGTATCCAAAATATTGATGCAGCATCCGCCATACTCAAACTGTAATACGGAAGAAGTTACGGAAATACCTCTCTCCTTCTCAATATCCATCCAGTCAGATACCGCATGTTTTGCGGTTGCTTTTCCTTTAACGGAACCAGCCTGGTTGATTGCACCTCCATATAAAAGGAACTTCTCTGTTAATGTAGTCTTACCGGCATCCGGGTGCGAAATAATTGCAAAGGTACGTCGTTTTTTAATTTCATCTATTCTGCTCATTTTTCTCTCCTTGTTTTTTATGCTCCTATACGATAACTTTTATTATCCTGAAGCATTCCGCAATTGAATTACTCGGAAGCTCCATTTAATTTCCCAATTATCTATTTTCAATCTCTCTTTACTCTATGTTGCCTGATTTTTCTATTTCAGGTCAAACAGTACCTATTATCGTATAAAACCATCATTTTCGCAAGTATATCTTTTATTTTTGTTACATATTTCAGATTACATCCTTTTACGTCCCATAATTTTTCTATTTTAAGCAAAAAAAGCGAGTATCAATACCCGCTTTAAAATCAAGCTGCTCTGTCAAATTCCTTCATATACTTTATCACAACAAATATACATAACAATGCCGCCACTACTGCTATCATGCCACCAGCAATTCCGATATAGGAAATGGACAGATGGGTACAAATACTTCCTCCAATCCATGTCCCGCTTCCGATTCCAAGATTATAGATTCCGGAATAGATTGCCATTGCTACAGAGGAAGCCGCTGCCGGTGCATAAGTAATAATTTCTGATTGAAATGTCACGTTAAATGCCATAACTGCCATACCCCAGAATGCACATAATAAAACAACCGCCATATGTGCTCTTGATATCGGATATAATAAAAGTAATGTTGCCGCCACACTGATCATTACCAGTTTTACGAAAAGATATTTATTCTTGTCATAATAATGGGAAAATAAAAAACTTCCCAAAAGGCCTGCTGCACCAAATATAGTAAGTGTTGTTGTAACCCAGTTAGCAGAAAGACCAGCCACCTTCTGTAAGAATGGTTCAATATAACTATATCCCGTATAATACGATGTGGCAAATAAAAAGGTAACAAGAAAAATTCCCATCAGCGTTTTATTTTTAAAGATTTCCGGCATCTGTTTTATGGAGAAAGACTCTCCGCCCGGCACTTTCGGGAATACAAAAATCAGGTAAGCGGTTGTGATAAAAGCAATGATTCCTACACAGAAAAATGCCATATTCCAGCCCATATGAAGTCCGATAATTCTTCCTAGCGGAAGTCCAAGAATCATCGCAATTGAGGTTCCGGTTACTACCATACTAAGTGCAAGTGAACGAAACTTTTCTGACACAACACTGACTGCTGCCGGTGATGCGATCGACCAGAATACTGAATGTGTACACGCTACGCCAATACGTGATATCATTAACATTCCATATGAAGCAGAAAAAGCGGACAGCATCTGGAAGATTCCAAAAAGTGCAATCGTTCCTAACAAAAGTCTTTTAAAATCAATCTTATTCAATAGAAGCATCAACGGCAGAGACAGTAACATAACGATCCATGAATATACTGTAATCAGTACCCCCGCATGTGCTTCTGTAATATGAAAGCTGTCGGCAATATCTGTCAACAAACCAATCGGCATAAACTCTGATGTGTTAAATATGAATGCTGAGACTGTGATACCAAGCAGTGGCAGCCATTCTTTAAGTGTCATTTTACTTTGCATAATAATTCCTTTCTAAATAGTAATTTGCCGCAGCCAAAGACAGTCTTCTGAAAGATAAATAAAGCATATTTGTGGCCTCGGAGCAAGGTTTGAACGTTCGCGCGTCCAAGCGAACATTCAAACCACAGCGACTAAAGTCACAAATATGCTTTATTTTATCTTTCAGAGGACATCTCCCCTTGCCTGTAGTAAATATTATTTATTCTGCAGAGCCTTTGTTACCAAAGCAGCGATTTCATCCACCTTCCACGCTGGCTGTGTAGATGCAGAAATCTTATTGCCTCTCTCCCAGATTCCCTGAGCAGATGCTGATTCTTTTGGTTTATACTCTTCGCTGTCATCTTTCCATGCTGGCTGTGTGGAACTGGATACTGTTGTTGGCTTTGGCAGTGGTTTGTTATAGAACTCAAGGTTCTCTGTTAATTCTTTCTTTACCAGAGCTGTGATTGCATCAAGATTCCATACTTTCTTTGTCTCAGCAGAAAGTCCACCTGGTGTATCTGTCACATCCCATGCGCCCTGTGTACCTGCTGCCGGTTTACGAGGAGCTTCGTCTTCGTCTTTCTTCCATGCTGGCTGTGTAGAACTGGAAATTGTTGTTGGTGCAGGAATTGGCTTATTAGAAAATGCAACTTTTACGTTGCTGGCTTCTAATGCCTTTGTTACAAGTGCTGCGATTTCCTGTACATTCCATTTCTCCTTTGCTAAAGAAGAAACACCGCCCGGTGTATTTGTGCTGTCCCATGCTCCCTGTGTTGCTGCTGATGCTTTCGGAGCCATGTCTTTTGACCAGGATGCTGAAGTTGCTGTAGAAGCTTTTGTTGGCTTTGGACGTGCAACATTAGAAAATGCCAGCTGGTTCTCTTTGAGAATCTCCATTACCTGGCTATGAATCAGCTCCTGTCTCTTGTTATCTATCATGTCTTTCTACCCCTTTCCCAATATGTATACTTTGGTTTTCTGGTTATGGTGACATCCTCCCCACCTATAGAGGTCGGTTCTCGTTCGATAGCACCGTTGTGCTAAGCATAAGCGAGCTACCCCCGTGTTGTCTCACGGTTGTGTTATGTTATATAAACTGCGGCTATTCAAAGCAAAAAATAAGCATCGCAAATGCGATTCCATGAATTATTTCTGAATAGTCATATTTATTTTATTATAGCACTAATCTAAAGAGAGGATATATGAAAATTGCTGTCTTATTACTGAAATATATTGACTCTTTGCACAGCAGTTTCTTTGATAGTATTACTTATTGCGAACTTACAGTATATTTCCATTATTTGTCTTTTTCTGATAACAAATCTATGATTTCCTCTCGGATTAAATAATGTTCTGCTGTCTCCTTGCCTTCTATAATATCCTCTGCCAGTTTTGCCTTCTTTCCCTGCAAATGAATAATTTTTTCTTCTATCGTATCCTTGGTAACTAATTTGAGGACATTCACTACATTTTTTGCCCGATACGATGTGTTCTGTCTGTAGCCTAATTCTGTGCTGCTACATTCCACCGAGAACAGAAGTATTTCTCATACTTTTACTCTGAACTTTTTCACTGTGATAGCAAAATTATTGTCCTTTAAAGAAATGATAATTCTTCTACAGTGGCGTCTACCTTGCCTGTGGCAAATCAGAATATATTATCGCATGATTCCCCACAATTTTCTTACTTTCATACATTGCCGCATCCGCCTCACGATATAGCGTATCAAAAGTTGCTCTATCTTTATCCGAATATAAAGAAGCACCCAAGCTCACATTAATTTTCTCTCCCTGCATTTCCGGTATGGAAATCTTATCTATTTGCGTAAATAAACGTTTGAAAAATGATTCCGCTTGTGCTTTATCTGGCATTCCTGGAAGATACATCGCAAATTCATCACCTCCAAGCCGCATGACAATATCATTCTCACGGCAGGCTCGCTGAAGGACTGCTGCAAGCTTAATGAGAACGGTATCTCCAACGGCATGTCCATATGTATCATTGATTTTTTTGAATTTATCACAGTCTAAAAGGCAGAGCAGGCCACCTTTCTTTTTTTCAAGGAATTCTGTAATCTTTCGCTCCCCGCTTCCACGGTTATTAATACCGGTCAAGGAATCTGTTTCGGAAAGATACAGCAGCTTTTTCTCCCGGCGTTTCTGTTCGTCAATAACTTCCACACAGTAAAGAACGTGCCACGGACGGCCTTTTTCATCGCTATCTACTTTGATAAAGCGCTCGCGGCACCATCCGGAAACTGTACCTATAAATTCATGAACGATTGTGTTTGTTTCCATTAATCGTCTGTCTAATGTTGATAAGTCCACAAACTCCAGTACACTTGATAAATACATTTCTGTGCAGAAGTATTTCATAGCTGTATATATTCTTTTTGAAAAATTCTCCTGATCAAGCTCTTCACATTCTTTTTCTACATGTTTTGCATTTTTTATCTGCTCATACTTTCCTGTTTTTATATCAATTAAATGCATAGATAAATAAATCTCAGAAAGTGCTGAGTAGCTGCTCATACTTGCGTTATATTGCTCTTTTTGAAATGTATTTCTTATTTTTAAAAGAGAAATCAGCATGGTTCCGATCATATCTAAAAACATTGTTAATGCATTGTAATCTACAGCCGGTGGATTATCTACACCGAAAAATCCCTTTATCTGCCCTTTATGACGTAATGGGCTGACAACTACTTTACGAACATTCTGATACTTGAGCATATTGTAAGATACCTGATGTACTCCTTTTAATTCTTCAACATCAGAAATAATAACACTTTTTCCCTCATCAAAAGTATCATACCACCAATCAATTACTTCCATATTCACACCCTGCAAATGCTCAATCTGCGGAGTAATTCCTTCTGTACACCATTCATAAGTATTATTTGTTACATGATGTTCCTCGTCATCCTCAAAAATATAAATTCTGTCAGACCCGATATGTTTTCCAAAAAAACTGATAAATTCATTAATTTGTCCCTCGGGAGTATCGTATTCAAGTGCTGAACGCAGTGCCTCATTAATAATTGTTTCGTATTTCTTGATTGACTTCATATATTCCGCTCCTCCCATGATACTTTTGTAAATATTTTTTCTTGATCTACATATATCTTTTCTTAGGTACGCCTGCCAGAAAATCTTTTAAGAATATTCTTGTTCAATTCCTCTGTTTTATCATAAGATGTGTCTATAGCAATTAAAAATACTACTATAATTAAAAAGACAAAAAACAATATATCCTATCATAGTTTCTGGATAATTTTTCATTCTTATCTTATTTTCTCTATAAAGTTCCTAATAATATAGTATAAAAAACTATTTACCTAAAGTATATTTAAAAAATGCTTTCCAGTCTTTTTTAATGCAGACACTCTCTATTTATAGCAAAATTATTCATCTACTCTTTTCAAAGCACACACACTCTCCACATGAACCGAGTGGCTGAACTGATCTACCACAGATACCTTCTCCAAGGTATATTTTTCCTCACACAGCATCTTTAAATCTCTTGCTAATGTTGCCGGGTCGCAGCTTACATAGACAATGCGCTTCGGTGCCATATCGAGCATTGTGTTTAAGAGCGTCGCATCACAGCCCTTTCTTGGTGGGTCAACAACGATGACATCTGGATGAATCCCAGTCTTTTCATACTGTGCAGGTACGACTTCTTCTGCCTTTCCAACGAAAAATTCAACATTATCCATATGATTTAATGCGGCATTTCTCCTTGCATCATCAATGGCTTCTTTAATGATTTCTACACCGTAAACCTGCTTTGCTTTCTGCGCCAAAAAGAGGGAAATAGTTCCGATTCCGCAGTATAAATCCCACACAAGATCCTGCCCTTTCAGCTCTGCGTACTCTAATGCTTTAGAATAAAGAACCTTTGTCTGCTGTGGGTTTACCTGATAGAAAGAAAGCGGCCCAATCTGATATTTAATATTACCGATATAATCTTCAATATAATCCTGGCCCCATACAGTCTCACAGCGAAGTCCCAAAATTTTATTTGTCTTATCAGTATTCGTGTTTACGATAATACTTGTCATTCCCTCGATTGTTTTTAAGTCATCTACAAGTTTATCAATATGTTTCAACTGCTTTTTCGTACCATTTACAATAAGACATACCATAATCTCGCCAGTAGTAAATCCTACGCGGGTTAAAATATGGCGCACCAAACCACTGTGATTTTTCTCATCATATGCAGAGATCTTATTTTCTTTCATATAAGTAAGAACTTTTTCAACAATCGGGTGGGTTACTTCTGCCTGAATCGCACAATTTGTATTGGCCACGATGGAGTGGGTACGGCCCGCATAAAATCCGGCAACAAGGTTCCCCTCTTTGTCATAACCGACAGGAAACTGTGCCTTATTGCGGTAATGCCACGGTTCTTCCATTCCGTATACCGGCTCCATCTTCTGCTCAATATCTTCTTTTCCAAAACCGCCGATACGCATCAGGCAGCCTTCCACAAGACTCTTTTTAAAAGAAAGCTGTTTCTCATAAGAAATCTGCTGTAACTTACAACCTCCACACTGTCTTGCGACCGGACATGGCGGGGTTACTCTGTCTTTTGATGGTGTTACAATTTCTACCAGACGGGCATAACCGTAATTCTTTTTTAGTTTTGTTATGGAAACTCTCACTTCGTCACCGATTACCGTGTCTTTAACAAAGAAAGGGAAGCCCTGGTACTTGCCAAGACCTTCCCCTTCCTTTGTAAAATCTTCGATTGTAAGTGAAATTTCCTGATTCTTTTTCAAATTCAACTTCTGTTCTGATTTCACTTTATTATTCAATCCTTTTCTCCTAAATGACTTGTCGCTCTGATATTGCTTTCAAATAATTTATTGTAACCTTTCCACTCACCGCTCTGACGGCTCTCTTCTGCAAGTGCTTCAATAAACGTCTCCATCTTTGCATCAGTATTATCTGCAAAATTAAGAGCTAATGCCTCAATTAATGCCGGCTTCTTAGGGGAACCGTATTCTAACTCACCGTGATGTGCTAAGATACAGTGCTTTAATTCATTCGCCAGCTTCGCTGGGAAACCATTAATATTTCTAATCTTCTCATCAATCATCATCGTTCCCATTACGATATGGCCGACCAGCTGTCCAACATCTGTATAATCGTTCTCCGGGAAATCAGAAAGCTCATCAATCTTTCCGATATCATGACAGATTGCTGCTGTAATAAGTAAATCTTTATTCAAAATCGGATACTGCGTACAATAAAAATCACACAGTTTCGTTACGCTTAATGTATGCTCTAACAGACCACCCATAAATCCATGATGTACTCTTTTCGCTGCGGAATGTGCCTTGAACTTGGCTGCAAATTCCTTATCTCCAAAGAAAGCAACTAATAGCTGTCTTAAATAAATGTTCTGTACATGATTCACATAAGAAGATAATTCCTTAAACATTCCGTCAATACTCTTGCTGGAACATGGGATATAATCCTCCATTGCAAATTCGCCCTCTCTGGCTTTACGCAGTCTTCTGACATTGAGCTGCGGACTGCCCTGAAAGCTTGTGACATTACCCTCTACACGGATGTAATCCATCTGTTCAAAATTCTCGATTCCATTATTCAAATCCCAGATTTTTGTGTCAATGACACCAGTCTTATCCTGCAAAATCATGGAATAATAAGTCTTTCCCGCTTTTGTCTTCGCAATATTTTTTACTTTACAAAGGTACACTTCAGAGACATTATCTCCTTCTCTGAGTTCATTAATATAACGCATATACGTTTCCTTTCTAATCCATCTCTTTAATTACTTCACATATTATAGCTTAAATTTAATAGGCTGACAACCAAGAAAATGCTCTATTTCGCAGATTTTTCCGCATTTTTAAAGGCTTTACGCCCCGTCTTCATTGACAAATGAAGTATTTCATGTCACAATTACTTTTGCATTAAATTAAGGAAAGGAATAGTCCGGCACAGTATCGGACTGTAGGTAAGCATTATGATTAGAAAACACATTATTGCACACGGCCGCGTACAGGGCGTTGGTCTTCGCTTTACAGTAACCGGTTTTGCAAAAAAGTACAATGTGACGGGTTGGGTCCGCAATCTCTATGATGGTACGGTAGAGATGGAAGTCCAGGGACTAGACCACCGTGTGGAACTCTTTTTACAGGAGTTATCCTCTGATCGGCCAGGTGGGAATCGCTTCATCCGCATTGACAAATTGGACATTACAAATATTCCTTCTGTAAATGTAGCAGATGAAAAGGGCTTTCGGGCTCGCTACTAACAAGTTAATCTAATATTATCAATATATGAAAATCTTATTCAATCATAACTTACGCAGTAAAACTATGTACAAACTATATACTATCTGGATTATTTCTCTTTACATAGCTCTGCAATACGTTTTCCTGCATAATGCATCCATCACAAATTAAGATGCATATCAAGATTGAACTTAAATTTTTGAGAGGATTTTATTTATGAATACAAAGGCACTAATCACATTAGAATATGATAAAATCATTAAAAAGCTGGAGACTTTTGCTTCTTCGACCATGGGAAAGGCACTCTGTAAAGACCTGCTTCCCTCCTCTGATTACGAAGAAATCTTGTCAGCACAGACAGAAACAAAAGATGCACTGACCCGGCTTTATAAGACGGGTTATCTTTCTTTTCAGGGACTTTCTGATATCCGTCCACATTTAAGATTATTAGAAATTGATTCCACATTAAATACAAAGGAGCTTCTCGATATTGCCCGTCTTCTTTCTATTACAGCACAGGCTGTAGAATACGGCGATACGGAAGATGACATAATGGCATATGACTCCTTAAACAGCTATTTTGGAGAACTTGATTCATTAGAATTCCTTTACCAGAGAATTACACAGTGTATTTTATCTGAGGATGAGATCAGTGATGATGCCTCTTCCGCATTAAAAGACATTCGCCGCGAAATCAAACAGACAAATATCTCCATCCACAATAAGCTGACTTCTGTTATCAACTCACAAAATAACAAGACAATGCTTCAGGATGCGCTGATTACCGTCCGTAATGGCCGTTACTGTGTTCCTGTAAAAACAGAATATCGTAACGCCTTTCCGGGTATGATTCACGATCAGTCTTCTTCCGGTTCTACACTTTTCATCGAGCCGATGGCCGTTGTCCAGTTAAACAACCATTTGAAAGAATTAGATATTAAAGAAAAAATGGAAATCGAAAAGATTCTCCAGTCTTTAAGCGCACAGGCCGCTTCCTGCAGCCGTGAATTAGAGGAAAATCAGAAGATTCTGACAAAGCTTGATTTTATTTTCGCAAAGGCAAAATATGCAAAAGAATATCAGGGAACCGAACCGATTTTCAATACAGACGGAATTGTAGATATCAAGCAGGGCCGTCATCCATTACTTGACCCGAAAAAAGTCGTTCCAATCCATATTTATATTGGCGAGGACTTTAATATGCTTCTGCTCACCGGACCAAATACTGGTGGTAAGACCGTTTCCTTAAAAACAGTCGGTCTCTTCCAGCTTATGGGACAGGCAGGACTCCACATTCCTGCATTTCAGGGTTCCCGCCTTGCTGTATTTTCTGATATTTTTGCAGATATCGGAGATGAGCAGAGTATTGAGATGAACTTATCCACATTTTCATCTCATATGACGAACCTTGTCCACATTTTAGACGAAGCTGACCCCAATTCTCTCGTTTTACTCGATGAGTTATGTGGAGGAACTGACCCGACAGAAGGTGCGGCGCTTGCCATTGCCATCTTAGATGACCTGCATACAGGAAAGATTCGTACAGTTGCAACAACACATTACGCTGAGCTAAAAATGTACGCAATGGACACACCTGGCGTAGAGAATGCCTGCTGCGAATTCGACCTTGAGACTCTTTCTCCAACTTACCGCCTTTTAATCGGTATTCCTGGAAAAAGTAATGCCTTCTCCATCAGTGAACGTCTTGGCCTGCCAGACTACATTATCGAACAGGCACGCTCCCAGATTGATGCGACTGCCATTGACTTTGAAAACATGCTCTCTGAATTAGAGAAAAACAAAGCTGAAATTGAAAAAGAACAGTCTGAACTTTACAAGACAAAACAGGAAATCGAGAACTTAAAGAACAGCCTAAAAGAAAAACAGGATGACATTAAAGAAAAACGAGACAAGATGCTCCGTGATGCCCGCGAGGAAGCACGAAACATTCTCGAAGAAGCCAAGGAAGTTGCTGATGAATCCATTCGTAAATATCACGCATGGGGACAGCATCCAAAGCAGAACAACATGAAAAAAATGGAAGCACAGAGAAGTGATCTCCGAGGCCGCATGAGTAAGCTTGACAAAAAGCTCGCCTATAAGGCAAAGAAGTCTTCCACTATCTCCGATCCTTCTGACTTCAAAGTAGGCGATTCTGTATTTGTAACTACACTTTCTCTAAACGGAACTGTAAAAGAAGCTGCCAACAAGGATGGAGACCTTGTAATCCAGATGGGCTTCTTAAGTTCTGTAGTAAACTACAAAAACTTAGAACTTCTCGCTCCAGAAAAAGCACCGAAACCACAGCATCAGCCAAAAGACCGCTACAGTATCAATAAGGCTGCAACAATCAATCCGGAAATCAACCTTCTCGGAAATACTGTGGATGAGGCAATCGCCCGCCTTGAAAAATACCTCGATGATGCTATGATTGCCGGACTTACTTCTGTCCGAGTTGTTCACGGAAAAGGAACTGGCGCCTTACGAAAAGGTATCCACGAGTATCTCCGTAAACTGAAGTTTGTGAAGTCCTATAAGCTTGCAGAATTCGGCGAAGGGGATGCCGGGGTAACAATCGTAACTTTTAAGTAAATACTAATTTGTAGAGCGGAACAGACGCCAGCAAAGAGAGCCTATCCCCTATATTTGTGACTTTAGTCGCGGCGGTTTGAATACTCGCTTACACACGCTCGTATCCAAACCTTGCTCCGAGGCCAC
>ERZ827471.1806-NODE-1806-length-11433-cov-7.887678_pt1 | contig 11433 bp, 9 predicted proteins | sample MGYA00519772_ERZ827471 | MGnify/ENA primary metagenome ERZ827471 (study PRJEB31778, sample SAMEA3449315) | human gut metagenome | biome: human gut; feature: human-associated habitat; material: faeces | place: United Kingdom | collected 2010/2012 ... | reverse complement strand
GCTGTTGCAAAAAATATTTGGAGAGAAACAGGAGATTTTACAGATCATGCAGACGCTGCACTGGGATCAGGAACCGTACCGGTCCCGGAAAATAAATCACCGGAGAGCGGATGGGATGCTGGTGCAGCAGACATGCTGTAAGAGAGCATTTATCCGTGGAGCATTTATGGCAGCGGGATCGATCAGTGATCCGAATAAATCCTATCATTTTGAAATTGTCTGCCATACGCTTGAACAGGCACAGCAGCTGAAAGAACTGATGGAATTTTTTGAGACGGAGCCTAAGATTGTAGAACGCAAAGAGCGTATGGTGGTTTACCTGAAAGAAGGTTCACAGATTGTGGATCTGCTGAATGTCATGGAAGCTTATGTATCTTTGATGAATCTGGAAAATGTAAGGATTTTAAAGGAGATGCGCAATTCTGTGAACCGCAAGGTAAACTGTGAGACTGCAAATATCAACAAAACGGTGAATGCAGCAGTGAAACAAATGGAAGATATCAAGAGGATCCGGGATACCATAGGGTTTGACAACATTCCAGAACCGCTGGCGGAGATTGCACAGGCACGTCTGGATTATCCCGAGGCAACTTTAAAGGAACTGGGAACTTATCTTGATCCACCGGTCGGAAATCTGGTGTGAATCACAGATTACGGAAACTTGCCGCAATTGCAGAAAATCTTATATAAAGGGGAACTACGTATGAGCCAGAAACTGTTATTTATTTTTAATCCGCATGCAGGAAAAGGACAGATTAAAAATCATCTTGTAGATATTGTGGACATGATGGTGAAGGCAGGATTTGACGTGACAATTTATACCACACAGGCACAGGCAGATGCGACGCGCAAGGTGGTGGAAGAGGGTGCGGGATATGATCGTATTGTCTGCAGCGGAGGTGACGGAACACTTGATGAAGTGATGACCGGGCTGATGCAGGCGAAGCTGCATATTCCGATTGGATATATTCCGGCCGGAAGTACAAACGACTTTGCCAATTCTCTCGGAATTCCGAGGGAGATGCTAAAGGCAGCGGAGCGGGCGGTTGGACAAAACAGATTTCCATGCGATATCGGAGATTTCAATTCGGATACCTTTGTCTATGTGGCAGCGTTTGGTCTGTTTACAGAGGTTTCCTATAAGACATCCCAGCAGCTGAAAAATATTTTCGGGCACGTGGCGTATATTATGGAGGGTGTCAAACAGCTTCGGGACATTCCATCGTTCCGTATGCAGGTGGAATATGACGGAAAAGTGTTTCAGGATGAATTTATATACGGAATGGTTACCAATTCCGTTTCTGTCGGGGGCTTTAAGGGAATGACCGGAAATGATGTAAAACTTGATGACGGTCTGTTTGAAGTGACTTTGATCCGCAATCCGAAGAATCCGATTGAGCTGAATGAAATCCTTGCCTGCCTGACAAATATGATTGATGATTCGGATCTGATTTATTCGTTTAAAACCGATGCCGTACACATTATGGCGAAGGAAGAAGTATCGTGGACACTCGATGGTGAATTCGGCGGAGCACACCGGGAAGTAGTCATCCGAAATTTGAAGCAGAGAGTTGAAATATTTTGTTAAAAAATTAACTTTATTTTTTGGGAAAAGTGTACTATAATCTAGGTAACTTATGATTAGGAGGAAATACAAATGTTAGTATCTGCAACAGAAATGCTGAAAAAAGCAAAAGCAGGCCATTATGCAGTTGGTCAGTTCAACATCAACAACCTTGAGTGGACAAAAGCTATCCTTCAGACAGCTCAGGAGCTCAACTCTCCTGTAATCCTTGGTGTTTCCGAGGGTGCCGGTAAATACATGACAGGTTATAAGACTGTTGTAGGTATGGTTAACGGTATGATGGAAGAGCTGAACATCACTGTTCCGGTTGCTCTTCATCTTGACCACGGCAGCTATGATGGATGCCTGAAATGTGTTGAGGCTGGTTTCTCTTCCATTATGTTCGACGGATCTCATTATCCGATCGATGAGAACGTAGCTAAGACTAAAGAGCTGGTTAAGATCGTTGCTGAGCACAACATGTCTCTTGAGGCAGAGGTTGGTTCCATCGGTGGCGAGGAAGATGGTGTTGTTGGTATGGGCGAGTGCGCTGATCCTGAGGAGTGCAAGAGAGTTGCAGATCTCGGAATCAACTTCCTTGCAGCTGGTATCGGTAACATTCACGGAAAATATCCGGCTAACTGGCAGGGCTTAAGCTTTGAGACTCTGGATGCTATTCAGAAACTGACAGGAGATATGCCGCTTGTTCTTCACGGTGGTACAGGTATCCCGGCAGACATGATCAAGAAAGCAATCAGCCTTGGCGTTTCCAAGATCAATGTAAATACAGAGTGCCAGCTTGCATTTGCTGAAGCTACACGTAAATACATTGAAGAGGGTAAAGATCAGCAGGGTAAAGGATATGACCCACGTAAGCTTCTTGCACCTGGAGCAGAGGCGATCAAAGCTACTGTTAAAGAGAAAATGGAGCTTTTCGGATCTGTCAATAAAGCATGATGAATCGAAAATAATATATAAAGGAAATCGGAACAGGAGCAATCCTCTTCCGGTTTCTTTTTTTATGATAAAATATCAATATTTCCACTATATAAAAAAATGAACATGTTTCTTGATTTTTTTATATAGTGAAAATGACCTCCCCGATTTACAATAACATCAAGTTGATCGAGAAGCAAATTTAAAGCTTATCGGTCAGGGATATGCAAATGGGGCGTTATAAGCATATCCGGGGAACGAACTGAATATCATTTAAGGTAAAGGAGAGGTACGATTATGAGAATGAAAAAAGCAACAGCATTTGGTCTTGCAGCATTAATGGCAGCTACCATGATCCCGGCAGTTCCGGCCATGGCAAAAGGAGATGACAGTGAGGGTTCTGTTTACTATCTGAACTTTAAACCGGAGCAGGCAGATCAGTGGTCAGATCTGGCAAAGAAATACACCGATGAGACTGGTGTACCTGTTACTGTTGTTACAGCAGCTTCCGGAACTTATGAGTCTACTCTGAAATCAGAGATGGCCAAAGATGAGGTTCCGACATTATTCCAGGTTAACGGACCGGTTGGACTTGCATCCTGGAAGGATTATTGCTATGACCTGAAAGACAGCGATGTTTATAAAAATGTGGAGAGTGACGATTTCGTACTGAAGGATGACAGCGGTGCAGTTGACGGTATCGCCTATGTAATTGAAACATATGGAATTATTTACAACAAAGCGCTTCTTAAGAAATACTGTGAGATGGATGGCGCTGTGATCAAGTCTGCAGATGAGATCAACAATTTTGAGACATTAAAGAAGGTTGCAGATGATATCCAGGCTAAGAAAGATGACCTTGGAGTTGACGGTGCATTTACTTCCGCAGGCTTCGATTCTTCCAGTGACTGGCGCTTCAAGACACACCTTGCAAACCTTCCAATCTATTATGAGTACAAAGAAGACGGAATCACATCCACAGATGCGATCAAAGGAACCTATCTTGACAACTTCAAGAACCTGTTTGACCTTTATATCACAGATTCTACCTGTGAGCCAAGCCTTCTTTCCAGCAAGACTATCGATGATGCAAATGCTGAATTTGGTCTTGGAGAGGCTGTGTTCTATCAGAATGGAACCTGGGCTTATGATAACATCAAAGATAACGAAGTAGCAGATGAGGATATGGGAATGCTTCCAATCTACATTGGTGTTGATGGTGAAGAAGACCAGGGACTTTGCACAGGCAGTGAGAACTACTGGTGCGTAAACAAAAAAGCAGATGAGAAGGATATCCAGGCAACTCTTGATTTCCTCAGCTGGGTTATCACAAGTGATGAAGGAAGAGAATCTATAAGCCAGGAAATGGGATTTACAACACCATTCAAGACCTTTGATGAGAATTATGAGTCTGCAAATCCGCTTGTAAAAGCAGCCGACGAATATGTAAAAGCTGGTAAAACTCCGGTTTCATGGAACTTTACAACCATGCCTTCTGAAGAGTGGAAAAACCAGGTCGGCAGTGCAATGCTTGAGTATGCACAGGGTACCGGCGAGTGGGATGCTGTGAAAACTGCATTTGTTGACGGATGGGCAAAAGAGTACAAAGCAGCAAATGAAGGCTGATAAGGTATAACTGAAACGTGATCACGAAGGGGTGGGCGGTTTCCGCCTGCCTCTTTCAATGAAGGGAGGATGCGTAAAGTAGGGAAGGATGCATCCTCAGGAGAAAGGAAGAGAAAACATGCAGAATAAGATGATGAAAAAGTATTTTCCGGTTTTTGTCCTGCCTACCCTGCTGGCATTTACCATTGGATTTATTGTTCCCTTTATCATGGGCGTATATCTTTCCTTCTGTAAATTTACCACAGTAACGGATGCAAAATTTGTGGGATTACAGAACTATGTGAAGATTTTTACTGAGGATGGAACATTCGGACATGCATTATGGTACACTACTGCATTTACGGTTGTATCGGTTGTTCTGATCAATGTGATAGGTTTTGCAGTTGCATTGCTTTTGACCAAGAAGATCAAAGGAACAAATGTATTTCGTACTGTATTTTTTATGCCAAACCTGATCGGTGGTATCATCCTTGGTTATGTATGGCAGCTGCTGTTAAATGGTCTGCTTCTTCAGATCAATAAAACACTTACATATTCATCAGTTTACGGATTCTGGGGTCTTGTGATCCTGATGTGCTGGCAGCAGATCGGATATATGATGATCATTTACATCGCAGGTATCCAGAACATTCCTGGTGAACTGATCGAAGCTGCACAGATTGATGGTGCAAACAAAGGACAGCTTCTGAAACATGTGATCATTCCTATGGTCATGCCGTCCATCACTATCTGTACTTTCCTGACACTTACCAACTCCTTCAAGCTTTTTGACCAGAACCTTGCCCTTACAAATGGTGAGCCTTCCAACATGTCAGAAATGCTCGCACTGAACATTTACAATACCTTCTATGGACGTACCGGATGGGAAGGCGTAGGACAGGCGAAAGCCGTAATCTTCTTTATCCTGGTTGGAGCAATTGCCATGATCCAGAATCGTCTCACAAGAAGTAAGGAGGTACAGCAGTAATGAGTAAAAAAGTAAAATTCAGCGGTCTGTGGACTGCGATCCTGAGCGTGGTATCTGTTGCTTATATTTTTCCAATCCTTCTGGTTGTGATCAATTCTTTTAAGAAAAAAGCATACATCAGTCGTTATCCATTTGCGATTCCTACGGATAAAATGTTCGTAGGTCTGGAAAACTATGTTAATGGTCTGGAAAAAACAGGATTTTTCCAGGCGTTTGGCTGGACATTATTTATCACAGTATTTTCTGTTGCAGTAATTCTGCTCTGCACTTCCATGTGTGCCTGGTACATCAACCGTGTTACCAACACGCTGACAAAAACCATGTACATGCTGTGCCTGTTTTCCATGGTCGTACCGTTCCAGATGGTAATGTTTACCCTTTCCAAGATCGCAAACATTCTGAAACTGAATACTCCGTGGGGACTGATCATCATTTATCTTGGATACGGAGCAGGACTTGCGGTATTTATGTTCAGCGGATTTGTAAAATCCATTCCGATCGAGATCGAGGAAGCTGCTATGATCGATGGCTGTACTCCGATCCAGACATTTTTTAAAGTAGTTCTTCCGGTTATGAAACCGACCTGTGTAACAGTAGCAATCCTAGAAACCATGTGGATCTGGAACGATTACCTTCTTCCATATCTGGTACTTGATATCAAGAAGTACAAAACAATCTCCATTGCGATCCAGTATCTGAAGGGTGGCTATGGTACGATTGATATGGGAGCTATGATGGGAGTTCTTGTCCTTTCTATTATTCCTATCATCGCATTCTATCTTGCATGCCAGAAATATATTATCGAAGGTGTGGTTGCAGGAGCTGTTAAGGGCTGACAAATCAACTGAATAATGGTAAAATGAAAGAAAAACGGCCTGATCTGCGTGTCTTTACGTGGATCAGGCCATATTTGGCGAGGTGGGGAATGTACAGAGTTTTGGTGGTAGATGATGAAAAACTGGAACGAGAGGGAATCAGATTTCTGCTGTCTATGGAAGAAGGTGAGTGGGAAATTTATGAGGCTGCCAATGGAAAGCTGGCGTTAAATGAGCTGCGCAGCCATAAGATCGATCTGATGCTGACAGATATCAAAATGCCGCATATGGATGGTCTGGAGCTTTCCAAAAAAGCAAGAGAAGAGTATCCGGGGCTGGAGATCATCATTTTCAGTGGCTATGGAGATTTTTCTTTTGCACAGGAAGCGATACGTTATGGTGTGACAGATTATGTACTTAAGCCTGTTGATCCGGATCGTTTTCACGAGACGATTCAGAAAATACAGGCAGCGATTACATCCCGGAAGGACAAAGAACAGCAGTCGATGAAAGAAAAAAGTTTTCTGCAGCAATATTTTCTTCTGAGCTTTATCTATTCAGGAGACCAGGAACGGCTGAAGGATGCAGAGGGGATCGTGGATCTGGCAATGTGGAAGGAATGGCACTGTGCGATCCTTATTGAATCAGATGAAGCTTTTTTTGAGTCTGCGAATGATGAGGTTCCGGAGGAAATCATGGAAGAGCTGCGCAGATCATTTTTTTACCTGAATCTGAACGGACGCCAGTCATTGCTTCTTTTCAAAGATGTATACTGCGATTATGTACTTGTGGCAAAAAATGTCTACACTCTTCTGAAAAGACTGCATCCTGTGAGGTTTCACCTGGCAGTAAGCAGACGTTTTGACGGATATCAGGAGCTTCCGGATATTATGGAGCAGCTGGAACAGCAGATGGAAGAGAAATTCTATCATCCGGATATCCATGTTTACACCAGTGAAGAAGATGAGGAAAAAAATACCCGGGAAGAAGAGCAGGATTCCAGACTCATGGAAAAAATCTCAGAAGATATTTCCAGAAAAGATGTGAAGCAGCTGTGGAGCCACTTCCGCAGTCTGGCATCCAAATATCAGTCCAATACCCAGTTTTCTGCCATGTATGTGAAATTTGTTTTTTCCAATGTGATAAGGGAGTTATTCCAGGAGAATCGTTTTGCGGGAGAGCACAGGCTGGATCTGGAAGTGGATCATCTGTATAGCTGTTCTACCATTCAGGAGATCATTGAGGTTACGGAGAAAAATATCCACCAGTACGAAGAGTTCCTGGATCGTTCCATGAGCGAATCCAGAGATGAGGTGGCAGCAGTTAAGAACTATATTTACAACCATTATGCAGAGGATCTGAACCTTGAAACACTGGCAGAAAAAGTCTATCTTTCTTCCGGTTATTTAAGCTTTATTTTTAAGAAGGAGACAGGAATGAATCTGAACCGTTTTATCCGTGTATTCCGCATGAAAAAAGCAAAAGAGCTTCTGTGTACAACGAACATGAAAGTAGCTATGGTCAGCGAAAAGGTAGGTTTTGCCAATTCGTCATACTTCTGCCGCAGTTTCCGGGAATATTACGGAAGCAGCCCGGAGTCCTACAGAAAGGGAAACAGTGAGGATGAAGAAGCTTCTGATGAAGTATAAAAATATGAAATACCGGTACAAACTAACGCTTCTTCTTGTTGTGGCCAGCCTTGTTCCGATGACAGTTCTGGCTTTGTACAGCCACAGCCGTATGAGCAGTCTTGTGCGGGAAAATGAGATGGAAGATATGTATTCTATCCTGGAGCAGACAAGGGAGAATATTGACGGCCAGATGGAGATTTATGTGAGCCTTCTTAATTATCTCACCTATTCTCCGGAGATTCTGGAAGTGATCGAGAATAAGGATATGGACCGGTATACCGCTTATGAACAGTATACAGAGGTAGTAGATCCACTTCTTACTGTGCCGAAATCCTATCATGATGCTATTCTTGGAATACAGCTTTTTGCAGAAAGCATTCCGGTACGCCATGAATATACGCTGGTTCCGCTGGATGAGATGTGCGGGGAATGGTGGAGCAGCAAACTGGACGGAAGTGTGATGGCGCAGTGGATCGTAGACCGTGACAATCGGCAGATCGCAGCTGTGCGTGAGATTTATAACGGAAAAAAACGTGACGCCGTTCTATGCATTACCCTTGATTATGAAAAAGTTTTCCGGCCTCTTGCCAATATTATTGAGAGAAATTCCGGCGGCATAGTGGTAGATAAGCAGAAAAATGTGGTTTATCACGGGGAAAATCTGGCTGCCAGCGATATTTCCGCGCAGAAAAGTACCGAAAAAATGCTGGACAGGCTCAGGGAGGAATATACTTATGTCAGCACCAGCGGCCACGAAACGAGATGGACTTATTATTTTTATAAGCCGCCTGCAGTGATTGAGAGCTCTGTCTCAAAACTTCTGATCAGTGAAATCCCGTTGATCGGCTTCTGCGTTGTGATCATTATTGTTCTGGGAATGACTTTTTCCAAATTGTTTACCAGAAATATTGAACTGCTTACCAGAAATATGGAGCAGGTCAACCAGGGAAGCCGAGAGGTTACGGTTTACAGCGATTCACAGGACGAGGTGGGTCAGCTGATACGGAGCTTCCATCATATGATGGATGAGATCAACCGGCTGATCGAAGAAGTTTATGAGAATAAGATCGCGCTCAAGGAATTTGAATTGAAAGCTCTGACTGCACAGATCAATCCTCATTTTTTGTATAATTCTCTTTCTATTATAAACTGGATGGCTATTAAAAGCAGGCAGAAGGAGATCAGCCGTGTAACGTTGGCTCTTTCTACTTTTTATCGGACTGCTCTGAGTAAAGGTGCTGATATGGTGACTGTGGAGAACTGCATCCGGAATATTGAGGCTTATCTGGAAATCCAGCTGATCATGCATGATAATGACTTTAAAGTGGAATGGAAGATCGATCAGGAGGTGCAGCAGGAACTGGTACCTAAGCTTATTTTGCAGCCGGTGGTTGAAAATGCGCTGGAACATGGTCTTGATGTAAAGGAAGAAGGGGAAAAAATCCTTCGGCTTTCGTTTTTTGCGGACGGCAGTGACGTGGTGATCAGGGTAGATGATAATGGAATGGGAATGGAGCAGGAGCAGGCCAAGAAACTGATCACCTACCAGGCTAAAGGTTATGGATTAAAGAATGTCAATGACCGTATGTGTATTTTATATGGAGAGGAATATGCCATTAGGATCTTAAGCGAGGTTGGAAAAGGAACCAGAGTTGAGATGAGAATTCCGGGAAAGGAGAAAAAAGATGAGAAGGCATAAGCTGAAAACCGGAATGCTTCTGATACTAAGTGCAGTGCTTTTTCTTACAGGATGTACTTCCGGCGAGAAAAAAAGCCAGGATACAGGCACGAGAACTAAGACGGCACAAAGGCAGAAAGCATGGAAGGAAGCTGAAACTTCTCCATGGGGAAAATATCCTGAGACAGTGACATACACCCTGGGGCAGATGAAGGGCACCGGCAATTCCAATCTACCGGAGGGGGAGACGTATGAGAATAATGCCTATACCCGGTATCTGAAAAAAATCCTCAATGTACAGAATAAGAATATTTTCATGGAAAGTGAAGAGGGGTATGATGAGGCTTTGAATATTCTGGTAAAAGACCGGAATCTGCCGGATATTTTTCTGGTGTCGGACAGGGAAACATTGGAGGAACTGGTTGAAAATGATCTGATTGAAGATCTGACAGATGTATACAAAAGCTGTGCATCAGACAGGATCAGGGAGATGTATGAAAGCTATGGAGATGAACTTCTGGAATCCGGTACTTTTGACGGGAAACTTCTTGCACTTCCGGAAACTGCCATTGATCATGGTCCGCAGCTTCTGTGGCTCCGTCGTGACTGGATAGAACAGCTGGGACTTACAGAACCGGAAACACTGGAGGATGCTTTTTCTGTGATCCAGGCTTTTCAGGAGAACCGGATGGGCGCAGAGGGAGATGAGGAATCGGTAGGCCTGGTGTGTGATCCGGGTCTTGTGGGAACTGTCAGTACCAGTTATTCCATGGATGCCATATTCGAAAATTTCGGGTCTTATCCTGAACAGTGGATCCGTAATTCTGAGGGGGAGATCGTGTATGGATCGCTGACTGAAGAGACGAAGAATGCGCTGTCCTGTTTGCATGATCTTTATAGCAGAGGGATTCTGGATCCGGATTTTGCACTGCGTGCACAGAATAATATCCGTGATCTTGTTGTGGAGGGAAAATGCGGGGCTTTTTTTGGGCTCTGGTGGACGCCTAATAATCCTTTGATGGATGAGTACCGTCAGAATAAAGACGCGGACTGGCAGCCTTATTACCTGACTTCTGGTGCCAGGCGGCAGGTTGAAGTATATTCTACATTTCGGGATAATAAATATGTAGTTGTGCGCAAAGGATACGAGCATCCGGAAATCGTGATGAAGGTTTTGAGCGTTCTGTTTGATTATTCCCGGTATGAGGCTGATGATACAGAGGAAATGAATGCTTATTTTGCCTTGAATGTAGATCCTACGGCCAGGCCGCTGATGATCAATGTGGATTATAATGAAGCTACTTATATGGTGACAAGGCATATCAGGGAGGCTCTTTACGGTTCCAGGATGCGGGAGGAGCTTAGTGCTATCGAGGCTTCGTATTTTGATGCATGCAAAAAATATCTCGGCACAGATTCTCCGTCTGTGGAGGAGTGGGCTGCCTATAAATCCAGGATCACGGCTGTGGGACTTCTTGTAGATGCCTCTTATCATCCACCGGAGAGAAAATATATGGGTGATGGGGACAGTGAGATCCCGCAGACTTTGCAGCAACTGGAGAAGAAGGCTTTTATCCAGATCATTATGGGGAAAAAGCCTTTGAGTTATTTTGATACGTTTGTTAAGGAGTGGTATCGCAAAGGTGGCGAGGCTCTGACTGAGAGTGTACGCAGTGGAAAAATGTCCGGGACAGACTGAGATGGTATGTCCTGGGCTTTTTTTGCTTTTCCGGAAAAATGTTTGGGTGTGAGAAAAACTTGACAAGAAAGTTAGAGGCCTTTAAAATAATAAATGAAATGAACTTTGCATAATGGGGGGAGTAGTATGAAGCAGTGTATGGATGCGGATAACCTTCACAGAAGACTGAAGAAGATTGTTGGACAGGTACAGGCTATTGATCGGATGGTAGATGAGGATATTCCGTGTGAGGATATTCTTTCTCAGATAAATGCGGCAAAGTCGGCCTTGCATAAGGTGGGACAGGTTGTTTTGGAGGGTCATATCCAGCATTGTGTACGGGATGGAATCACCCATGGAGATCCGGATAAGACGATAGAGAGTTTTACTAAGGCTGTGGAGAGATTCGCTAATATGAAGTGAGTGAGCGTGAATAGTGAAGATTAGCAGGAGCGGTGCGGAGCTACCTGCTTTTTTTGTGGTTATTAACGAACGTACGCCGTGGAGCTGGGGTCTGTCCGGGCAGGGCTTCGTCGGG
>ERZ827471.1799-NODE-1799-length-11503-cov-2.643169_pt1 | contig 11503 bp, 9 predicted proteins | sample MGYA00519772_ERZ827471 | MGnify/ENA primary metagenome ERZ827471 (study PRJEB31778, sample SAMEA3449315) | human gut metagenome | biome: human gut; feature: human-associated habitat; material: faeces | place: United Kingdom | collected 2010/2012 ... | reverse complement strand
GCCGCTGTGAGCTGTTGACAGTCATAGAAGGAGCACATGCCGGTGAAAAGGCGCTTTATATAGATGGCAGAATAAGAGTGGCATCAGGCAGTGCATGGGCAGATGAAATAAATGACAATGATAATTCCATTGTGATGTTTAAACAGCAGATAGGCAGCAGACCACGCCTCATAATCTGCGGAGGAGGTCATGTATCGGCGGCACTTGTACGCATGGCATCACTTTTGGTCTTTGACATATGGGTGATAGAGGACAGACCTCTGTTTGCCGATAATGCAAAACGTCAAGGAGCAGACCATGTAATTTGCGGTGATTATAAAAATACGCTCGCTAAGCTAGAGCCACAGGCGGATGATTACTATGTATGTATGACAAGAGGCCATCGCTTTGATATGGAGTGTCTTACAGAGATATTCAGAAAGCCATACGCCTATGTGGGGATGATGGGCTCAAAGAAAAGAGCTGCCATAGTAAAAAAAGACCTTGAAGAATCGGGATTTTCACAGGAAAACATATCCGGATTACATTCTCCGATAGGCCTTGCAATAGGTGGACAGACACCGGAGGAAATTGCGCTTTCGGTGATAAGTGAGATAGTAAAGTGTAAAAATGAGCGTACCGGCTGCACACAGGTGGATAACGAAGTGCTTGATGCACTTATTGAGGCATCAGATGGGAAGTACATACTGTGTACCATCATAAAAAAGAATGGCAGTGCACCGCGCGGAGTCGGAACACAGATGCTCGTGAGCTCAGACAATCGGATCATCGGAACTATAGGCGGCGGTTGTGCGGAGGCAGAGGTTATAAGCCATTGCAGGAGACTGTTTCGCAAGCAGGAGTTCAAATGCGGTTTGATGGATGTGAGCATGAACACTGACGATGCCGAGAAAGAGGGCATGGTGTGCGGAGGCAGTATTTCGGTGCTGCTGGAGCAGATTGGATGATGAAATTATCATATATTAATAAATCAAGATAAGCTGAATATGCACATTAATCACATGCATATTGTCTAAATAAAAAGAAAGGTTAAAAGTATGAGCTTAAGAATAGCGACAGGCACTGACGAACCAATAAAAGTGCGCAAGGGCTTAAAGAGAAAATTTAAAGCATATGCAGGACTTGCGTTTGGACTTATCCTTATAGCAGGACTTTTTGCAGGCTGTGAAAAAAAGGATACAGCAGATGCAGATGTCGATTTATCAATTTTTGCGGCAAAGAGCTTAAACGGTGTTATGGATGAAATTTGTGCAGCCTACACCAGGGCGCATCCAAATGTAAACTTCCGGAACAACTATGACAGCTCCGGAACTCTGATGGCACAGATTAAAGAGGGTGCGAAGTGCAACATCTTTTTCTCAGCAGGAGTGGCACAGATGGATGAGCTTCAGAATGGCTACGACGGAGGAAGCGTGGTGGATGGTACTCGTGTTGACCTGTTAAATAATCAGGTGTGCCTTGTTACATATAAGAATAGTGGCACGGCAGTTACCAGCTTTGCAGACATCTCAAAGGCTAAAAATATGGCGCTTGCTGACGGAACTGTTCCTGTAGGACAGTACACCAGAGCAGCGTTAGTAAATTCAAAAATGGTTGAAGGTGATGCTTCAAATCCACAGGCTATTTCAGATTCTGATATCTCAAAGGCACTTGACGGTCTGGAAATAAACAGCTGTGCCAATGTAGGTGCGGTTGCATCTGCCGTAGCTGAGGGCGCAAATGAGATAGGAACAGTTTATTACTCAGATACATTCGGATACGAGAACCAGCTTGATATTATAGAAAAGCTTCCAAACAGCTTAACAGGCGATGTCATCTATCCGATAGCAGCCTTAAAGGGAGACAGCACCACATCAGATGAGCTTGAAGCCGCAAAGGAATTTATCGCATACCTTCAGACAGATGAGGCAATGTCAGTATTTGAGAAATATCATTTTACGGTAAATGAATAATGGGAACGATTGATTTCGCACCGCTTTGGATAACATTAAAAACAGGAATAGTAGCGTCGGTTTTTTCATTCTTTATTGGAATAGCCTTTGCTGAGCTTGTTATAAACACAAAGGGCAGAGTGAGGGCATTCTGGGATGGACTGCTGACACTTCCTATGGTACTGCCGCCTACCGTGGCTGGATACATTCTTTTAAGGATTTTCAGCACAAGGCGTCCTTTTGGAAGCTTTTTAAGCCATAGCATGGGGATACAGGTAGTACACACGTGGCTTGGCTGTGTGGTTGCAGCGACCATCATTGCACTCCCTCTCATGTACAGAAATGCGAGAGCGGCATTTGAGCAGATAGACGAAAATGTCATATATGCGGCGCGCACTCTCGGCATAAGTGAGTGGAAGATTTTCTGGAAGATACGTCTGCCGATGGCAAAGCCCGGCATCATTTCGGGTGTCACACTGGCTTTTGCCAGAGCTATCGGTGAGTACGGTGCCACATCGATGCTTGCCGGAAATATAGCAGGAAAAACCTCGACCATATCACAGCAGATAGCAATGGTCGTCCAAAGCGGTGATTATGCCACAGCGGGCTTCTGGTGCATAGTAATCATAGCGATTTCGTTTGCATGCCTTGTATCGATAAATATGATATGCGGCAAAAGCAAGGGCATAAAGAGAAAGAGAAAAAATAATGTCGCTCATAGTAAAAATAAAAAAACAGTTGGATAATTTCATGCTCTCGGTTGACATGGAGCTTACGGACGAGGTTGTGTCCGTAATCGGTATGTCGGGCTCAGGAAAGAGTATGACATTAAAGTGCATAGCAGGGATAGAGACACCGGACTCAGGCTTTATATCATTAAACGGCCGTGTGCTGTATGATTCGAAAAAGCGTATAAATCTGCACCCGGGTAAGCGCAGGGTAGGCTATCTGTTTCAGGACTATGCATTATTTCCGACAATGACTGTGATGGAAAATATATGCATAGCAATGGGACATCGCGATGAAAAAAAGGTGAAGGTCTGGCTGAAGCGGTATGGGCTTGATGGCATGGCAGACACATATCCGGATCATCTCTCGGGAGGCCAGAGGCAGCGCGTGGCAATGCTTCGCATGCTTGCGGCTAAACCGGAGTGTATACTGCTCGATGAGCCTTTTTCGGCACTGGATGAGCATGTAAAAAGAAGCATGGAATCAGAGCTTATGGAGATGCTGACAGATTTTAACAATCCTGTTGTTTTTGTGTCACACAATCGCGATGAGGTGTATCGCCTGGCCGAGCGTATCGGAAGCATGGAGAGAGGTGTACTGAGTACAGTCCGCGACAAAAAAGATTTCTTCATGCGGCCTATGTCTGTGGAGCAGGCACTGCTTGTGGGCTGCAACAATATATCACAGGTGAAATGGCAGGATAAGCATCATGTTCTTGCCGTGGAATGGGATAGCGTATTTGAGGTCACTGATGAGCAGATTGAACAGACTGCAATGGATATGGACGACATATCACACATAGGTGTTTTCCCACAGGATATAATAATATCGGTAGGCAAAGCAAAAACGGCACTTGCATATGCTGATAAAAATATAATCAGGATTAAAGATTATAAAATAGTTGAAGAACTAAAAACATGGGAAGTATCGTGTGAATTAAATAATGATTCAACAATTTATGCAAATCTTCCAAAGCATACAGAAGCAAATATGCTTAGCAAAAATATAAATGATGAGCTTTATATAAAGAATTTTTATCTGCTTGGATGAGAAGTAAATGAGGACATACTATGATTTACCTGGACAATGCTGCCACAACAATTAAAAAGCCGGATGCGGTATATGATGCAGTGCTTGATGCAATGAAGCACTGCGGCAATTCAGGTCGGGGAATGTCGGATGCATCGCTTGATGCGTCAAGGAAAATATATGAGGCCAGAATGTGCCTTACAGAATTTTTCGGCGGGGAGGATGCGGATAGACTTGTTTTTACGGCAAATTCCACTGAGTCGCTCAACATTGCAATCCACGGACTGTTTGAGCCGGGGGAGCATGTGATTACAACACAGCTCGAGCATAATTCCGTGCTCAGACCTCTTTATATGCAAAGGGAGAGGGGAGTGTGCGTGGATATTGTGCCATGCAGTGATGAAGGAATAAAAAGAGGGATAATTTCCCCGCGGGATATAGAGGCTGCAATTTGTCCGGAAACAAAAGCCATCGTCTGCACACATGCTTCAAATCTCACAGGCAATGTGGTGGACATTAAGTCAATAGGGCAAATCGCACGAAAGCATGACCTTTTATTTATAGTTGACGCATCGCAGACAGCCGGTGTGCTTCCGATAAATGTAAAAGACATGAATATTGATGTGCTCTGCTTCACAGGGCACAAGGGGCTGATGGGTCCACAGGGGACCGGAGGACTTTATGTGGGAGAAAGAGCAGATATAAAGCCGGTTAAAAGCGGTGGCACCGGCGTGCTCAGCTTTCTTGAGAGCCAGCCTATGGAGCTTCCGACAAGACTTGAGGCAGGTACCTTAAATGGCCCGGGAATCGCAGGGCTTTTAACAGGTGTCATGGAGCTTGAGAAAATCGGCCTCGACAATATATACGCTAAAGAGCATGAGCTGATGCAGGCATTTATTGAAAAAATAAAGACAATCCCCGGAATCAGGATATATGGAGATTTCGATGTGCTGCCCGACAATGGTCTGCGCTGTGCGATTGTTTCAGTAAATATAGCTGATATGGATTCTGCTGAGGTGTCGGATATACTTATGAATGAGTATGGCATTGCAACAAGAAGCGGCATACACTGCGCACCACTGATGCATAAATTCTTTGGAACACAAAAACAGGGTATGGTGAGATTTTCATTTTCATATTATAATACAGTTGAAGAGATAAATGAGGCCGCTGAAGCGCTTATGCAGATTGCGGCATTGCGATAAATAGTATTAAACAATTGAAAGGAGCAAAAATGCCACAGGAAATAGTGTTTTGCAAAGGCGGTGGCTGTACTGCAAAGCTTGGTCCGGATTTGTTAAGTCATGTTTTAGCAAAGCTGCCAAGGGGCGAAAAAGACAGCAATCTGCTCATCGGATATGATAGCTGTGATGATGCGGCAGTGTACAAAATTTCAGATGACACGGCGGTAGTCCAGACGCTTGATTTTTTCCCGCCGATGGTTGATGATCCGTATACGTTTGGACAGATAGCGGCCGCAAATGCGCTCAGTGATATCTATGCGATGGGCGGCACAGTTAAGAGTGCGTTGAACATCGTTTGTTTCCCTGAGAAAATGGATTTGAATATACTCGGTAAAATAATGCAGGGAGGCGCTGACAAGGTGATAGAGGCAGGTGGTACACTTGCAGGTGGTCATTCCATAGCAGACAGCGATGTGAAATACGGACTTTCTGTCATGGGCACAGTTCATCCCAAACACATCTACAGCAACAGTACAGGGCAGCCGTCAGATGTGCTTATACTGACCAAGAAGCTCGGAGTTGGGCTTGTGTGCAACGCAAACCGTGTCGGGGAAGCTCCGTTAGGTGCAATTGAGGATGCGGTAAGCTCCATGACCACACTAAACCGCGCGGCATCAGAGATCAGTCACAGCTTCGAAATACATGCATGCACAGATGTCACGGGCTTTAGTTTTTTAGGACATCTGAGCGAGATGTTAAATGATGATATAACAGCACTTATCGACTCGATTTCCATACCGGTCATTACCGGAGCACTGCGATGCGCAGATGAGTTTTTCCTCACGGCAGCGGCGCAGCGCAACAGAAACCATGTAGGTGACAAGGTGCGTTTTGCAAAAAATATACCTTTCTCAATGGAGGAGGTGCTCTTCGATCCGCAGACCTCAGGAGGACTGCTGTTTGCAGTAAAAGCCTTTGAGGCAGATACCTTTTTGCATGAGCTTAAAGCCGCAGGGCTTCCGGCTGCAAAGGTGGGACGATTTGTTAAGCGCTGCGATGTGCCGATATATGTGAACTGATTTTAAGCTATCATAGCTTATGTAAATATGCTGACAGGCTGCATGCCCTGCATTTTGAGGGCTGACGAGTTGAAATAACATAGGGAGGATTATAAATATGATAACAGTAAATGCAATAGGGGATACATGTCCGATCCCGGTTGTAAAGACAAAGAAGGCGATAGAGGCTCTCACACAGCCGGATACGGTGGAGACACTTGTGGACAATGAAATTGCAGTAGAAAATTTAAAAAAGATGGCTGCACAGAAGGGCTATAGCTGCGACAGCAATAAGCTCGACGACGGAAGCTACAGCGTAAAGCTGACAATTGAAGCTGTAAATGCCGATGAGCTTTCGGATACAGACGAAGCTTTACAGTATACATACAGGCCGGCTGCAGATAACAGGGTTGTTGTAATTCGCTCTTCATATATGGGAGAGGGCAGCGAGGAGCTGGGCAGTGTACTCATAAAGGGCTTCATTTATGCACTTTCGCAGCAGGACAATCCGCCTGAAACCATGCTTTTCTACAATGGAGGAGCAAAGCTGACCTGTGATGGCTCAGAGTGCCTTGAGGATTTAAAGGAGCTTAAGAGCCGTGGGGTGAAAATTCTTACCTGCGGAACCTGTCTGAATTACTATGAGCTGTCAGATAAGCTTGCAGTCGGAGAGGTGACGAACATGTATGATATCGCCGAGAAAATGGCTGCAGCCTCTCTTATTGTGAGTCCTTAGTGTTATATTAAGTGTGATGTGATGGATAATAATTTGGTAAGAGAAAAGAAAAAGCGGCTAATCATTACCTTCGAGACTACCACAGCGCCGTTAAAGCTGGATATCAAGAGCAAGGCATGTGGTATTCCGGGGCGCACGATTCCTCTTCCGTCTGCTATATCGGCGGGCTGTGGTCTGGCATGGCGTGCAGAGCTTTCAGACAGGGAGAGCCTCATAGCCTTTATGAAGGAGCAGGACATTAGGTGGGAAGCCATGTATGAGCTTGAAATGTATTGATATAGGAGAAAAATATGTTTTATTACAATCAGTATGTGAGGGCGCAAAGCCTTGATGAAGCTTATGAGCTTTATCAGAAAAAACCGAATTTTGTGCTGGGCGGCATGCTCTGGCTCAAAATGAAAAATAAGACGCTTGGCACGGCAATTGATCTGTGCGACCTCGGGCTTGACCAAATTGATGAGGATGAGAACGAGTTTAGAATCGGCGCATATGCAACACTCAGGCAGATAGAGACTCATGAAGCACTGAATGCATATACACACGGCGCAATCGCAGAGTCGGTCAGACATATCGTCGGAGTGCAATTTAGAAATGTGGCGACTGTCGGAGGAAGCATCTGGGGCAGATTCGGATTTTCAGATGTCATGACGATTTTCAGGGCACTGGGAGCAAAGGTGCAGCTTCACAAGGCAGGAATTATGGATTTGGACGAGTTTGCGGCACTTCCAAGAACCACGCGCGATGTGCTCGTATCAGTAATAGTGCCGAAGAATGCAAAGGGCGTAGTATACTTAAGCCAGAGAAACCAGTCAACAGACTTTCCTGTGCTCACATGTGCAGTGGCAAACAGAAGCGGCAGGTATGTGGCGGTTATCGGTGCATCACCATATATGGCAGAGCCTGTGTGGGATAAGGACGGCATACTCGATGGTATAGTAGATGCAAAGACGCACGGTAATGTAGCTTTGACGGAGAACTCCGAGAACAATGCAAAAATAGATAAATTTGCAGAATATGTTGCAGAGCATATCCGTTTTGGAAGCAATATCAGAGCAGGAGCCGAGTACAGAGAGATGATCTGCCGGGTGCTTACACGCCGCGCTGTCACACAGTCGCTTGACATCTGCGATGATATAAGGTAATCGCTACCGGATGCATGGAAGTTATGCAGGAAACTTTGGAAGCTTTATTAGTGTGATGACATCAATGCACGAGCATTAAGTAGGAAGGAATTCATGTATATGGATGTTAAAATAAAATTAAATGGAAAGTTAATAATCGACTCGGTTGACCAGGATATGGTGCTTTTGGACTTCTGCCGCAAGCACAACTGCTTTTCAGTGAAGAGGGGCTGTGAGTCAGGCAACTGCGGTCTTTGTACAGTGCTTCTGGATGGAAAGCCTGTGCTGTCATGCAGCATGCCGATAGGCAGGGCAGACGGCAGAGCCGTGGATACCCTTGAGGGACTTGAGGAGGAAGCTAAGCAGTTTACAGGATTTTTTGCTGCACAGGGAGCTGATCAGTGCGGCTTCTGTAATCCAGGTTATATTGTAAATATTGTGGCGCTTCTGAGAGAAAATCCTGACCCGACTGATGAGGAAGTTCTTGAGTATCTTTCAGGAAATCTGTGTCGTTGTACAGGATATCAGAGTCAGCTCCGCTCAATCAGAAATTTCTTAAACAGTAAGAAGGAGGGCGCACCTCTTAATCTCGAGGCAGGCGTCTACGGAGAGGATATCGGAAAGGAGTGGCAGGATGAGCACAAATCAAACTAATGTAAACAGCTTCAACCGCGCGAGAAGGGATTACCACGCAGTTGGAAAATGTATACCGAAGAAGGATTCGAGCCAGCTTTTACTCGGAAAGCCGGTATTTACTGATGATATCACACCGCGTGATGCGCTTGTCATAAAGCTTCTTAGAAGCCCCTATGCGAATGCAATTGTCGAGGATGTAAAGACAGATATTGCTCTTAAGGTACCGGGCATGGTCGCAGTATACACCTGGGAGGATGTTCCGAAAAAGCGTTTTTCTATCGCAGGCCAGACATTTCCGGAGCCGTCACCATATGACAGATTAATCCTTGACCGCCATGTGAGAAGCGTAGGTGACGCCGTCGCTATAGTAGTCGGAGAATCTGAAAAGGCGGTGGACAAGGCTCTTAACATGATAAAAGTAAAGTACACGATTCTTGAGCCGGTGCTTGACTTCAGAAAGTCGCTGGACAACAAGGTGCTTGTGCATCCTGAGGATGACTGGTCATCCAGCATAAATACAGGCGATGTAAAGCGCAATCTCATTCATCATGAGGAGGATGAGCATGGAAATGTAGAGAAAATTCTGTCGGAGTGCGATGAGATTATTGAGCACACCTATCGCATAAAGGCAGCGCAGCAGGCATATATGGAGACCTGCAGGGCATACTGTGAGATAGACAGATACGGCAGGCTTCACTGCATCAGCTCGACACAGATTGTTTTCCACCTGCGCCGAATACTGTCCAATGCACTCGATATTCCTAAGTCCATGGTGCGTGCTGAAAAGCCGCGTATCGGAGGAGGCTTTGGTGCCAAGCAGACAGCGGTCTGTGAGGTATATCCGGCATTTGTTACCTGGAAGACAAAGCGTCCGAGCAAGATAATCTACAGCAGAAAAGAGTGTCAGACTATCGCGTCACCGCGTCATGAGATGGAAGTTACCGTGCGTCTTGGAGCGATGAAAGATGGTCATATAAGGGCGATAGATCTTTATACGCTGTCAAATGGTGGAGCATACGGAGAGCATAGCACTACAACAGTAGGACTCTCAGGTCATAAATCGCTCCCTCTTTATACAGGAGGCTGCGAGGCAACCAGATTTTCGTGCGATGTTGTGTATACAAACGTGCAGGCGGCAGGAGCATACAGAGGCTATGGAGCCACACAGGGTATATTTGCACTTGAATCAACCGTCAATGAGCTTGCAGAAAAGCTGCATATAGACCCGGTTGAGCTTCGTTTGAAAAATATTGTACGTGAGGGCATGTTTATGCCGGCATATTTTGGCGAGACAGCCAATGCATGTGCACTCGACAGATGCATAATGCACTGCGCAGACAATTTCCACTGGGCAGAAAAGTATCCTGTCCGCGACATGGGAAATGGCAAGGTTCGTGCGGCAGGCATGGCACTTGCAATGCAGGGCTCCTGCATATCCAATGTAGATGTCGGCTCGTGTACATTAAAGCTTTCAGACTGTGGCACCTACAATATGATGATAGGTGCGGCAGACATGGGAACAGGCTGTGATACAATACTTGCGCAGATGGCGGCTGAGGTGCTCGACTGTGAGCCGGATGATATAACAGTGTTTGGAGCGGATACAGATGCTTCTCCTTATGACTCGGGTTCATATGCCTCATCAACCACCTACATTACAGGAATGGCCACACAGAATGCAGCACTTGAGCTTCGTGAAAACATAAAGAAAATCGGTGCACAGATGCTGGGCCATGCTGCATCAGAGGTGGATTTTGACGGCAAAGAGGTGTATATCATAAATCCGGACGGTGCAGACAATGGGGCAGTTTCCGTAAGTCTTTCCGATATAGCAACAAAATCACAGGTCAACAACACGATACCTGTAGATGTCACAGCGACATATTCATCACCTGTTTCACCTCCTCCATACATGGTAGGAATGGTCGAGATAGAGCTTGATAAGGAGACAGGAGCAGTTAAAATACTTGATTATCAGGCTGTCGTGGACTGTGGAATCCCGGTCAATCCAAACCTTGCGCGTGTACAGACAGAGGGTGGCATAGGTCAGGGAATCGGCATGGCACTTTATGAGAATGTCACCTACAATGCCGGTGGTAAAATCGCAGAAAATGATTTCATGCAGTACAAGATACCGACACGACAGGATGTGGGCAATATCAATGTCGAATTTGAGACAAGCTATGAGCCGTCAGGCCCATTCGGAGTTAAGTCAATCGGTGAGATAGTTATCAATACACCGGCTCCTGCGCTGGCACATGCCATTTATCGCGCAACAGGCGTATGGCACAGGACAGTTCCGTTTACCCCGGAGAAAATACTTATGGGAATGGCAGACCCAAACTGGCACGAAAAGGACCTAAGAGTGAAATGATTCATATCATATACATGGCGGCTGGAAACAGCCGCCGTTTTGGAAGTAACAAGCTGTTTTATGAGCTGGATGGAAAACCTATGTACAGGCATTTGCTTGATCGCTTGGCGGAAATTAAAAATAGATATAATAAATCGAAATCAGACAGCCAGACCATAGATATAACAGTTGTCACCCGTTACCGGGAAATATTGGACTACTGCGCATGTATCCCAGATTGCCATGCAGTCATAAGTCCGGACAGCGAAAAAGGCATATCCTACACCATAAAAGCAGGAATTATGGCGGTGCAGGAGCAGAAAAAGACTGGTATGCAGGACTACTACATGTTTGCAGTAGCTGACCAGCCATATTTAAAAAGCCAAAGCGTGATTAAATTAATAGACAGAGTGCTTAAAAATACAGGGGGTAAGCGATTGGCGTTTTCACTTCGTTGTGGAGATGCTGTAGGCAACCCGTGTGTATTTAATTCATCGCTTATACCACAGCTTTTATCACTGGAGGGTGATAAGGGTGGCAGAAGTGTGGCAAAGAAGTATGACTGTGTATATGTGGATATCGCAGATGAGCGTGAGCTGATGGATATAGATACCTTATCAAATTCAAAACATACCGTGACATTATAAAAGCTATTATGAAAGAGCACTGTATCAGTGCATACCGAATGTATATTTTATTCAAATTCCCATATACTACCTCCAAAGC
>ERZ827471.1798-NODE-1798-length-11504-cov-4.322561_pt1 | contig 11504 bp, 8 predicted proteins | sample MGYA00519772_ERZ827471 | MGnify/ENA primary metagenome ERZ827471 (study PRJEB31778, sample SAMEA3449315) | human gut metagenome | biome: human gut; feature: human-associated habitat; material: faeces | place: United Kingdom | collected 2010/2012 ... | reverse complement strand
CGCAGCTTGAGCCCGCTGCCGGGACGCGCCCCGCGCTGGCTATGGAAATGGCCGTGCGGGCCAACGCCAGCAAAACGCTGGCGGAAAAGCTGATTGCGCCGGACACGCAGATGTAAAATTTTTCGGCATTGTAAAACAGTCTCCGTTTTGCAGTTCGCCTTTCCGGCTTCGCAAGGGTGTGCCGCCATGCTGTTTCTATTCTGCAAAATGCTGAAAACAAGCGCTTGGGACGCCATATAAGGTCTCAGGCGCTTTCGGTTTCGCGGCCTTATTGGCTCCGCCCGGCCTCCGTTTGCGAAAACGCACCGCATCTCCATTCTTCCCTGTTTTATTTGCGTTTTTTACATTATCTGGTTATAATGATTTTGCAATGCAATTTTGAAAGATTTTGTATGAGTAACGCCGTCTAAACGGCAGGAAAGGGCGGTGGACGCCGCTGTGATTCCCGAACAGACGGCGCAATCCGCTGCGCCGCCCGATATGGAGCGTATCGTTGGCGCATACGGCAACGCTGTATTGCGCATGTGTTTTCTTTATTTGAAGGATTCACACCTTGCCGAGGATGCGTCACAAGAGACCTTTTTAAAAGTGTACCGCAACTACGCGCAATTCGACGGCACCGCCGGAGAAAAAACATGGGTAATGCGTATCGCTATCAATGTGTGTAAGGACTATCTGCGCAGTGCCTGGAACCGCAGGGTCAGCGTCGTGGAGGCATTGAATGAGATACCGGCCGCAGAAGATTCTCCCCATGAAGATGACACGCTCCTGCGGGAGATCATGAACCTGAAGCCTAAATACAAGGAAGTCATCCTGCTGTTTTATTATCAGGATATGAAAATCAGCGAGATTGCGCGCGTGCTGGACGCGCCGGAATCTACGGTTTCTGTGCGGCTCAAGCGTGCGCGCGAGCAATTGAAAAAGAGATTGGAGGGATGGTATGCCGACGGAAAATAACCCGATGAAAAGCGCGATCGACCGACGCCTTTCGGCGCTTTGTGTGCCCGATGACATGGCGCAGCGCATTCAGGCGGCCGCGCAGAAAAAAAGGCCGCGCGTTATCCGGTTCCGCCGTCCCCTTGCCGTGGCGGCTGTATTTTGCCTGATATTAGCCTGCAGCATGGGCGTACTGGCCACCACCGTCCCCTCTGTGCAAAATCTGTTTGCCATAGTGGGCACACAGATATCTTCCATGCTGCAGCCCATTGAGCGCTCCTGCACCGACAACGGCATCGAAACGACGGTTGTTGCCGCGATGAACGACAACGACATGGTGGATATTTATGTTGCAGTCAAGGATCTGGAAGGTTCACGCATCAATGAGCGGACCAATCTGGCGGATGTTCAGCTCTCCGGCATTGCCATGACGCCGATGGTGCAGATGGTCCAGTTCGACGAAAAAACTGCGACAGCCACCTTCCGCATTGAAGGCGTATGCGGCGAGGATCTAAATGGTAAAAAAATCACGCTTTCCATTGGCGCTGTTCTTTTGGGAAGGACCGAATGGTCGGACCAGAACACCGGTATCAGCGTTTCCGACATTGAAACAGTGTTCCCCTCCCCTGCGTTCCAGCCCATAACAGGCAACGCCACCCGCACCACTGTAGGCTTTTCTGATTCCGGCGCTCCCTTCAACGGCGACCAGGCGCTCGTCCCTGCGGAATCCGATGGTTCGCTGGACAGCATGTTCCCCTGGGGCGGCCTCACATCCGGCGGCGTGGCGGATAACGCGCTCCATTTGCAACTTAAATACAGCGCTGTCGGCAAATACGCGCAGTTCACTCAGGTATTTCTGATGACCGGAAAACCCGAAAAGGACGAAAAGCTGCCGATCCATTCCATTGATTTCGGGAAATGCGAAACGCGCGGAGGAAGCCAGTATTACGAATACACCGAATATATTCTCCCACTTCCGCAAGGCGCAGACCCGGAAAAGCTGACGGTCGCATACAGCGGCATCTCCTATGAGGACGCCGTACCCGGCAAATGGGAGACTACCTTCCGTTTGGAAAGTGTGTCCCGTCAGCGTGTGGCGCATGTGGAGCTGAATATTGGCGGCTGGCATGTCACGCAAGTAGAACTTTCGCCGATGGGGGTATCCGTGACAGTGGATGACAACGGCTCCAGCGACCCGCTTCCGGAAATCCTTGCATATGACAAATCAGGCGCCCCCATTCCCGTCAATGGTTCTTCTAGCTCCTGGAACGGTACAGAGCGTATTTGCAAAAACCAATTCACTTCCCCACTGCCCTTGGAGCAGATTTCCCGTGTGACCATTGGCGGCGTAGAAATCGATTTCAAAAACTGAAACAGAACATAAGCGGACAGCCGCTCTGAAGAAATCCAGAGCGGCTGTTGCGATTTTGATTCCGGGTTTCGACAGCAAAACAGACCGGCACAGGCCTTTCAGTTGGCCTGTGCCGGTCTGTTTTGCTGTCGGCTCTATTCCAGTTCCTTTGTGCGCAGCGCGCGGGTCGCATTGAGAACGGCCAGAACCATAACACCCACGTCTGCAAAAATCGCAGCCTGCATATTGGTCACGCCCAATGCCCCCAATAAAAGCATCAGGCCCTTGACAGCCAGTGAAAACACGATGTTCTGATGCACGATACGCAGCGTTTTTTTGGAAATGCGCATCGCCGTTGCGATTTTGGAGGGCTGATCGTCCATAAGCACCACATCCGCCGCTTCAATGGCCGCGTCGGAGCCAAGGCCGCCCATTGCGATTCCGATATCCGCGCGGGAGAGTACCGGTGCATCATTGATACCATCCCCGACAAAAGCGAGCTTTCCGTTTGCGCTCTTCTGCTTCAGCAGCTCTTCCACGCGCTCCACCTTATCCGCGGGCAGCAGTTCCGCGTGTACCTCGTCCAGGCCGAGCTGCTTTGCAACACTTTCTCCTACGGCCTTCGCATCGCCTGTGAGCATGACCGTTTTGCGGATGCCCTGCCGCTTCAACGAAGCAATCGCACGGGCCGCGTCCGGCTTTACTGCGTCGGAAATCACGATGTGTCCGGCATATTCGCCGTCTACCGCCACATGAACGACGGTGCCTGTCTTGTGACATTCATGCCATTGCGCGCCGATTTTATCCATTAGCTTACCGTTTCCGGCACAAACGGTTCTTCCATCCACACGGGCGCATACACCGTGGCCGGATATTTCTTCCACATCGCTGACGCGGGCGTTGTCCAATTCACGGCCATAGGCTTCTTTGAGCGAACGGGAGATGGGATGGTCCGAAAAACTCTCTGCCAACGCCGCCAATTCCAATAGCTGTTCCCTGGAAACTCGGGCCGGGTGGACCGCGGTCACCTGGAACGTGCCGCGCGTCAATGTCCCGGTCTTATCAAAAACAACAGTTTCCGTCTGAGCAAGCGCCTCCAGATAGTTGCTGCCTTTCACAAGAATGCCGCGTTTGGACGCGCCGCCGATACCGCCAAAAAAGCTGAGCGGTATCGAAATAACCAGTGCGCACGGGCAGGAAATGACCAGAAACGTAAGCGCGCGCGCCACCCAGACACTGAACATCCCCATACCAAGCAACGGCGGGAGCACAGCCAGCAGCACGGCGCCGATCACGACGGCCGGCGTGTAGTAACGCGCGAATTTGGTAATAAAGTTTTCCGCCTTTGCTTTTTTCGTACTGGAATTTTCTACAAGATCCAGAATCTTGGAGACGGTGGATTCTCCAAATTCCTTTGTAACACGTACACGCAACAGGCCGCTCTGATTCACACAGCCGCTGATGACGTCACTGCCTGTGCCCACATCCCGCGGCAGCGATTCGCCTGTGAGCGCCGCTGTATTAACGGTGGAATTTCCATCCAGAACTACACCGTCCAGTGGGATGCGTTCTCCTGCTTTGATAACGATGGTGTCACCCACCGCCACGTCGTCCGGGTCAACCTGTTCCAGTTTGCCGTCACGTTCAATATTGGCGTAATCGGGCCGGATGTCCATCAAAGCTGCAATGGACTGACGCGAACGCCCCACCGCATAGCTTTGGAACAGCTCACCCACTTGATAAAACAGCATGACCTCTACCGCTTCGGGAAATTCCTGCAGACAAAAAGCGCCAATAGTTGCCAATGCCATCAAAAAATTTTCATCAAATACCTGCCCGTGAGCGATATTCCGTACGGCTTTCCACACGATGTCCCACCCGATGATTGCGTAGACCGTAAGATAAAAGACGAGCTGTGACCAGCCGGCGAGCGGCAAAAAGAATCCCGCCGCGAACAATACGGCGCTGACCAGAATGCGCGCCAGCATTTTCTTCTGCTTTTTACCCATATTTTAATCCCCTGTTCTGCCGCGCGGGGCGGCGCATATTTACAGCACGATCTCGCAGTCCGGCTCCACCCTCTTGCACACCTTAACGATTTCCTTCATGATGTCGTCAAAACGCGCGTCATCGGCCTCCACCGTCATTTTCTGCATTACAAAACTGACTGTGGCGTCCTTCACGCCGTCCACCTTCTTAATGGCATCTTCCATCTTTGCCGCACAATTCGCACAATCCAGATCTACAAGTTTAAAACGCTTTTTCATATCCGACAACCTCCAAGATTCAATTGATTTGGTTTATTCACAAACGTGTTCCATTCCCTGGTCGATGATCGTCCTTACATGACCGTCTGACAGAGAGTAAAACACGGTCTTGCCTTCCCGCCTGTATTTTACCAGCTTGCTCTTTTTTAATACCGCAAGTTGATGGGAAATGGCCGACTGCGTCATACGCAGCATCTGAGCGATATCACACACGCACATCTCCGATTCAAACAACAAATACAAAATTTTGATGCGCGTGGAGTCTCCGAATATTTTGAACAGTTCTGCAAGATCGAACAGGATCTCGTCATCCGGCATCTCTTTCTCCACTTTGGCTACAATGTCTTCGTGTACATGCATATATTCGCAGCGTTCGTTTTGGCTCAGTTCCATAAAAAGCACATCCTTTCATATGAGCATCTGTTCAATTGATATTATATATCTTCTTTCGAAAATGTCAACAGGCTCACGCAAAAATATCCTTCTCCCCTTACGCCCGTAACATCGGCCGGCCCAGAACCTGAGAAATCTGCAAAAACATTGTTTTTCCGCCGCGCCGTACGGGCGCTTTTATTGTAGCAGGCCGCAGCATTATGGTATAATAACCTCAAAACTGCCGCTTACGCGGCTGTGCGTGTGCACTGCACACGCTTCTGCGCTCGCGCACAGAGCTTTAAGAACATTGAACCATGCAAAGCCGCATGGTATATAAAGGAAATTCAAAGCAAGCAGGTGATACAATGTTGATTGCAGACCTTCACATCCATTCCAAATATTCCCACGCTACCAGCCATGACTGTGAACCGGAGATGCTGGACCTTTGGGCACGCCGCAAGGGCATCGGGCTGGTGGGCACTGGAGATTTTACGCATCCTGCCTGGCGTGCTGAACTACTGGACAAGCTGCAGCCTGCTGAGGACGGCCTGTACACATTACGGGAAAGCCTTCGCCTGGCGGACAAGACCGCGGGCAAATACGATGCACCCCGTTTTGTAGTGACCGGAGAAATCAGCTCCATCTACAAAAAGAACGGCAAAACGCGTAAGGTGCACAATCTGATCCTGCTGCCGGGGCTCGAGGCTGCCGAAAGGCTTTCCCAGAAGCTGGAGGCGATCGGCAACATCCACTCGGACGGACGGCCAATCCTGGGTCTGGACAGCCGTGACCTGCTGGAAATCACTCTGGACACCTGCCCAGAGGCAGTGTTTATCCCCGCACATATCTGGACGCCGCATTTCTCTCTGTTCGGCGCTTTCTCAGGTTTTGACGTCATCGAGGAATGCTTTGAGGACTTGACGCCCTATATCCACGCGCTTGAAACCGGCCTTTCTTCCGATCCGCCCATGAACTGGCGCATTTCCGCACTGGATGGATATGCGCTGATCTCGAATTCAGATGCCCATTCTCCCGCCAAACTTGGGCGCGAGGCCAACCTGTTGGACATTGAACCGTCTTACGCGGGCTTATCCGATGCGCTGCAAGGGCGCAGTCCCGCCGCGCTGACGGGAACGCTGGAATTTTTCCCCGAGGAGGGCAAGTACCATTGGGACGGCCACCGTGCCTGCGGTCTGTGCCTGGAGCCGGGTGAAACCGAAGCCTGCGGAGGACGATGCCCTGTCTGCGGCAAAAAAATCACCATTGGCGTGCAGCATCGGGTGGAGCAGCTCGCCGACAGACCTGAAGGCTTTTCCCTGCCCGGCGCGCGTCCGTTTGAAAGCCTTGTGCCGCTGCCGGATGTGATTGCTGCGTCCACTGGACTTTCCGCCTCAGGCCTCAAGGTCGCCGCGCGGTATCAAGCGCTTCTGGAGAAGCTTGGGCCGGAGTTTTATATTCTGCGCCAAGCGCCGCTGGAGGACATCCGCCGTGCGGCCGGCCCTTGTGTGGAAGAAGGCATCCGCCGCCTGCGGTGCGGGCAGGTGTCCCGCACGCCGGGCTTCGATGGACAATACGGAACCGTCCAACTTCTTTCCCCCGATGAAATCGAATCTCTTAACGGACAGATCAGTTTTTTCAGCTCCGACGCGCCGCATCCCGAAGCTTCTGCACGCAGGCCCCGAAAAACAGACGCACCCCAAAAGTCATCCGGCGCAAAGCCTTCCGCGCCGGTACAAACCGCTCACAGCAAGCTGAATCCGGAGCAGCAGAAAGCCGTCTGCGCCGTCGAACCCGCCGTGGCTGTTATCGCCGGCCCCGGCACCGGAAAAACGAAAACGCTGGTTTCCCGCGCCGTTCATCTGCTGTGTGAAAAGCAGGTGTCCCCGCGGCAGCTCACGGCCGTCACCTTTACCAATAAAGCAGCCCGTGAAATGCGCGAACGGCTCACCGCTGAGCTGGACAAAGACCGCACAATCGGCGACCTGACCATCGGCACGTTCCATTCCATCTGCCTTTCACTGCTGCGGGAGACAGGCAAAGCCGTGACGCTTCTCTCACAGGAGGATGCACAGGCCGTTGCCGCCGACGTGCTCCGTCAGGCCGGGGCAAAGCTGCCGCCTGCAAAGCTGGTGCAGGCTGTTTCCCGGCAAAAAAACGGACTGCCGGTGCCGGAAAATGTGAATGCCGCGTTCTGTGAATCTTATGTCGCCCGCTGCCGCGAGCTGGATGTGCTGGATTTTGATGACCTGCTCCTGGAAACGCTGGCGCTTTTTGAAGCGGGTGAGCTCCCGGAAGAGATAACGCAGCGTTTTACTTATCTTCTGGTGGATGAGTTTCAGGACATTGACGCGCTGCAATACCGTCTTGTGCGGGCATGGACAAAAGGCTGCAAAAGTCTTTTTGCCATCGGAGACCCGGACCAGTCTATTTATGGCTTTCGCGGCGCGGATGCAGCATGCTTCGACCGCTTGGCAGAAGATATCCCCGGGCTGCGTGTCGTTCGCCTTACCCAAAATTATCGCTCCACGCCGGAGGTGCTTGGCTGCGCGCTGCCTGTGATCGGGCACAATCCCGGCGGCGCGCGCAGTTTGCTGCCCAACCGCGGCAGCGGAGCGCCGGTGCGTTTGGCACAGGCGGCCAGTTCCCTTGCGGAGGGGATCTTTATTGCAAAAGAGATCAACCGTATGGTTGGCGGTATGGATATGCTGGACGCGGGCGGAGTCACAGGTGATGAACGCATCCAACCCCGCAGCTTTTCCGATATTGCAATCTTGTATCGCACCCACCGCCAGGCAGACATTCTGGAATATTGTCTGCAAAAAGAAAACATCCCCTATACCGTAGCCGGGCGCGACAGCTTTTTGTCTGAGCCTGCGGTACGCGCAGCCATAGGCTTCTTCCGCTTTCTGCTCGCACCCGGGGACACGCATTCTCTGCAGACTGCCCTGGAACTCGGCTGGGCCTGTTCACCGCAACAGGCGGTGCGCCTCAGCGCTTTTTTCCCCGGGTGCAGCGCATTGCACGAAAATCTTTGGGACAAAGCCGAGGCTGAATTTCCAGAGCTTCCGATGCGTGCCGCTGTGTGCGCACTGCGAAAATTTTCTCAGTGTGCCGCGCAGGAGTCTCCTGCACGTCTTTTGGAACGCTGGCGGGATGACGCGGGCTTTGCGGGCAGCGAACCGCTGCAGAAGCTGATTGGAACAGCTCTGTTTCACCGGGATATGCATTCCTTGCTGAACGCGCTTACTCTCGGAGAAGAAGCGGACATCCTGCGGGCCGGGGGAAAGAATTACGCCGCCGGAGCGGTTACTCTGATGACGCTGCACGGCGCAAAAGGCTTGGAATTCCCCGCCGTTTTTCTCTGTGGTGCATGCAAAGGCACATTGCCGTTGGAGATGTCCGGGCGCGCTGCAGACCTTGCGGAGGAGCGCCGCCTGTTCTACGTCGGTATCACCCGCGCCCGGGACGAACTCATCCTCACATACCCGGGCGAGCCGTCTCCGTTCCTCGCCGAGATACCATCCGGCGCCGTTACATCCGGTGGCGCGGCGCCAAAAAAAGCTCTGCCTGAAGGAGAGCAGCTTTCTCTGTTCTGAGAGCAAAAGAATGGGAAACGCCCTCCGCGTCCGGCCCATTAGGCCGGACGCGGAGGGCGTTTGTTATTATCTGGTATGTATGCGTTGAGACAAGGAATCACTGCTGGTTTGCCACCAGCTTAAAGCCCGCTTTCGCAAGCTCCTGCTTGATCTGCTCCACCTGAGCATGGTCGCGCGTTTCCATGCCCACGCGCAGATAACAGCTTGTGATGGCCATGTTGGTATCGCTCTGGTTGTGATGAACACTCACCACATTGCCGCCGCAGCGGCTGATGATATCGCTCACTCCGGAGAGCTGGCCCGGCTTGTCCTCCAGCTCGATGGTGAGCGTGCTGTTGCGCCCTGCCATCACAAGGCCGCGCGTGATCACGCGGCTCAAAATGTTCACATCAATATTGCCGCCGGAGAGCAGGCAGACCGTCTTTTTGCCCTTGATATCCACCTTGTTGTACATGGCGGCGGCCACAGATACCGCGCCCGCGCCCTCGGTCACCAGCTTCTGGCGTTCCATCAAGGCCAGCACCGCGGCAGCGATCTCATCGTCTGTCACGGTGACGATGCCGTCCACATACTCGCTGACGAGTTCGTAGGTCAAATCTCCCGGGTGCTTTACGGCAATGCCGTCCGCAAAGGTGGCCACGCCGTCAAGCGTGATGGCCTCATGCTTCTGCACGGAATCCCGCATGCTGGGCGCGCCCGCGGCCTGTACACCGTACACCTTGCACTCCGGGTGCAGATGCTTGATGGCGTAAGCTACGCCGCTGATGAGGCCGCCGCCGCCCACCGGAACCAATACGACCTCCACGTCGGGCAGCTGATCCAAAATTTCCAGGCCGACAGTACCCTGCCCCGCAATGACCTCCGCGTCATTGAACGGGTGGATGAAAGTATACCCTTTCTCTTTCTGAAGCTTGCAGGCGTAATCATACGCGTCGTCATAGGCGCCTTTAACAAGACAGACCTGTGCGCCGTATGCTTTAGTCGCTTCCACCTTGCTGATGGGCGCGCCATCCGGCATGCAGATAACGCTTGGGATATTGCTGCGCTGAGCCGCCAGCGCAACGCCCTGAGCATGGTTGCCCGCGCTGCTTGCAATAACGCCTTTTGCCTTTTCGTCAGCCGTAAGCTGGCTGATTTTATAATAGGCGCCGCGCACCTTAAAACTGCCTGTTACCTGCAGATTTTCAGTCTTCAAATAGATTTCGCTCTCTGCATTGAGTCCCGGAGCAGCAATCAGATCCGTTTTTCGTGCAACAGATTTCAGTACATATGCGGCGTGATAGATTTTGTCCAGTGTGAGCATGCCGTTTCCTTCTTTCCCCTATTATTCCCTCTATCGGACAACGTTAAGAATAATTTTACCACTTCAGCGTGATTTTGCAAGCAAAATATTGCGCCTTCCGTCCGCCCCGTGTATACTGAAAAGGTATCTTGCAGACAAAGGAGCATCCCCATTATGTTGGAAGAAGATAAAGCCCTGCGCATGCGGCTGCACAGCCTTACCATATTCCGCGGGCTGTTGGAGGACCCTGTTGTTTCCCGGCTTGCGGCGCTTTTGCACGCACAGCCCTCGGACGCGGAAGCCTGTGCGGATGCCTATTGCGCCTTTGCCGCCGCACTGTACGAAAGGGGCGGAGACCTCAGCACCTATTTATTGAAAGCCGTACTGGAGGACGAAAACCTGTATGTCCGCCGGGCGGCGTCCGGTGCGCCGATTCCCGCCGAACTTGCGGAATGCCTGCAACACGAGCTTTGCTTTTTGCAGGAGCTTTCCCAATTTGATGGCGCCTCCCTGCGCGGCGCGCTGAAAGGCGCATTTCTGCCCCGCTGGGGCACGCAAACGCTGGATTTCGCCGCGCGTTATGAGGAAAATATCCGCACGCTTCCGCTCCACGGCTATGGAATCTATGCCAAATACCATGTATTTACCGTACACAGCGGGGCCATCGTTCCCGTCAGACACCCGGACCCTCAGCGGCTGGACGAACTTTCCGGCTATGAACGTGAGCGCGGGAAAGTAATTGCCAACACACGCGCCCTTTTGGAGGGACGCCCCGCCAGCAACGTACTGCTGTACGGCGATGCCGGCACGGGAAAAAGCAGCACGGTAAAAGCCGTTGCCAACGCGTTTGCAGACGAAGGACTTCGTCTCATTGAAGTGAAAAAAAATCAGCTTTACCAAATTCCGGACCTTGTGGAAACGCTCAGCGCCAATCCACTCAAATTCATTCTGTTCATCGATGACCTCAGTTTTTCCACCAATGACAACGACTTTGCCGCCCTGAAGGCGATTTTGGAAGGCAGTGTCAGCAGCCGCAGTTCCAACCTCGCGGTCTACGCCACATCCAACCGCCGTCATCTGGTGAAGGAGACATTCTCCGACCGGGAAGGCGACGAGATTCATCTGGCGGATACCATGCAGGAACTGATGAGCCTTTCCGCCCGCTTCGGCCTTACCATCACTTTTTCCCGGCCGGACAAAGAGCTTTACTGCCATATCGTACAGAATCTCGCACTGCTCTACGGCATTGAAATGCCGGAAGCGGAGCTGATGATCAAAGCGGAGGCACACGCCATCCGCAACGGCGGACGCAGCCCCCGTGTGGCAAAGCAGTTCATTGAGCTGCTGAAAGCCGAGGTGTGAGGCGTTTTCCGCATCCGTTTCATCAAAGAGCCGCGCCGCGGCGTCTTTCGGGACGCGCGGCGCGGCTCTTTTCGCTTCGGGTTATTTTTTCAGCCAGCTCATCATCTTGCGCAGCTCTGCGCCCACCTTCTCCAGCAGATGCTGGCTCTCTACGCGGCGCGTAGCAAGGAATTTCGCTTTACGGCCGCCAGCCGGAGAAAATTCCTGCATGAACTCACTGGCGAACGTGCCGTTCTGGATCTCCGTCAGAACGTTCTTCATCTCTTTGCGGGTCTCCTCGGTGATGAGGCGCTTTCCGGTCCGGTAATCGCCGTATTCCGCCGTGTTGGAGATGG
>ERZ827471.1789-NODE-1789-length-11546-cov-4.099382_pt1 | contig 11546 bp, 3 predicted proteins | sample MGYA00519772_ERZ827471 | MGnify/ENA primary metagenome ERZ827471 (study PRJEB31778, sample SAMEA3449315) | human gut metagenome | biome: human gut; feature: human-associated habitat; material: faeces | place: United Kingdom | collected 2010/2012 ... | reverse complement strand
ACCGCAAAGTGGGGCGTGCAGATTGCGGGAATGATTTTTCAAACAGGCTCTAAAAAGCTTTATACAATGCAGCTGATAATTCCGGAGCATCTTCAACTTCTTGCATTAGTATAACACACAAAAAAGTATCTTACTACAACAAAATTCTTTTAAAAAGAACCGCCCCTGCGGGCGAATCTGGTAGGATTCTTCCTGCAGGGGCGGTTCTGATTATTTAATTGTGATTGTTAATCCTGTTCTTTTTTGCGGCGTCTTCTGGTTGTTTCTTCGATTGCGAGAGCTGCAACAAAGAGCAATGCCATATAGAAGCCGATTGGTGTGTCATCACCTGTCTTAACACCTGTGGAGGTGCCTGGGGTTGGTGTAGGAGTTATGGTCTCCTCAGGAGTTACAGTAGGTGTTGCTTCCGGTTGTTTCTGGTTAATGATGGTTACCTCTGCATTGAGATTATTTTCATCAAACAGTACATTTCCATTTTCAACAGTTACTGCGTATCTGAATCCGTCTGTACCATCTACCAGATTTCCTTCTGCATCTGTCTCTGCAACATAGAGCGTAAAGGCTTCATCCGGTATTACAACTGCCTGTGTACTCTCAGATACTGTGGAGCCGCCTGCAAGATCAAGTGTCAGGATGTTCTTCTCCGTTCTTGTGGAAAGAGTTGTGCACTCTTTGTCATCAAAGATACCTGCATAGAAAATCTCATCACTTTCCAGGGCATTTCCATCTGCACCAAGAAGCTTCTTAGTTACATTCAGAGTCGCGATCTTGTAGAATCCATCCGGCCATTCGCTGAACTGGTTCTCGAATGTGATGCTGCTCTTTGCGCCATCCTCAGTTACGGTGATTGCCTGTCCCTGTGGATAAACCGGTACATAAACCTTTTCATCCGGCGTCATGCCTGAATCAATTGCTTTTCCGGTTACATCTGTCTCACTTACATAGTAGGTTCTTCCAAGATCCAGATTGGTAAAGGTAACTGTGGAAGAAGATGCATTCTTAAACTCAAGTGCTTTTACATCAGAAGCAGGAATTGTGCATTCTGCATCTGCGAAAAGTGCTGCGTAGAAGGTCATATCTTTAGCGCCTGCAAGTGCATCGTTCAGCTTCAGTTCCTTGGTGATCTCAATTGCAGCAGTTTTGCCCTTTGTCATGGCATCCTTCATCTCAACTGCATTTTTGGTGTCATCTGCATCAACAGTGAAGGTGATCGGCTCTGCGATCTCATATCCTGATGGTGCTTCTGCCTCAACCAGTTTGTAGGTCTTGCCAAGAACAAGTTTCGCTGTGATCACATGTGGTGTACCATCTGAGGTCCACTCTTCCACAACCTTATCCTGGTCATCTACTACCTGAAGTTTTGCTCCTGCAAGAGCTTTCAGGGTGGTGTCGTCTACCTTGGAAATGGTAACCTTGGTAGTATCGTTGACAAATTTCATGGCTGTCTCGGTGTAATCTTCTCCATTTACCTTGGTGGTAAGCTTCAGAGTTCCGTCACGGTTGTCTTCTACATTTACAGTTACTGTATAAACAGTCTTGTCGTATACGTAGATGTCTGCCTCTGATGGGAGCTTTTCGTTTACGGTGTAGGTAAAGGTCTTGCCAGCATCTTTCTCTGTATAGGAAAGCTTGCTGAAGCTGATTGCACCTTTTTCGTCGTTCTTAACTGTCTCAATTACCTTGCCATCTGCATCTTTCAGTTCGAATTCGAAGGTTCCAAGCTGTTCAGCTTCTACCTTCATGGACTTCTGGGCTTTCAGTTCAAGGTCAGCGGATGCACTGTAGGTATTCGTGAAGGTAACTGCTCCAGTGAGGTCTTCACTCTTTACAGGTTCGCCGTTCTTTGTGACAGAAGTAACTTTCGCTGTTAACTTGCCTGCATTGTCGTCTGTTACGTCTACTTTTACAACGTATTTGCTTTCATCATACTGGTATGCCGGTTTCTCATCTTTTACTTCAGTAATCTGATAATAATGGGTTCCGGATTCCTTGTATGTGATGATTGGGAATGTGATGGCGCCGCCGTCAGCATTCTTCACAGTTTCGTTGTAACCATTTTCTACTGCATTTCCATCTGCATCCATTTCTGTTGCCTGGAAGCTGAACTGCTCTGCTTCCAGTGTCTGGCCATCCAGAGTCTTGGTTGCACCAAGAGCGATCTGACCAGATGTGGTGTAGGTGTTGGTAAATTCCATACCTGTTACAGTGGCATCCTCAGAGGTTGCCTTGGAGGAATGGATGACTGGGGTTACGGTTAAGGTACCGTTGCCTGCATCTGTTACGGTTGCGTTGATGGTGTAGATGGTGTCGTCGTAGGTGTAACCTGCTGCGTCACCTTTCACCTCATTTACGGTGTACTGGTATTCGCCGATATCATCTACTTTCTTATCTGTGTTGTCTTTGTAAGCTGCATCTTTTACAAGGTTGTACTTGATTTCGTCAAAGGTTACGTTTCCGTCAGCATCGTTGGTCTTGGTCTGAAGAACAGTGCCATCTTTGTCGCGAAGTTCGAATGTAAACTGACCTTCTGTAAGTGGTGTCTCTGTGGTTGTCAGAGTCTTCTTAGCTGTCAGTTTCAGACTTCCGGATGCGGAGTAGGTGTTCTTCATCTCAACTTTGTTGTCGATGTCATTCTCACTTACCGTAAACTCAACAGGATCTGCCAGGGTATAACCAGCTGGAGCGGATTTCTCGACTAACTTGTAGGTTTCGCCGAGGATCAGCGCGCCGGTGATTACGTGTGGTGTTCCATCTGTGGTCCAGGAATCAACCACCTCATTATTCTTGTCGCGAACTTCAAGTTCAACACCAGAAAGCTGATTTCCTAAAGCATCTACTTTTGTAATCGTTGCTTTAGTAGTATCGTTGACAAACTTCATTTCCGGATCTGTGTAATCCTTCTCTCCAATTTTGACTGTCTTAGTAAGTTTCAGAGTTCCGTCACCGTTGTCTTCTACTTTGACTTTTACAGTATAAACAGTGGTATCGTATACATATTTAATACCATCAGTTTCATACTGAGCTTCGGTAGATGGAGCTTTCTCTCTTACTGTGTACGTATAAGTATTGCCAACATCTGAGAGATTATAATGAATCGGAGCAAATGTGATTGCACCAGCTTCATTGTTTGTAACAGTCTGCGTTTCGATGTTGTCACCGCTAAGTTCGAATTCGAAGGTTCCGAGCTGCTCAGATTCTACCTTCATGGACTTCTGGGCTTTCAGTTCAAGGTCAGCGGAAGCACTGTAGGTATTATTAAAGGTGACTGTCTTATTTTCTACAAGCTTACCGTCTTTTGTGACTGATATAATTGCTGCTGTTAATTTACCTGCCATATTATCTGTTACATTTACAGCTACAACATATTTGCTTCCATCATACTTGTATGCCGGTTTCTTACCATTTATTTCTGTAATTTGATAATAATAGATTCCGGTTTTCTCATATTTAATGGTTGGGAATACAATGGAACCGTCTTCCGCATTTTTAGCAATCTTTTTATAACCATTTTCTACTGCGTTTCCATCTTCACCAATTTCTGTTACCTGGAAACTAAACTGCTCTGCTTCCAGTGGCTGACCTTCCAGAGTCTTGTTTGCGCTAAGGACGATCTGACCAGATGTCGTATAATTATTGATAATTACTGGTGTCTCTACTGCTGTCGTGCAGTTTTCATCACTGTAATAACTTACCTTTGTCTTATACTCGTTTCCTTCTTTTCTTACACTTACCTTTGCGTAAAGCACGTCACTTGAAACAGTCCATTCCGGATGCTCTCCGATAATTCCCGTCTCACTGATCTTATAGATATAATCCTTTGCTTCCTTGTAGCCGGTGATTTTTTCAAATGTTACCTTTGACCCGGTATTGGCTGCCTCTTTGTTGGACAGCTCTGGTGCTCCAGGAGTCAGCGCTTCCAGCTTGAATTTGAAGTAATTCGGGATTTCCCCGCTCCAGTTCCCTGTTGCTGCCTTCTGGATCTCCAGTTCTGCGCTTCCCTCTACATCTTCAGCTTTCTTATTACTAATTTCAATTGTTCCAACCACAGTTGAATTACTGAAAACAGCAATTGCGTCCTGAAGCCCCATTTTTACTAACTCATCTGCTGATTTACTATAGTCAGTAAAATAAAATTCAATAGAATTTCCTGTTTTATAACCACTAGGTGCGGTAGTCTCTACTAATTTATATTTTACATATAAATCAAATACAGTTTTATCTAACTGTTTAGATAATTGAATTTCATCTGTTTCACCATTAGCTTTTGTTTTAATACCACTTTTTAAAACCTTTCCATTTGAATCCTGCAATTCAAATATCGCATTAGGTAAGCCCTTTGATGCATTTTCTTCATCATATTTGTACAATAAAAGTTTGAGACTGCTGACTTCAACATTTCCACTTGAATTTTGCTTCTTTTCTACATTATTACTAACTTTACTGTAATACTCATCCCTTCCATTTATATAAGCCGTATTACCATAGTCAATTTTACTTCCAATACTTCCAGTTACTGTCGCTTTATATTCAATTACATATGTAGCATCCTCTACAGGATTTAAAATCAGAATCTTCATTCCAATTGACGTTGGTGCCACAATATAATCTGTATTAGCTGTAAGTAACCTTTCTCCTTGTTTTACACTAAATGTACTATAATCAATTTTAAGATTTGTACAGTTATCATCAATTTCTAAGTGTCCATCTGAATTTTTATAATTATCTGTATATTTTACAGTAATTTTAAAACCAGCCTGATAGCCATTTGATACACTAGGTTTTGAATTTTCCTCTTTTGTAAATAAAGGTTTTTTATAAGTATAATCGCAACTAGCTTCTCCTGCTACATCCTCACCATTAGCCTTTACTGATACACTATTGCTCAATATTTGTCCATCGCTAGATGTTACTAATGACTCATCTACTGCCATCTGGTAATACAACTTGTAAACACAATTTTTACCTTTATATGTTCTTGTTAATTTTCCAAGATTAAGTTTTAGAACAGTATTACCATTTTCTTCTATCGTAGGATCTGCCATCCAACCTGCAGCCTCATCAGAACCACTAGCACTACTGTCACCCTTATACTCATTTTCTGCCCACATGAGTTTTGCACTACCCGAAACATATGACAGTGAAGAGCTATGCGTATCAGTTATAATAACATTTTCGTTTCCTAATCCAACACGATTCTTGTCAATTGTGATACAATAGCATATCTTGTTTCCTTCGGTACTCCATTTTTTATCGCTTGAACCATATCCCGTAAAATAGGAGCTTACATTTTCCTTTTTAACCTGCAAGTTTCCTGGAACATACCCATCTGCAGTGACTTGCCATCCATTTCCAGATGCCGTATTTCTTACTAAAACACCAGGTTTATAAACAACCTCCCCAGTAGCATTCTGATATTTGTTGAAGGTTTCATATTCTAATATAATGTCTCTCGCTTCTCCGGTTCCGTCAATTTTCGAATTTGTTTTATTAGTTTCTATATTACTTTCGGAAGAATCTTTTGATAAAAAGAATAAATAGTTACATAATTCTCCATTTTCAACATTTCGTCCATATTTTACATTATCTTTACTAATCTTTTTGCCTGAATCGATGACAGTTATTGATGATGTATCAATCCACCCCCATTTATTCCAACCATCAGCATCCCCATTATCTGACTCTTGTCTTACAGTATCCTTAATAAAAAATTTCATACCACCTGCCGGAACATGAATAGTAACTCTCCATTTCATTTTATCTTGTGTTCCAGAAAGAAATGTCTTTTCGGGATTAGGAACTTTACCTGTTAATGGACCTGAGCCAGATGCCCCCGGATGATTACGGTTGCCATCATCAACATCATTTTTTACGCTAACTGAACCAATAAGACTATCTAATTTTGTATCATCAACCAGAGTCTTATATGAAAAAGTATATTTGTAAATCAAACTATCGTCAGTATAATTATCTCCTGAATTTTTTCCGATTGTATATGACCATGTATTTCCATCTGCTGGTACAGTAATATCAAACTCAGCACCATCAGATCGTTTAACATGAATCACATCTCCCTTCTTAAATTTCGTATACTCGTTATCCTGTAAAGTATCTGTTACCGTGTTTCCTTTAACAGGTTGTTTTCCATCAACATTGTATACGAAAGACCACTCTAAGTATGTCTTACCAACTTCTGTAACTAATTTAGCATTATCCTTCTTAAACCACTGATTATTTTTGAAATTATTACCAATATCAACTGATGGTTCATTACTAATAATATCTTTGCTGCCATTTTTACCTTTTACAACTACACCATTATTAGTAGAATAACTTTCCCCATTTCTTATCTTCTCTAATACACCATCTTTAAATTTTGCCTTATAAACTAACGCAGCTGTTTTATCTTTAAGCAATTCACCTACTGTTACTTCATAACCATTTCCTGTTACAGCAAACTTTCCCGGCGTTGGTGTTCCGCCATCAACGGTAAGTGTATACTCATTTCCTTGTGAGTCTTTCACAAGCTCCAAGTCACTTCCCAGCTTATCAATAATTTTAACGTCAGTTGCATTTCCATTTTCTGCTTTAGTTATAATTGTATATGTTATTTCTCCAGTTTTTTCATCATATGATGCGCTTTTTTCTGTATAAAGGTTTACATCTCTATTAACATGAATCTCTTTTTCAATTGTTGTTCCTGGTACAGTTATTTTTACCACTTCGTCAGTAACCGTATTTTTTATTTCTGCTGAAAACGCGAAATTTCCCTTTACAAGACCTTTATCAGCTTGCTGCATAAACTCATCTGTAAAGACAACTGAAACATCCCCCGTATCATTAATAGTATAATCTCCAACAACAGTCTTATTATCATCCGCATATAATTTTCCACTTGCCGGCCAATTTGTCAAATTATTAGGCATAGAAAAAGTCATATTTTTCTGAATGTGTTTTCCCTGATTAACAAGCTCTGAAGTTTCGGCAAATGAAATAGTAAAGTCATATCTCGCAGAAGGACTGATTTTATCATTTGATGAAATTTCTTTTCCATCGACTTTAATTGTCATTCCTGTTATAAAATCGGACAATTTACTACTTCCAGTTTGTACCGCTACATTTTGTACTGTCGTCACGCCACCCACAATTGAAAAACTATCCTGTGAAAAACCCATAGAAGTGATCTCACCGTCTGCGTTTGTGTTTACGTATTTAGTTACGACTTCGGCCTGTCCATCATTGTCCAGATGAACAACATCTTTATTTACGACGTCACCGTCAACAGTGCTTTTCTGAATCTGTTTGAAGCTCATATCTACTTTTACATTTCCGCTTTCAGGTTCAATTCTGCTTCCATCAGCAGTCAGGAAATATACGTCGTAAAGTACATACTCAGCTTCCGTATTCTCAGCGTCCAGTCCCAACTGGCTGCTCAGCTGGCTGTTGAATGCAGCTACTGCAGCATTGTAGCGATCGGTGCCAGGTGCGATGTAGTCAGCTTTGATTTCTGCATTCTGTGGAAATTTTGCATCTTCCGGAGCTGTTGCTGTAATCACTACACGATTGTCTTCGTATCTGAAAGAAGTCTTCGGTGCTTCTGTCGGAGTCGGTGTCGGCGTCTCACTTGGGGACGCGCTGACTTCTGGTGTAGGAGTTGCAGTTGCCTCGGCAGCTGGTGTTGCTGTAGCTTCCGGTGCTGCAGGCACTTCCGTCACTTCTGCTGCTGGTGCCGCTGTGGGCTCTGTTGCAGGTGCTTCTGTCGGAGCTGCTGCAGGCGCCTCTGTTGGCTGCTCTACAGGTGCTTCCGTCGGCTGCTCTGCTGGCGCTTCTGTTGGCTGTTCGGCAGGTGCTTCCGTTGGCTCCTGAGTTTGTTCCGCAGCAGGAGTTTCCTGCACTTGCTGAGGTTCTTCCTGTTTCTCAGCAACCGGTTCCGCTCCCTCCGTTGCGTATGTTTCTGCTTCGTTTTCAGACGGAGTCGGCGTTGCCGTCGCGTCCTCAACGTAGGTATCGTCTGTTGCCAGAACAGTCAGACTGGACTGCTGGAATATCATAGATACCGCCAGAAGTATGGCAAAAAACGATTTCAGCCTTGAATTCTTTTTCATGTTACAACCTCCTTTTTAAGATCGGGTTTTCCTTTTTTCAGTGTGGTTTTGCAGGCAGAAGTAGCCCAAAATCCATTTTCATCATCATATCACACTGATTTTAAAGGAGCAATAATTTATGATTACCTGAAAAATCCCTGTTTTCTGCTGTTTCACTAAGAAACCCGGCACGAATCGGTCTTCATTTTCGTATTTTTACAGTGTGTACTTTAGTGTACTGTCGTTATTTTCGACTTTTCATTGAAAAAAGCACATAAATTCTTATTTTTTCTGCTTTCACAGGGCAAAAAAGCTACATGTTTACTCCATTTTCCCCTGTCTGAATTTCAGCATTTTGCACAATTTCACTCCCTGTTTTCTAAACTATATTCGCTCCAATTTTCGTATTTACTCATGGTGTATCTTGATGTACGTTCTTTTGTGTGGTATAATAAATGCCAGAAAACCAATGCACTTATACAATTGGCAAATAGGAATACGCACCATCTTCATTTTCAAATGATAAAGCATACAGGAGGACCCCCTATGTTTCTCAAAAAGACCCCCAAGGCAAAGGGAACTTACCTTGCCATTACCGAATCCTACTATGATAAAGAGAAGAAAGCCACTCGTCAGAAAACCATTATGGGGTTGGGATATCTGGAAGATTTAAAGAAGGATTACCCGGATCCCATCAGCCATTTCGAGAAGGTTGTGGCTGATATGAACCAGGAACGAGAAGCCAAAAAGAACTCTGTGGTATATGTTGACCTTACTACTGCTCTCTCACCGGGAGAACACTCTCTGAAAAATGTAGGCTACGGCATTCTGAAATACCTTTATAAGGAGCTTCAGCTGGACATTTTCTGGCGTACCAGGACCTGGAATCTATCTCTTTCGTATAATATAGAAGAACTTTTCCGATATATGGTCATTTCCCGTGCTCTTTACCCGAATTGTACCTGGAATGAAGCTATTGAAAAAGGACTCTACTTCGAAGAATCCGGAAGCATCTCAGACGAAGACCTGGATTCTGCCTTTCATGTTATCGTGAAACTGCAAAAAGATCTGCAGAAGTGGATTTATGAGCATTCCGGCAGTATCCTTTCCAGAGATACTACTTCTGCATTTTTGGATCACACCAGCTATAATTTTTCCATTCCGGGAAGCATGCCCTCTGACACGCAGCCCAATGCCAGACGTACAGATTCCACCCTTCACCTGGATCTTCTCACGGACAGAAATGGAATCCCCATTGCATATGACCTGTCTACCAGTGGTACTGTGTTGAACCAGTCTGTTTTTAATACCGTAAAGCAATTAAAGAGAGAGAATCCCAGAACCCGTTTTTATAATACTGCCCCTGCGCGTCCGGAGGAGGAGCCTTTTATTTGCAATGGAGTACAGGCAGACGGATATATTTATGGTCTGCCGGTACATACTGCGAATGCAGAATTTAAGGATTGGGTACTGAAGGATGGTTATCAGGAAATGAAAATTCTGAATGAAAAGCATCAGACTATCCCTCTTCTTTATAAAGAGCGGATTTTTGAGGATAGGGAAAAACAATTTGTATATTACCATGAGCTTCAGGCCAGACAGCAGCGCCTTGCCAGGGAGTCTTCCGGAAAGCGTACCGGATTGAAGCTGGACGGATACACTGCCATTGCTACTGATAATCTGGAGGCGGATAACCTTTCCCCTTATCGTCTTTTCAGCGGACTTCGTCATATGGAGAAAATTTTCCTTGATTCCAAAAGCCAGTATGACTCCTCTGCTACCTTCATCTGGACACCGGATAAGATCAATGCCCATTTTGTGATTGGGTTTGTGTCCTTTACCTTAATGCGTATGCTGCAGGCGAAGCTTGATTTCCAGTTTTCCATGGAACAGATCGGGACTTCTTTGCAGCGGTATAATTGTGTACAGATTGCAGGAAATATTTATCAGTTTGCCTATTATGATGTGATTCTGGATGCATGTGAGAAGGCACTTGGGCTGGAGCTGCATAATAAATACCGCAGCCAGCTCCAGATTCGGAGATTGCTGCGGTATTAAGGACTTTATAATTTTATATCTTTTATACATGTCAGGCTTTTTCGCCTGGCATGTTATCTGTCTGCGCCCAGGCTTCCCTCTCCTGGAAAATGCAGTTCGTACATTTCCCGGGCGGCACGGGTGACAATTCCAAGCTCTTCTTCCATCTTCAATGTCTGCGGAAGCACCACGGCAGTATCATAAATATCCGCTTTCAGCTTGTCCTTGGCGCGCTCACTACTCATTTTCATAATCCCAAACAGTGTGCTGTTATAAGCCTTATCCGACTCACTAAGCTCCATATAAGTCTTCACCATATGGCAGCACTCTCTGTAAAGAAGGTCTTCATAATCCTTACCCTTGGCGCAGATTTCCTGGAATTTCATTTTATTCAGCTGTTTCATGATCTCCTTACGTCCGCCGCGGACTCCCATAAAGCGCTTGCCGCTGTCTTTATTAAACTCCATCAGCATCCACAGTGCGATCAAACCGTCAGCACGGGTATCACCGCCAAGCTCAGACGGATCCTGATAACGGATGTCCCAAAGCTCCCTGCGGATCTGATTCAGCTCTGGCTCCTCTCCTGCCTCAATGGACATATTCAAAAGTGCCAGACGTCTGGCCGGGTCCGATTCTCTGTAGTATTGTGTAATAGTCGGGGTATCCATAGTATTCTCCTTTATACTTCTTCGTAGGTCAGCTCGGTCTCAGCCATATTAAGAGCTTCCTCAATTACCTTGTCCATATCCATATAGCGGTACATGCCCAGTCGTCCGCCGAAGAGTACATTCTTCTCTTCTAATGCACGGCGCTCATACTTGTCAAAGAGCTCGTCATTCTTCGGATCATTAATGGGATAATATGGCTCTTTTCCCTTCTCCCATGCTGCCGGATATTCTCTTGTGATGACTGTCTTCGGCTGTGTCCCAAACTCGAAATGCTTATGCTCAATAATACGAGTATATGGCACCTCATAATCGGTATAGTTCACAACCGCATTTCCCTGATAGTTCCCCATATCAAGCACTTCTGTCTCAAAACGCAGGGAACGGTACTCCAACTCACCATAGCAGTAATTATAAAATTCATCGATCATACCGGTAAAAAGGATCTTATCTGCCTGTGCAGTGAGCTCTTCTCTATTTGCAAAGAAATCCGTCTTCAGGCAAACCTGGACACCCTCCAGAAGCTTCTTGATAATGCGGGTATAGCCGCCCTTCGGAATACCCTGATAGGGATCCTTAAAATAGTTATTATCATAGGTATAACGAAGAGGAAGTCTCTTGATAATAAAGGACGGAAGATCCTTACACTCTCTTCCCCACTGCTTGCGGGTATAGCCCTCTACCAACTTCTCATACACATCCTGTCCCACCAGCGCAAGTGCCTGCTCTTCCAGGTTCTTCGGGTGTGTGATGTGCATGCGGC
>ERZ827471.1788-NODE-1788-length-11553-cov-32.851278_pt1:0-2500 | contig 11553 bp, 2 predicted proteins | sample MGYA00519772_ERZ827471 | MGnify/ENA primary metagenome ERZ827471 (study PRJEB31778, sample SAMEA3449315) | human gut metagenome | biome: human gut; feature: human-associated habitat; material: faeces | place: United Kingdom | collected 2010/2012 ... | reverse complement strand
TGGGAACGAATTGGTGGTTGGAGTTGGGACTACCCACTCTAGAACCCAAACCCCATTTCTCATTAATCGACGCGCTCAACACCTCAAACTCCCAGCCAAAATGCTTGGTGGTAGTGCATTAAAGCTGAGCTTTCTGACGAGCTTTGGCTGGGAAAACGCGCGTTTTGACAGGGTAACTCGACATCGTTGAACTGGTCCTAACGGCCATTAATCGACTTTTTGCCTACAATCTTTAGTTCCAAACTGAGACCCTCTACGTGATCTGAAATGGCCCCAGTATCATTTAAACACTTCTACAGGTCTTAGAAACGCACTAGGCCCTTTAGAAATCTACTAGTAGTCTCAATTATGGTCTATCAGCGTAAATAACCGTCCTGCTGTTGTTCCCTGCTGTTCTGTGTCGTTTTATTTGTCGCTTGTAGTCCATAGATGCTATTTAGGGGGCTATAATGAGGTCCTCCCATACTTAGATGATCAGTTTAATGGTATAGGCGGTGCTATCGTTGATAATGATGCTCTAGATGCTAAATCAATGCTCTTTGTTGCTCTAAATCTCTTAATTTAACCTCTGTTTAGATTTTTATTCATACTAATTTTTTAATCTGACCCAAAATTTTTGAAAAAATTTCCCAAAAATTTCCCAGATTTTTTTTTTGTTTTGGATTTTTCTCTTTTTTTTTTTTTTTGTATGCATATTTCATGCGGCTTCCTTTGCCGCGACTTTCCCAAAAAAGTACTATTACGTAATTTCTCCTCTGGTAGAATCGCCTAGATTCTTCCAGAGCCAGAAGCGCCTTTTTTTAAGACATTATATACTGAAAAGTGCCCGGATAGCTTAGTGAGTACCATCACGCTGTTCTTCGTTGGATGACGCTTCTTTTTTGTATGACAAAATTCAGTTCGGAATGGGCAGTTGTGGTGCTAGACCCCTTTGAAGTTCAGAATTTACTATGGAGAGAAATTTTCAGGACATAGTCGCGAAAAAATTTTGGATTTTAAGCCGATTTTGGAAATATTTTATCGCGTTTGGGTAATTTTTGGTTCCAGTTTTACTTAATTTGGTGCGAATATATTCCAACCTTGAGGTCCCGGACCCCGGCCCGGCCATTCTTAGTCTCTATATGGGCATCACTACTAATGATTAATCTGATTCTTCACAATTTGATGCTGTCCTACTGGCTGATATTTTATTCGATTAATGCCACCGTTGCATCTTCTCAATACCTTTAGGCACATTCTCATTGGCTCTAGCAGGCCTCGGTTAAAGCAATTTACAAGCAATTTCATTGGTCGTTTCAGATCTAGAATTCTATTAAAATTATACAATTTACAGCAAAAAAGGGGCCTCGTTCTGTCGTCCAGTTCCGCCAGCAGCTCTCAAAAAGAGCCCTCAGATCAAGGTTAGATCTACTAGCGAAACCAGCCAATCAGGGCACTGTTCCTGGGACTCTCAATAACTTAATTTCGGCCATAGTACAGCCGCACATTGTCCTCTCCCAACCCACAATAGCTACAATCCGCTGCCAGCCAGTATTTGCTCCGTACCATTACAGTACTCCTACAGGATCCCGTAGCTGTTGTCATCGCTCAGCTCCAGGTCTAGGCTGAGTATTGACACTAGTAGGTCACCGTATCGCCCGCCGGCACGCAAGCCCCTGGCCAGGAGTCATGATCAGAAGCGGTCTTGTTGAGCGCATACTTAAGGCTAGACTCTTCATGAGTCTGTGTTCAATCGTTTCTGCTCTGATCATGATACAGTCTTGATGCTGCTGCTGACTTTCTCACTACCCCTCCACAGTAGACACCCTTCAAACCGACACCCGTAGGCCAGTCATCACCTAGCAGAGATTGTTAGCAGAAGCAATATTATAAAAAGAAATGGATACTCATTAATTCTTTCCGCCTGGAATAGTGTTGAGGTGCTGAATACGGAGCGAGGTATTGCCAGTCATTCACAGTAATAGGGGTAACTTTGCTAGAAAATACTGGGGCTCATATGCTTCAACATAGCTGAGGATTGCGTAAACGTGGCTACAAAGCCCATGAACCCGATTTGTTAATAACGTGCCATAGACGCAAGAGACAGCTTTCAGAACAAGCCTAGATGCAACCAGTACCGAGATTTCACTCAACTTGCTGTAAATACTGGTAATGCACGCTGGGTTTTCCCATGAATGCCTTTACTGCTCATCATTAGCTGTAAAAAAGAGTTAGTAGTGAAACCACTTTAGAAGCCGCAAGTACTCACAATTAAAGGCCTGTATATTAGAGGGATTAAATTCGTTGAGTTTCAGGAGCTTCAAGGTAGCAATAGAAGTCCCAGTATACTTCTTGACAGACGTATTGTGTTTGGGTGAAATAGAACTGTTCGAACGTTAGTTGAGTTATAAGGTATTGACTGTAGTTGTACTCACTGTCTGTGTTGGTCTTGAACCATAATAATTGTTGATGCTGGAAAACTAGATGCCACAATACCAGGACATGACTAGCTTCAAATTCC
>ERZ827471.1784-NODE-1784-length-11596-cov-4.119227_pt1 | contig 11596 bp, 17 predicted proteins | sample MGYA00519772_ERZ827471 | MGnify/ENA primary metagenome ERZ827471 (study PRJEB31778, sample SAMEA3449315) | human gut metagenome | biome: human gut; feature: human-associated habitat; material: faeces | place: United Kingdom | collected 2010/2012 ... | reverse complement strand
CTACGACTGCCCGAGCGCGGATGTACTCTTTTACGCCGCGAGAAAACTCAGGCATTTTTTGATACACTCCCTTTTGGTCTTCGATTATTCGCTTGTTCTTTTGCAGTCGCCCATCTGCAATTTTTTGGCTCATAGTCTCCGTTATTATCAATTCGGTCAATAGAAAGAGTATCTGAGTATCCGTTGGACAAGGCCCATTCGTGAAAGGTTTCGAAACTTTCCTTCCACTCCTCGCACAGTTTGATTCCTCTGGCTCCGTAATACCTAAACCCTACGGCGTTCCGGTTATAACACCTTGTTTTCATTCCGGTGTATATCCGATACAATCTGGACCTCATGCTATGCTTTCCGCGCTGGAATTTGGCGTTTTCGACGTTCCTCTTTCTCGTTAATTCTGTATTATAGCATCCGCAGCTCTTTGTTTTCCCGTGAACCAACCTGGTTGTCGGGATAAACGCATCTTGCCCGCAGTCGCACTTGCACCTCCAGATTATCGTGTTGTTTTTGGTTTTTCCTGTCGGTTCGATTGCAATAAGTCTGCCAAAACGCTTCCCAGATAAATCATACCGGTTCATTTTGTTCACCAAGATTCCAGTATTCTCTAATTTTTGTGTCTACAAATTTCAGGTCATTTTCTATCTCGATGGAGTCAAATAATCCTTCTGGGGACTTTGATATGTCCATGCCGGAGGACTGGGTGCGGAAAAAGTGCCTGTCCCCCTCCACCATGCAGCGGAGGCAGATGGTGACCATGCCCTCGATGCAAACCTTTTCGTCCAGCAGCTTCCCGATGGTCCGCAATTTGGTTTCCCCGTAGTCGGAGGTTGCCTCGTGCATGATGATGTACACAATCACGTCCTCGGGGAGGTCGTTTTGGATGAACCGTAGGAGATCCCAGAACGAATCCGCAATGTCGTTGTAGAGATCAAAGCTGCTACTTCCGCTTTTGGGGGCGGAGTGCCCCCGCATAAATGTATTGGTGAGCAGGTACCCGGCGTCGTCGATGACGGCAGCCTTGGTGGGCATGGTTTTCAGGCCCTTCTGGATGGTTCCGTAACTGTCGGTCTTTGCGGTATATTTGAACCGGCCAGGGAACGGCAGAGGTTTCCCGATCACATTTACCAGGAAGATCTCATCCTCAGTGAAGTTCTTAAGGCTTCGGCTCTTACCGGATCCAGAGCGGCCATAAATCAGGACGCTGACCCCCATTACTGCGCACCTCCCCCGGAGAGGATCCAGTCCTCGAAGAGTTCCTGCCGTTCGGTCAAATAACTGGACAGGACACAGGGATTGGCTACGGTGAGGTAGTCGAGGAAGTCCTGGAGGGCTTCGTCTTTGATAAATTTCTGAACCAGTTGAGCAGTAACCTCTAGCTGGACGCTGCGGGGAAAGGGGTTGTATTCCATTTCAAATCCTCCTTCTTTCTCATCACACTTCATTTTTTGGGACGGCCCTTTTTCCCATTCGGGGGGAGATTATTTTTTTGGCGCCATCGGAGTACCATGCCCCGACTAACATCACATGCCTGCGCAATTACAGGGTCACTATGCCCGCTGTCATACAGCTTTTTCATGGTGGCCTCCGTAGTGCTGAGCGGCCAAACCTTCTTTCTGGGACCATCCATCGCGCGCTTTACGGTGCATTCATCCCCTGGTTTGCACGGCCTTCTGTGTTTCTCTATGGCCATATATTCACAGGATCCCTGGATGAAATACACACATGGCTGTGGGAGCCTACAGTAGCGTGTCATTCGTTTTTGTGTCGCATCGTATGAGCCGATCAACGAGTTCGTCTCCTTTCACACCTGGGGCAAATATAGGTTTTATCGCCAGGATAGATTGCAGAGACATTCCAGCGCAGCCCACACACGCGGCAAATGCGGTACTTCATCGTACCACCCGCAGGGGAATCCCCGCTTTTTGGAGTGCTGTGTTGATTCTCGCAACACGGTCCGCCTTCCGCCGCGTCTCGGCGCGCTTCTTCATGACAGGAGCAATCGCCCGAATCATGGTATCCTCAGCCAGAGCGGCTTTTCTCTCTAACAGTGCGTTCATTGTGTTTCCTCCTCTTTCTTTCCCTCCGCCCAAGCGATAAACCCGAGACGGGGGATCTTCATACGATTTCCAATAAAAACGAACCGGAATGGGATGGATTCCGGGATTTGCCTCGCCTGCACCCGGATTTTCTGCGGGTCGCACCCGAGCACCGGGGCGATGTCGGCAGGGGTGAGCACGTCCTTCGTGCTCGTGATAATTTCTTGGTAGGTCATGGGATACCTCCGTTTACGATGACGGTCGCCACTATGACGGCGACCCAAACGAGGATGGCTGCGAGGAATGGGTTCGTGGGTATCGCCTCCTTATCACGCAGGCAGGGAGAGACGCCCTATCAGAGTTTGAGAAAGTACGAGATCAACAAACCAAGGACGAACGTCAACAACGCTTTCAAAACAAGGTTTCGGTATTGTCTGTGCTCGTACCGCTTGCAACGTTCTTCCTCGGCCTTGTCGTAGAACATTACGCCGGGATCATTGCGTGGTTTTCTGAACATGGGTAATTACTCCTACTTTGCTTCAAAGTCTTCTCGCCGAAGAAGAGAACCAAAATCCTTCCTGAAATTCTCTAAGACCTGCTTACCGTCAATCTCCGACTAGACTTCAACCTTGTACGTCCCGCCAGAACGCCGCCCTTCCATCTCCAGCAGGAAGGCGGCGATTTCTTTGGGGTCGCCCTTAAGTGCTGCGATCATGTTGGCTATCACCCCCTCCCTCGTTTGGCTCTTGCAGGAATTGCTTAAATGCTTAACAGCAATTTAATGAGCAAGATGCAGATTACGCCAAAGACCACTCCCTCAAGGTAGTACCTCATCGGTTTCTCCCCCTTTTTTTTGGTTGGTGCATACTAGCGGGAATGTCTCTGTCTTCGTAGACTTCTCGATCCCGTTGCCTCTCATCCTGTTCCTGTGGTAAAATGCAAGCGGAGAAGGAAGGAGGAAGACAGGATGATCGAAACAGAAGAAGAGTTCCTACAAGCTATGCGAGATATGATTCGAAAAGTGCAAGACGGATATGATCTCCCATTTTCTGCGAGCACAGAGGAAGCGGAAGTTCTTGCCGAATGCATCCGCCGTGGGTACCTGTACGGAACGATAACCATATCGTCCAAATCAGGGAAGGATAGGGAATTCAGAACCTTAGACGGTAAGATCCATCCAGTTTTGTATAACCGCGTCGTATCCCCGGATGGCCTGGCTTTCTTGGTCTCAGAGGAAAAAGAGATAGGCGGAAAACCAGACAAAACTCATTGTTCCGAACGCGAGAAAAGATCTCGCAAAAAGTTCTATCAGAGCGGAAATTTCTGGGCCGCTGCGGCGATTTTCGTCACGATCGCTATCTGGGTAATTGACCGTTTTGTTCTCGCGGTCTAAAGCCTTTTTCGTAACTGTGAACAGGGAAAGCAGCGCACAACCATAAGCCGCTAAAAAAAATACTTCATGTTGGTTATCACCTCTCTTCTGCGTTTTCTTGCGGATACATAAGTATGTCCCTATATTTACCTTCGTTCCTGCCTGTGATACAATGGCGCGGAAAGGAGGTGATTTTGTGGATCGCGAAAAGTTGGCTCATAACATCGCGACTGCCTTTGCCGCATCAGAAAACGCCAAGATGTCGTTCGAAGAGTCTCAGTCTAAAATCGAACAGTTTTTGGAAGACTACTGCGCAGCCTATGGCTTTGTAATGAGCCGTAACGAATCTTTCATTCAAGAGTTAATCCAGCGTGGAGAGTAGTCTCCATCCCACGGGACCTTGCGATTTCAAAGACACACTCCAAATCGCCAACGGTCAATCCTTCGTCCTTGCACTGTTGCAGCAGTGCGAGGGCGATTTTTTTGCAGGCCTTTCGCTTTGTGTCTCTGGCCCGTAGATTCTCGAGTAGGGTTTCATCGTTCAACTTTTTCACCTCTCTTCTGTGTTTTCTTGTGGGAACTTACGTTTTACGAAAGTCGTCCGCAAAAAAAATCCCAGCAGCTTCACTCCGCGTGTCGCAAAGTATATCGGCCAATTTCGCCACAACGCTATAGGGCATTTTTTCGGGATTTTCAAGGTAAGAGGACATAGTATTCCTATTTACTCCGATGTCTTCAGAGATAGAGGTAATGTTATACCCACGCTCCGCCATCTTCCCCCGAAGCTTTGGAACGTCTACGAATACCATAGTGACCACCTCCTTTCTTTCGTTTTGCGTAAGCTTATGATAGCACCCATCCGCCTGCTTGTCAATACGTTTGGCGAAAGTTTTTTCGCAAAACGAAAGATTTTTCTTGCGTATTTCTGTGCGGTGTGGTATTATAGGTACACAGCGATGGAGGTGCAAAGATGAGTGCTCTGTCAAAGATACTTAAGAAGCGAAGGAAAGAACTCGGCTTAACATTGGCACAAGTTGCAGACGCAGTAGGCGTTACTGAAGCTACCGTGCAGAGATGGGAAAGTGGAAACATTAAAACGGTTAGATACGAAAAGTTGGCCCCGTTGTCGAGTCTTCTTGGCGTATCTCCGGCTGATCTCATGGGCTGGAGTAGTGACGACGATCTCCCCTCCAACATCTCCAGAATAGAGCCCATGCAAAAAATCCCCCTTGTCGGGCAGATCGCCTGTGGAACTCCCATCTTAGCCGAACAAAATATAGAGGATTACGTTGACCTCCCGGGCCATATCAGGGCGGATTTCGCGTTGACCTGTAAAGGCGAGAGCATGATCGGAGCCGGGATTAGGACCGGAGACATCGTATATATCCGAAAGCAGGAAGAAGTAGAAAATGGCCAAATCGCCGCCGTCATGGTAGGAGGTGACGAGGCAACACTAAAACGAGTCTATACCAAACCAGGGGTTGTCCAGCTGGTGGCGGAAAATCCAAATATAGCCCCAGCGGTTTTTATAGGCAAAGAGGCTGAACAAATTCATATCATTGGACTGGCCGTAGCGTATACACATGTACTAGACTGATGGCCCAATCTCGTTCCCCCGCCGCCGAGGGCGGCTAAAAAATATATAACGGAGGAAACAACCATGAAAAAGAGAGCGTTGACCATGTTGCTAGGAGGAGCGCTTGCTCTGTCCTTGTGTGCTTGTGGAGAAAGCGATACCACAAGCCAAGAACCCTCTTCCCCTCCCGACCTTACCGGAGTATGGACGCAGGTGGGGGCCAACGAGGGCGACAGCTACCAACAGGCAATCATCTCAGGAAACACCATCACCATCAACTGGGTCGATCCGGAAAGCACGGCTCTTTACTGGGCTGGCACATTTGCCGCACCGACCACAACCGACGAGCCATACACCTGGACCTCTGAGAATGATACGTCAAAAACCGGCATGGCCCTTCTGGCAGCAACGAGCGAAACGAAAGATTTCACTTATGAGGACGGGAAGATCACCTACGAAGTTTCTGCGCTCGGGAGCACAACTACTGTGTCCCTGGAGAAGACCGGGGATGCCCCGGCTGTGATCGAGGAACCAGAGTCAAATTATGAAGTGACAATTGACAGTGCATCTATCGAGGCTAATCCCTATACGGGAGACCGGGCCCTTATCGTAAACTGCACATTCACGAACAACAGCGAGGAAAATGCGGCGCCAGATGTTGCCCTTCATATCCAGGCATTCCAAGACGGGATTGAATTGGATCCAGATTTCTTTGATTCTTCGTCCTATGATTCAATGTCCGCATCAAGGGAGGTGCAGCCGGGTAATACCTACGAATTCCAGAAAGCATTTGTACTGACAAACGAGACGTCCTCAATTGATGTCTCTGTGAGCGAGTTGTTTGCTCTTGACGGTGGAACACTCGCGGAAAAGACCTTCGACCCGGCCACTCTCGCATAAAAGCGCATAAAACAACCGCCCCCGGTGTTGGCGCACCGAGGACGGCTATAGGGGCAGTAAACTTTGGACAGGGTACTGCCCTTCTATTTTACCCAAAGATAGGAGGAATTGCAAGTGAAATGCAAAAAGTGCCATGCCGAATTGCCAGAAAAAGCGAAGTACTGCCCTCAGTGCGGGGCAAAGATCACATCTGGCCAGGCCACGAAATCCCGCGGAAACGGCACCGGCACAGTCTACCGCCGAGGAAAAACGTGGACAGCCGCCAAGACGCTCGGCTACTACGTTTCGGAGGACAAGCTGCACCGGGAGGTGCGAACCAAGGGAGGCTTTAAGACCAAACGGGAGGCGTTAGAGTATCTATCCATCCTCGGGCGAGAGCCAGCAACGAAGGCCCGCACGTTCCGCCAGGTGTACGACCTGTGGTTTCCGACCCACCAAGCAAGTGCGTCCACGATGGGCTGCTACCAGGCGGCAATGAAATGGTTTAAGCCGGTGTGGGGGTATAAACTGGATTATATCACCATAGAGGATTTACAGGATTGCATGGACGATTGTCCAAAAGGGAAGCGGACGCAGCAGAATATGAAGGCCGTCTGTGGGCTGATCTACAAGTACGCTATCCCTCGGGGCCTTGCGCGGCTCAACTTGGGCGAATATTTGCGCGTTGGGGGTACAGATACCGGCCCGAGGGAAGGCCTGCCTGAGAGCGCTGTAGAGGCCTTAGAGAAGGCGCAGGATACCGTGCCTGGTGCGGACTATGTGTTGTGCCAATGCTACTTGGGGTACCGCCCCTCCGAACTGCTCACCCTGGACGCCTCTCAGTATGACCGCAAGGAAAAGGTGTTCCGGTGGGGAATGAAAACCTCCGCCGGGAAAAACAGGGTTGTAACCATCTCCCCGAAAATCCAGCCAATTATTGACCGCCTCACCGCCAACAAAATTGGAGGGCCGATCTTCTGCCGCCAGGATGGAGGCGAGATGCCAATAGCAGAGTACCGAGATCTGTTCTACTCTGTGCTTGAGAAAATCGGCGTGGAAAATCCAGTGAATGAATTTGGGTATCACCGGTACACTCCGCACTCTTGCCGCCATACATTTGCTACCCTGCTTAAACGAGTTAAGGGGTCAGACAAGGACAAGCTGGAATTGATAGGGCACACATCGAATGAAATGCTACGGCATTATCAGGACGTTGATTTGGAGGATTTGCGGAAAATAACCGACGCGCTTTGAATTTGGCCTACTGCATACAAATTGCACACAATAGAGCCGCAAACCGTTGAGGCTCAAAGGGTTTGGCATGTATGGGGTTCAAGAGGCCTTGAGTTCGAATCTCAACACTCGGACCAAAAAAGCCTGTGACGCAAGTCACAGGCTTTTTTCTTATCTGCACGCCGCGTCCTGCCTGCCGGTGGGGCTCGGCGTTTTCCATTGGTCGGCACCACACCTCCTTTCTCCCTAATTGTTTGAAAAATAATATACGAGCGATTGACAATCCTCCATTTCTAAAGTATCATTGTGTTATACTGAATTCGTTCTTGACGGAACTGCACGAAAGGGGGATATCCCTATGAAAAAAGACGCCCCGGTACCCACCGCTGCCCGGAAAAAGAAGAAGGCCTCGCCCAGCCGGTTCCAGGTGTCTATGAAGAAAGCCACCACAGAGATGCTCACCCTGTTCCTCCTGCGCCAAAAGCCCATGTACACCTATGAGATGATCCAAAGCATTGAGCAGCTCAGCGGCGGCGTCATCTCCTTCCACAACCTCTACCTGGCCACCTACCGCCTGCAGGACGACAAGTACATCCAGGAGGCCTACCAGGAGCTGTCGGAGGACAACCGCACCCGCATCTACTTCTCCATCACACCAGAGGGGTCCCAGTACCTGGACCAGTTGATCCAGGAGTACCGCACCTTCACCCAGACCATTGAGGACATCTTCCAACGGGAGCCCATCGACTTGGGGGAAACCCCTCCCCTGCTCACCACACCGCCGGAATAGAACAGGCGGCGAAACCACCTCGGAGACGGTTCCGCCGCTTTTTCTCCAAAAAGAGCAAATGGTTTCCTTAGACGCCAACAGAGGCGGGGCCAAATGGCCCCGCCTCTGCTGCGCTTTGGGAAGGAGATCGGTTGGGTTGGGAAAAGGGGTTACACCACTTCCCCAGAGCCGGCGCCGTCGTTGGCGTCAGACCATTCCTTCTCCAACTCGGACCAGTCCCGGTTGGGGAGGAGCTTGGTCCAGATCTCGTAAGGATTCTGCTCGTCGTCGGTGTTCATGGTGTACTCGTGGGAGTTGGTGGCCTCCTGGACCTGTTCATAGTACCAGGCGGTCTCCGGGTTGTCGGGCCAGGTGATCATGTCGTCCAGCAGGTGATCGGCGTCAGGGTGCCGGTCAATGGTGCGGTTGACCATGGTCATGGCCTCGGCCCGGGTAATATACTGCTGGGGCCGGAAGGTGCCATCGGGATACCCATCCACGATGCCGGCATTGGCGGCCTCGTTGATGTAATCCTGGGCCCAGTGGCCGGCAATGTCGGAGAAGAGGTCCCCTCCATCATAGGTGGCCTCGAAGAAGCGCACGGCGATGGTGGCAAACTCTGCTCTCGTGATGTTGCCGTCGGGCTTAAAGGTGCCATCCTCGTAGCCGTCGAGGATGCCGGCGTTGCTGAGGGTGGAGACGGCGTTGTTGTACCAGGCATCTGCGGGCACATCCGTGTAGTCGTTGGTCTGGCACCAGAACGCATCCCGGCTCTCGTCGGTGAGGAGGCGGAAGAAGATGGTGGCCACCTCGGCACGGGTGATGTCACCCTCGGGCTGGACGCTACCGTCCTCATAGCCCACAATGTAGGCATAGTGGTCCTCGGTGTTCAGCTCAGGCTTGTCGCCGGGATCGGGGTCGGGGGTGGGGTCGGGGGCCGGGGTGGGATCGGGATCGGGAACATAGTTGACGTTCACCGAAACGGTCTCCGTATCCTGGGCCGCCAAATCATCAGCGGTTGCCATCACGGTATTGGCCAGAGTGCGGCCCTCGGCAAAGGGAAGAACCGTCGCATGGAGGGTGACCGTCTCGGAAACTCCAGGCGCCAAGGTGTCGATGGTCCACTCCGTCACGGCACCTTCCCCGGTCAACTGCAGGCCCTTAGGCAGGGTGTCCACCACAGAGATGCTGGACAGGGTGGTGTTGCCGGTGTTGTTTACGGTGATGGTGTAGGTTAGGTCATCGCCGGTGCTCACGCGGCCTTCCGTATAGGTCTCGCCATTGACCTGCGTCAATTCCTTATCTACGTCCAGACCAGGCTGTTTCAATACATTGGTAAAGTGGACGGAGGCACCCTTCTTGTCAAGGATTTTACCGGAGGCTGTTGTCCCAAAGTATGGATCCGTGGAATCGTGGCCGGAAATGGTGGTGGTATAACCCTCAGCATCGATTTCGGTCACCGTGTAGTTTGCATTGACAGGAAGCGCATTGATAACAACGGTCTGCCCATTGGACAGCGTAATGGTTTCTCCGCTAGAGATGCTGCCGGTCTTGGAGCCTACATACTGATATTCTCCGGTCAACACATTCCCTTCTAAATCGGTTAAGTCAACCTGGAAGGTAAAGTCCTGGTTTAGGTCGCCGTCCACCACAGTCTTACTGATGGCCAGGGTACCAGCGCCAGTTTCAACTTGTTTCCACCCAGCATAGACCACCGTCCAGTTCTTCGTCAAGTTGGTGTTGCTGAAGTCGAACTCTTCCGTGCCGCCAGGATCTGTATACCAGCCAGTGAATACCCAGCTCCAGTCATCGGAATCGTCATAGCGGACGGGAACCCCCTTTGGAGGTGTCCCGGTTCCGTTGTACGCAATGGAGGTCTGGTTTTCCGGCATGTTGGTCACATGGTCGCTCCCTGCGTTCGCATCAAAGGCCAGGCCCACCAGGGGCGCATAGACGTAGGTCCCAGCACAGTTGAAGCTATGGGGGTGCTCATCGGTGTGGTTGGTATAATCCGAGCAGACTTTCGTGCAGGGATAGGCCATTGCACCATAGGTGGTTTCGGTGGCATTGTACTTCACTTGGCCGGCGTTCCAATCGTATTTGTGATGGGAAAGCTGGGCATCGGTGAGGGCGCCGATCTTGGCCTTGTCTGCACCGAGAACGTCGGAAAGTTCCGTCACGTGGTCATCCTTGAACAGATCCGCGTCGTTATTGCTGGCGGTGTTCTCTGCATTTCCCCGGGCATAATCACTCTGCATGAAAGGGTTTAATAGTAGGGTGTGCTTATTCTCTTCCCCGTTTAACCCAATCGTTGCGTTGCCTAGGACTTCTTCCGTATCGCTCTTTAGGTTATCTATAGCGTTGGTGTTTAAATCATAGGCCACTACGCTGCTGCCGTCAGTTGTAGTCACAGAACCCATACGTCCTACTGCACCAAGCCAAGCAGAGTCAGGCTGCGCTTTAGATGTGCAATGATCGATTGTCAGCGTATACCTCTGAGGTATGCCAGAAGACAATCTACCAACCCATGTGTCTCCTGCAGAATAGCTTAGTAACTTTTCCCCGTTGCAGCGGATATCCACGGTGCAGTTGGTAAGAGAAGAATCGTTGGACTGGATGAAGACTCCAGCGTAACCGTTGTGAAGAATTTCCAAGGTCGTGTCAGTCATTTCAAATCCAATGCAGGACAGGGCATGACCTTCCCGGTTTCCGTTCATAGTGATGGTAGAGTTATTTACAATCCAGTAACCGGAGTTGCAGGCGTTGCCTAGGTTGTCACTGACATTGATGGTGGAATCGTCTACATGGATATTCACGTTGTTAATGGCAAAGCCGCCCGCCTGGTTGTCGTGGAAATCTACTATAGAGTTGTTTTCAATGTAGATTGCATCATAATTTGTACGGTTATCTCCAGAATAGAACGCATTGGTATTGCCGCTTTCTATGGTCATCCCTGTGGCTGTCATACTGGAGTGGTCCATCTTTAGCACACTGCCGCCGTACATCGCATAACTCCACCCGTTCTTGTTTCCCTCGGTAGAGATGATGCTGTCCGTAAAGGTGACTGCTTCCTCAGAATCGGCTTGATGGCCATACAGCCCCAGGAACTGACCGTTGTACCCCTTAGAGGTCAGGGTACAGCTGTTCAGATTGATGTTGCCAGAGAAGAAGTAAATAGCAGCATCATACCCAGCGGAAGTGATCTTTGTAGCACCTTCCGCCGTAGTAAACAGGCAGTTTTCAAAGGTCACGTTGCCACTGATGAAGAGCTTGGTGACAGTCTCACCGTTGTTGTAAGAAATGCCCCCTTGGTTTCCGGAGATCTTCACCGTCTCGCCAGCCAGATTAAAAGTACAATTGGTGAAGGTGATGGGCTCCTCCGCACTCGCCTGCTGACCGGAAATCATCACCGCCTGGCCGTCCCCGATGTTGTAGGTGATGTTCTCTGCGCTGTCCGAGATGATATTGACTTCATTCGTCAATTCAGCGGTATTCTCCGTCGTGTTCCCAGTGCCGCCAGGAATGGGATCACTTTGTGTTGCATCTCCACTCCCTTCCGTTGTAGGCTCCCCCACCGCCACCACCGGCGTTACCAGGGACACCGCCAGGCAGAGGACCATGAGGATGGATAGTAAGCGTTTTTTCATCGTCGTTTCCTCCATAGAATACAGGTCCTGGCCTGGAGCAATCCCTGCTCCAGGCCTTGGACGCTAATAGCGTCCAGCCGCCGCGGC
>ERZ827471.1781-NODE-1781-length-11617-cov-8.916796_pt1 | contig 11617 bp, 4 predicted proteins | sample MGYA00519772_ERZ827471 | MGnify/ENA primary metagenome ERZ827471 (study PRJEB31778, sample SAMEA3449315) | human gut metagenome | biome: human gut; feature: human-associated habitat; material: faeces | place: United Kingdom | collected 2010/2012 ... | reverse complement strand
ATACTCCACTGCTTGTGCGGGCCCCCGTCAATTCCTTTGAGTTTCAACCTTGCGGTCGTACTCCCCAGGTGGATTACTTATTGTGTTAACTGCGGCACTGAAGGGGTCAATCCTCCAACACCTAGTAATCATCGTTTACGGTGTGGACTACCAGGGTATCTAATCCTGTTTGCTACCCACACTTTCGAGCCTCAGCGTCAGTTGGTGCCCAGTAGGCCGCCTTCGCCACTGGTGTTCCTCCCGATATCTACGCATTCCACCGCTACACCGGGAATTCCGCCTACCTCTGCACTACTCAAGAAAAACAGTTTTGAAAGCAGTTTATGGGTTGAGCCCATAGATTTCACTTCCAACTTGTCTTCCCGCCTGCGCTCCCTTTACACCCAGTAATTCCGGACAACGCTTGTGACCTACGTTTTACCGCGGCTGCTGGCACGTAGTTAGCCGTCACTTCCTTGTTGGGTACCGTCATTATCTTCCCCAACAACAGGAGTTTACAATCCGAAGACCTTCTTCCTCCACGCGGCGTCGCTGCATCAGGGTTTCCCCCATTGTGCAATATTCCCCACTGCTGCCTCCCGTAGGAGTTTGGACCGTGTCTCAGTTCCAATGTGGCCGTTCATCCTCTCAGACCGGCTACTGATCGTTGCCTTGGTAGGCCGTTACCCTGCCAACCAGCTAATCAGACGCGGGCCCATCCTGTACCACCGGAGTTTTTCACACAAGGAGATGTCTCCTCGTGCGCTTATGCGGTATTAGCAGCCGTTTCCAGCTGTTATCCCCCTGTACAGGGCAGGTTACCCACGCGTTACTCACCCGTCCGCCACTCAGTCACCGATCGATCATCCGAAGAATCTCAAAAGGTGCTTCGTTCGACTTGCATGTGTTAGGCACGCCGCCAGCGTTCATCCTGAGCCAGGATCAAACTCTCCGTTCGAAAAATCGCCCTCTCGGGCGTCCGTTGTGAGATTGTCCCGGTCCGTTCTCGTTATCTATCCTTCATCGGAATCGACCCCCTCTTTGAAGAGGGGTAGATGGCTGTTCCTAATTCCTGTTCCACAGTATCCGGTTTTCAAGGTCCCCGCCCTCCTTCCGGAGGGCTGCCGCGTCAAGCGGCGAGAATGTATATTAGTGACCCGCTATCGATATGTCAACAACTTTTTTGGGAAAATTTTTCCTCTTTCTTTCAGCCAATCGGGAATCTTTTGATAGGAGATGCTGTTTCCCCGCGTCGTATGCAAAGGTTTCGACAAAAACCACTCCCCACCCGACGAAGGCTATCGAATACTAGTATTCCACTTCACGATTCGACTCGCCCTTCTCTCGACAGCCCCCGGCATGCGCATCGCTTCGTTATCTGCCTCTTCAATCGCGAAGACCCGCACGAGGCGGGCCTTCGCAGCAAGCGTCATTCGGATTTCATGGATACGCGTATCTACCCGGACGCGCGACGCCGAACCAATCTCGGCATAGGCAAGGCTAGATAAAGCGAATGAACTTTTTCTTGCCGACCTGAACCTCGGCCCCTTCGACAAAGGAGGGGTCGACGTTGTATTCCTTGGCCGCAAGCGTTTCGCCGTTGACCTTCACTGCCCCGCCATCGATAAGACGGCGCGCCTCGGAAACCGTTTGAGCCGTACCGGCGTCGACGAGAAGCTTCGCGAAATACACCTTGCCTTCATCGTTGGGCGTCAAATCCGCCTCAAACGTGGGAGCGTCCTCGGGGAATCCGTGCTCTTTGAATTTAAGGTCGAAGTCCGCCTCTGCCGCACTCGCAGCATCTTCGTCGTAGTAGGCCGCCACGATATTGCGAGCGAGAGAACGCTTGACTTTGTTGGGATGGAGCTCGTCAGCAGCCAAGCCGCGCTCAATCTCGTCGATTTCGGAAACGGAAACCGTAGAAGCAAGGCGGTAGTATTTCACCATAAGCTCGTCGGGGATGCTCATAACCTTGCCGAACATGTCATTGGGCTCGTCGGTCAGGCCGATGTAGTTGCCGTAGCTCTTGGACATCTTCTGGACGCCGTCGGTTCCCTCGAGGAGAGGAAGCGTCAAGGCGACCTGAGGCTCCATGCCGAGTTTCTCCATGAGCTCTCGGCCGGCAAGCAGATTGAACAACTGATCCGACCCGCCGATTTCTACGTCGGCTTTGATGACCACGGAGTCATAAGCCTGCATAACAGGATAGAGGAATTCGTGGAGAGCGATAGGCAGACCGCCCGTGTAGCGCTTATGGAAGTCGTCTCGCTCGAGAATGCGAGCAACCGTGAAGTTGCTCAGGAGCTTGAGCAACTTCTCCATATCGAGGTCGAGAATCCACTCGGAGTTATAGCAAAGCGTCGTCTTCTCGGGATTGAGAATCTTGAACGCCTGGTCGACATAGGTCTGGGCATTCGCCGCGATCTGCTCGCGCGTAAGCTGAGGGCGCGTTGAGTTGCGGCCCGACGGGTCTCCGATGAGAGCCGTGCCGTCGCCGATGATCAACGTGACACGATGGCCGAGATCTTGGAACTGTCGAAGCTTGCGCAGCGGGACAGCGTGGCCAAGATGGATGTCAGGGGCGGTCGGGTCGACGCCGAGCTTGATGTTGAGCTCTCCGCCTCGCTTGAGCTTCTCGAGAAGCAGGCTCTCCGGCACGACGGTGTCGGTTCCGGATTTGATGATGTGCAACTGTTCTTCTGGGGTTATCGGACTCATCTCCTTTTATCGTACGGAATGCCTAAGCGTCCAAACAACGGTGCAAAGGCGAAATGCAATGCGCCTTTTTCGGATAGACGCCATGGTAGCACAGCGCAAAAGCAAGCTACTGCACACCGCGGAAGAGATGCCCCGTCGTGCAGCCTTCCGCCTTGGATACGCTGTGGTCGCCTTTGTAAGCGATGTCGCGAGCCCTGACGACGCGGGAAACGGCATTGGTGGTCTGCTCCACATTCATGAGCGTCGTGTCCACCATGAAAGACGATATGCCGACCGCGATAAGCTTGCAGGCCAGATGAGCGGCATCGAGCTGAACCGCGTTGTACAAGTGGCTTCGCCCGCACGAGTCGGTAACCACCTGGAACTGGTAGCCCTTCCTGTCTTCGAGGAAGTGCGGGCTTTTGCGGCGGGCGCATTCGCTGCATTTCTGGTTGCAGGGGCCCTGGCTCATAAGCAGGCAATGTTCGGTGGTCATAAGCTCCTGATAGCCCGAGACCGTCAGGCCCAAGGCAACAGGCGCATCCTTGCCGATCGCCTCGATCTGGTCGAGAGTCAGCTCCGGAGAAAGCCATACGCGTTTCGCCCCGAGATCGGCGGCGAACTGGAGCGAAAGCGCATTGGTGAGAGGCACATGGGAGCCGATTTCGAACTCCATGCCGGACTCGCTGGCGCGCAAGGCCTGTCCGAGATTTTCGACCAGAAGGGGCTTGCCGGGCTTTGCGTACTCCCAAACGTCGAAAGGCTCCTCGGCGTTCATGGGCGCTTTGTCGATAACGGGCAGAGCCATCACGCATTTACTCGGATAGCCGGCCTGGGACGCAGTGGCCGTAAGCTGGCCGGCAACGCACGCTTCGCCGCGACGGTAGTTCAGAACGGGAACGTAGATGACGTCCGCTCCGGCACGCTTCGCGGCCCGGGCGCATGCGGGATTCGTCGCCAGCGCCACGACCTCGCAGCGTTGGTTTTTTGCGGGAAGGGCGTGCACGGGCTCGGGAGATTTCGTCAACGGACGTTCGCGACGCCCGGAAAGCATCGCATCTTCAAGACGTTTCAAGGCCTGGGTGCGCGCCTTATGCAGCGCCGAGAACCCGATACCGACGCCCTCATCGACCGACACTTCGAGGGACTCGAAATAAAAGGGGGTGTTTCCGAGGCGGTCAATATGCTCGCGCGCTTCTTCCGCGCTCACCGCCTTCGTCCTGGCCTGCTCGATGACCGGCCCTTCGAAGCGAATCGACGCCTGCGCGCAAGACGCCTCGATGACGAGGGGCTCGCCGATACGCAGGAACGCCTTGGCGTTCACGGGAAGACGCGGCTCCATAGCATCGTCGTCGAACGCCATGGAGGCGTCCCTCACGCGAAAGACCCGATCGCCTTTGCTGACGCGCTTTTCGACGCGGAAGCGCCATTCCGACCCTTTTCTTGAAAATTCGGAAAGCGTGCAGGCAAAATGCCCTTTGTTCGTCCAGAATTCGAGCAAATCCCCTTCGTGCAGCTCGATTTCCGACGAAAGAGAGACCATTCCGTTGCGGACGTCGCTAACGCGCCCCACAAAAACGCCTCTGTTGTTCGGCCTTCCATAGCTCATGATCTCGTTTCCGCGGCGGCCCTTCAGGTAACCTTCGGTAAATCCTCGGCTGAACGCCTCCGTGAGGATTCGGCGTTCGTCCTCGGTGGGGCCCACATGCGAGGCGCGCAACTGCTGCGCAAGCTCCACCTCGTCTTCGCAGCAAAGCCCATCCGCCGCATCGGCCAATCGGTCGAGGACGCGACGATACACGCCGACCACGGAAAAGACGTATTCGGGGGATTTCATGCGACCTTCGATTTTGAGGCTGTCGACGCCAGTGGCCCCCAGCTCTATGAGCATATCGATAGAGCAGAGGTCTTTCGGGGAAAGAAGATGGTCACCCTCGGAGGGAAGGGCGTTTTTCACCGATGCGTTGTGAAGCGAATAAGGAAGACGACATGCCTGGGCGCACATTCCTCGATTCGCTGAGCGACCGCCGATAAGCGAGCTCATGAAACATTGCCCCGAATAGCAGATGCAAAGCGCTCCATGCCCGAAGCATTCCGCGCTCATTCCGCACTCGTGCGCCGCCGCGCTTGCCTCCGCGACCTCGAGCAGCGTCAGCTCGCGCGCCAGCGTCACACGGTCGGCTCCGATTCGCGCCGCCGCGCGCACGCCGTCTACCCCGTGCGTGTTCATCTGGGTCGAGACATGCAGACGCGCCTCGGGAAGTACGCGTTTCACTTCGGCCGCGATGCCGAGGTCTTGAACGATGAACGCATCGACGCCTCGCCTCCATGCCTGACGCACGAGCTCGACCGCCCGCTTCGTCTCTTCGGGCAGCACGGCGACATTCACCGTCATATAAATGCTGACGCCGCGCAAATGGGCGTAATCGCATGCCTGGGAAAGGTTTTCGAGCGTGAAATTATCGGCCCCTCGGCGGGCGTTGAAGTCTTCGCAGCCGAGATAGACCGCATTCGCTCCCGCTTGAACGGCGGCGTGCAGACAGGCCATGTTGCCCGCCGGAGCGAGCAGCTCAAGGTCTCTATATGGGTTCGTCATGGAAAAAATCCTTATCGTCGTATAAGCAACTTTGCGAATGATACCGCTTTCGGGTATCTTAGCCATCATGAAATCACGGAGAAAACAGCGCGAATCACGCGCACACGCTGGGCTGTGGACCGTACTCGTCGTTACGGTGGGTATCGGAGCGGCCTTATTCGGTTGCTATCAGGGCGCTATGGCGCTTGTCGACGAATGGTGCAAGGACCTGCCAGACGTCAACGACACGGATGCCTTCCAGCTCCCCGAGCAATCTACAATCTATGCCAACGATTACGACCCGTCCACCGGCACGGGCACCGTTTTGGCGGAGCTTTACCTGGAAAAACGCGAGCCTCTCTCTTCGCTTGACGAAGTGGGAACCTACGTTACCCAAGGAACCGTCGCCACCGAAGACGTTCGTTTCTACGAGCATAAAGGCGTCGATTTGCAAGGCATCGTACGAGCCTTCTTCGTAAACCTGGCAGGAGGCCAGGAGGGAGCCTCCACCATTACCCAGCAGTATGTGCGCAATACCATTATCGCCGATGAGATGACCGACATCTCGATCAAGCGCAAGGTGCGCGAAATCGACCTTGCCGTCAAACTCGAGCAGATCTACTCGAAAGACGAGATCCTTCTCATGTATCTCAACACCATCAATTACGGCGATGGCTGCCATGGCATCGAGGCCGCTGCCCAACATTATTATTCGAAGCACTCCAACGAACTGACCATCGCGCAGGCGGCAACGCTTATCGGTATCCCGAACTCGCCCACGCTGTACAACCCCGTCACCAATCCGGAATCCTCCATCCAGCGCCGCAACGTGGTTCTTTCCCGCATGCTCACCAACGGCGTCATCACCGAGGACGAATACAATGCCGCAATAGCGGAAGAGCTTAACCTCAACGTCGCCCCCGAAGAAGGCACGAACGGCGTATATAAATACGAGTGGTTCACGACCTACGTTCGCGACCTGCTGCAAAGCGACGAATACCTTGCGAAAGGCGTCACGTACGACAAGCTCTTCGAGGGCGGTCTCACCATCGTAACGAGCCTCGACCCCACCATGCAAGAATATGCAGAAGAAGCCGTTGCCATCCAGTACGAAAGCGGCGCAGTGAAACAGGGGCAGGAGTTCGCCCTTACTCTCGTCGACCCGAACACCGGATTCATCAAGGCCATGATCGGCGGCAAGAATTTCTACGAGGGCGACCAACTTAACATTGCGACAAGCTCCGACGGCCGTCAGATTGGCTCTACTGCCAAGGCGTTCACCCTTGCAGACGCCATCGAGAAGGGCATCAATCCGGCAACCCGCATCAATTGCGATCGCGGCCCCGTCAAAGTCAACGGAGCATCCATCTATAACTACGGCCAGCAAAACTACGGCACGCTGAGCATCGCCGACGCTATCGCCGTCTCCTCCAACACCGGATTCGTGCGCCTATCCTACGTAGATTCAGAGAAAAGCGGCGTTACGCCCGAAAGCATCGTCGCCATGCAGGAGCGTCTCGGCCTACGCGGAGGCAAGCTCGTGAACTACCCGACCGCCGACAAACTTCCCGCCGTGGCCACCACGACGCTTGGCGTCGGCCAAGCGAACACCACCGAGATGGCGTCAGCCTTCGGCACGTTCGCCGCAGAAGGCGTGCACCATGACGCCACCGCCATCCTGACCGTAACGGACCGCAACGGCAACGAACTGGTAAACAACACCAATCAGAAAGGCGAGCAGGTCCTTTCCAAATCGGTAGCCTACGCGGTCACGCAGACGCTCGAAGGCGTCATCTACAAATCCATGGGAACGGCCTCTGCGGCAGCCCTTTCCTCCGGGCAGATCGCGGCCGGCAAAACCGGAACGACGGACAATTGGCACGACCTCTGGTTCGTCGGGTACACCCCCCAGCTTTCCTGCGCCGTATGGACGGGCGACCGTTCCAACCAACTTGAGCTGTACACCGATTCGTGGTGCCAGGAGATTTGGCGCTATGTGATGGAGCACGCCCTCGAAGGCGTGCCCAACCAGGAATTTGCTCCTGCCCCCGAGCCCGATTATACAAACTCCTTCGGAGGCTCATCCGCTTCGAAAGAAGATGAGGAAAACGAAAAAGACGAGGAGGATGAGAACGAGGAGTCCGGTGATTCTTCCGACAGCAGCTCCTCCGATTCGTCCGCGAACCAATCGGGCAACAACAACTCCTCGGGCAATACGGGAACGACCGGCCCCACGACTGGCCCCACGACCGACCCCACCCCTACTCCGGACCCCGAGCCGACGCCTGACCCGGAGCCCACTCCGGACCCCGAGCCGACGCCTGACCCGGAGCCCACTCCGGACCCCAAGCCGACGCCTAGCGCGCTCTATGCGAGACAGTCGGCATACGAAGATTCTCAGCTTGTCGCCTATCGGACGGCCGCCTAGATTTCGCCGTTGCGCAAAAGCCTTGGCGTCGATCGGCTTCGATACGTCTCCACGAAGAAGCGAGTCCTCGCGGGCTCGCTTCTCTTATTTCCGGGAAAGCATCCGTCCTCGCGCCGCACGCGGGTAAAGGCGTTCTTCGAAATTGCAATAGTGCTATCATAAGGAACGGTAAACGAAAGCTGGGCATCGCCCAGGCCGCACGAAAGAGGCGAATATGAACGAAACCCCAGAACAGCAAACACCCGAAACGTGCTCCCACAACTGCGGATCTTGCTCGAGCTCCTGTGGGGAGCGCACGGAGCCCCAGAAGCTCTCTCCCAACGCCGCATCGAAGGTCACGAAGGTAATCGGCGTCGTCTCGGGCAAGGGAGGAGTCGGCAAAACCCTCGTCACATGTCTTCTCGCATCGGAGCTTCAAAAGGCCGGGAAGCGCGTCGGCATCATGGACGCCGATGTGACGGCCCCTCCATCCCCAAGGCCTTCGGCGTCAAGGGTCCCTTGTCCGCCGATGCGAACGGTCTGAACCCCGGAGAGACCGAATCCGGTATCAAGATGATTTCGACCAACCTCATGCTTCCGCAAGAAGACATGGCCGTAGCATGGCGCGGACCCGTGGTCTCCGGCATCATCGGCCAGTTCTTCAACGAGGTGAACTGGGGGGATCTCGACTACCTCTTGATCGATATGCCTCCGGGCACAAGCGACGTTTTGCTTACCGTTTTCCAGCAAATCCCGCTCGACGGCATAGTGACCATATCTGCGCCGCAGGAACTGGTGGCCATGATCGTGGGCAAGGCGGTCAATCTCGCCCACGATATGAAGGTGGATGTTCTTGCTCTGGTGGAAAACATGGCCTATTTCGAATGCGACGACTGCGGCAAGAAGCACTACATCTTCGGCGAGCCCCAGGGTGCAGACGTTGCGAAGCGCTACGACATACCTTCGTATGCAACCCTGCCCATGGACCCCGCTATCGCAGCCCTGGTCGATGCTGGCGAGGTGGAGCGCTACGACGTCAAAGACGCCCTCAAGCCGGTTCTTGACGTACTGTAGGCCCCTCTTCCGCCCTCTTGTCGCAAAACAAACGCCCTCCTGCCCCCCAAAGAGCAGGAGGGCGTTTTGCCGTCAGAAGACCCGAGACGCTGCTGCACGCCGTCGAACTCTAGGTTAGGAAAAACCGCACTTTCGGAGCTCCGAAAGGAGCCTGGCCGGTTTCTTCACGTAATCCGTTCGGAACTTCAAGACTCTTGTTAAGGGTGAGGGAGCAATGCGCGATATATCGAGAATCCAAATTACCGCGCCCTCGCCATGCCTTATTTGGACGCAAAGCAGAAAAAAGACCAGGAGATTTCTCCTGGTCTATCATTTCAATGGTGGAGCCTAGGGGGATCGAACCCCTGACCTCATGGCTGCCAGCCATGCGCTCTCCCAGCTGAGCTAAGGCCCCGTATCATCCGCTCTGAGTTGTTTTCTCTTGCGCGGTGCGAGAACTTATTATACAGAATCGATTTTGAGGGTCAACGACTTTTTTCAACTTTTTTGAAAACTTTTTTCGCCGCGCAATCCCGGCAAAACGCCGCAGCCTCGCGCGCAATAGCTCCGGCCGCCATTCTGCAAAGGCCGTCGCATGATGCATGCCATTTCGCGCCAAGATTCTCGAAGGGTTTCGCCAAAGAAGCGGCAAGGCCGCCTTCGTACCATAAAGACTAAGCTTTGTTGAAAGGAGCGGCCCATGCCTGCACACGAGAACAACCTTCCGACGGAAAGCACCTGCATCACGCGACGCTCGCTTCTTACCGCAGCGGCCGGCGTCGTGGTGTCCGCCGCCACACCCTCCAAAACCGCGCATGCCTCCCCTGCTCCGTCGGCGTCTACTCCTAGCGAAGCCTTCGTGCCCCTGGACGTCTACCTAGGGGCATCGAAACGCATTGTCGATGAGCTTTCCGCTCACGAGCACGACTCCTACTACCTCTCCACGCCGTTTGGCAACACGGGCCCGAACGGCGAAGGAGGAAGCATCGACAGCTGGGATTGCTGGCATCCGAACGGCCGACCGAAAGAGAACGGACAGTCCTACATGAACTGCGCGGGCTTTCTCGTCGCGGTCTTCGAGGCGTGCGGAGCCGATTGCGACATCGTGGGGTCGTACGTTGGTTCGTCCGGCTATAACAGAGGGAACAAGGCGAACCTTTCCCGATGGAAGTGTTTTCTCGACGATCACGCCTCCATGAAAAAGGAATACCGGTCGAAAGAAGAACTCCTCTCCAGCGGACAGCTTCGCAAGGGAGACATCATCATCGCAGAGCCGAACGATTGGAATGCGCCCGGGGCCGACTGCCATGTCATGTTCTTCTGGGGCGATTCGCCTTCGGAGGACAAAGCCTGGCATTCCACCAGCCATGCCGACGGAGTTGTTGCAGGAACGGTTCCGGGCAATGCCATCTCGCTTATCTCGGCCAAGCACGCCGACTGCTACTGGATACACGCTCCCCTCGAAAATCTCATCGACGTGACCGTCAGAAAAACCTCCGCCGACATCTCGATAGCCGACGGCACAGAAGAGGGCTCGTACTCTCTCGGAGGCGCATCCTTCAGCGTGTTCGAAAGCTTCGACGGCGAGGAGCTATCAGGGCTGATCGCCTCTTTTACCACCGACGCAAACGGGTCCGCCGCGGTAAGCCTCCCTCCTAATTGCGACGTATGGATCAGAGAAGACGAAGCCCCCTTGGGATTCGCCCCATGGAGCGAGCCGAAACGCTTCCACGTCGAGAGAGGCTCCGAGACGATGGAGCTCGCCGACAACCCGTGCACCGTCAGGCTTATCCTGAAGAAAATAGACGGCGAGACGAACAGCGGCGCACAGGGGCATGCGTCCCTCGAAGGGGCGCTTTACGAGCTTGTCGACTCCAAAGGCAAGGTTCACCAAGCAAAAACAGCGTGGGATGAATCCTATAAGGCGTGGGCCGCCGTCTTCGAGAAGCTTCCTCGGGGAAAGGCGCGCATACGCGAGGTTCAACCTTCTCCGGGATACGTCCTTGACGACTACGGCGGAAGCGGGCATGACGGATGGATGGAGATAGAACTTACGCCCGATTCGCACGAACTGGAATTCGAGATGCCCGTGCATGAGCACGCAGAGCAAATCGTGCGAGGAGACATCTGCGGGGCGAAATACGACGGATCGAACGTGGAAGAGATCCGCTCCCCGCTTGCGGACTGCGAGTTCGCATTCTGGCTCGAAGACGACGGGTCCTTAGAGGAGAAAGGCCATGAGGTCACCGAAGTGCTCGACGCTTTCGGGCTGCCGATAAAGAACGGCGACGGAACCGTCTTGAAAGGAGCGTACGTCGGGTCGGTCACATCGGGCGCGGACGGTCGCTTTTCGAGCAGAAGCCTTGCCTCGCCCGAATCGAGCAAAGACTTGCAGAAACGCGGCGCCCTCGTGTACGGAAGCTATACGCTGGTCGAAACATCGTGTCCAAACCCCTCTCTGGCCCTCCTGGAGCCCATTTGCCATATAGAAGTGCACGCGGAGGGACAGGAGGTGTTCTTCATCCTAGAAGACCGTCTCATAGCCTCTCCTGTTCGAATCCGGAAGACCGACGCCGCAAGCGGCAAGACCATAGGCAAGCCGGGAACGCTCATAGAGCTCCTCAGGAAAGGAGAAGACGGAGCGTATGAGGTCATGGAGTTTGACGCACACTATCCCGACAGCCACAAGGTCTCGGTCTTTTCCATCCCCGCCTCAGGAATCGTGCAGTTCCCCGAAAAGCTCGCCTACGGGTCCTACGCCATCAGAGAGGTAGAGGCCGTCGCGCCTTATCTGCTGCGGACGGAGCCGATTTATTTCGAAGTGAGCAAAGAGCACGACTGGGCAAGCGACGATCTTCTGGAGATAGACCTTCCCAACGAGGCCGCAACGGGAACGATCAGGGCGG
>ERZ827471.1779-NODE-1779-length-11642-cov-2.142832_pt1 | contig 11642 bp, 10 predicted proteins | sample MGYA00519772_ERZ827471 | MGnify/ENA primary metagenome ERZ827471 (study PRJEB31778, sample SAMEA3449315) | human gut metagenome | biome: human gut; feature: human-associated habitat; material: faeces | place: United Kingdom | collected 2010/2012 ... | reverse complement strand
TTTACGACTCATAGCCCGCGATGAGTCGTAAACCTCGTTCCCTTGTCTCCCTTGTCTCCTCGAACCCGCGCAATTCTCATGTAATCGGCTTCAAGTTTCGATGACGGCCGCGGAATGCGTAGCGGGTTCGGTGCGGGATTTGCTATCATCGACGCTTATGACGCGACGCAAGAAACATGGATGGTTGAAGACGATGCTGGGTTTGATGCTCGGATGCATGCTCGTGGTCGTCGCCGTGTTCGCGGCGACGAACGTGGCGACCATCGCCACGACCAAAGATCGTATCGTCGAGCCGCAAGCGGCGGTCGGCTTCGATGCCGACGCGATCGTTGTGCTGGGCGCATCCGTGTTCGCCGACGGCACGCCGTCGGGCATCTTGCGGGATCGGCTGGACGACGGCATCGCGCTCTACAAGGAAGGTGTGGCGCCGAAGCTCATCATGAGCGGTGACAACAGCACCGTGTCGTACAACGAGGTGCAGGTTATGAAGGATTACGCCATTTCCCAAGGCGTGCCGAGCTACGACATCTTCTGCGACCATGCAGGCTTCTCCACGTACGAGAGCATGTATCGTGCGAAGCACGTGTTCGGCGCCGAGCGCATCGTGGTGGCCACCCAGACCTATCATCTGTATCGTGCGCTGTACGCCGCGCAGGGTCTTGGCCTCGATTCCCTCGGCGTGGCCAGCGACTACCATGACTACTCCAAGCAGCTCCAGTACGATCTGCGCGAGATCCCCGCGCGCACGAAGGACTTCTTCAAGACGCTGTTCAAGGTACCTTCGACGTTCGTGGGCGACCCCATCAGCCTCGATCAGTCCGGCGACGTCACCGAGGGCTGACGGGGAGTGTCAGAGGTGCGTCAGGCGCGCGCGATTCTTACGCTAGCAGCGCCAACAGCGCCTGCGCTTCGCAGGTCACCGGGTCGAGGACGGGGATGCCGGCGGCTCGTTCGAGCTGCGGCGCCAAGCCGATAGTCGAAAACCCCGTGCAGGCGAGCGCGATGACCGCTGCGCCTTCTTCGCGCAGGCGTCGAGCCGTCGTGATAGCGGCGTGTTGACCTGCGGGCGTGTTCAGATCGCGCGTGTCGCGAACGCCGTCGGGCACGAGGTTCGCCAACAGACGCTCGCCCAAGATGCGCGGGAACGCGGGCGGCGCGTCCGGCGTGATGCCGATGACGCCTACCGGCCCCTCGTGAAGCGCCGCGGCGGTGGCCATGCTTTCGCCCGCGCCCACCACCGGCACGCCCACGATGGCGCGCGCTTCGGCTACGCCGGGGTCGTCGGCGCAGCTCACTATGATGCCGTCCGCGTCCTGTTCGACCAGCTGACAGGCAAGCGCAATCACTTTAGGTTCGGCAGTGCGCTTCGTAGCGGCATCGTGCACGCCCTCGGGTTGATCGGGAATGCAGCGCGACACGACGCGCACCTGAGGAAACGCACGCTCGATGAGCAGCCCATGCGCGTCAGCCTGTTCTTGATCCTGCGTGATGACGCGGATGACTCCTACAGTCCAGGTAGGGCGAAAAACGGTATCCATGGCGATCACTCGTACTTTTCGATAAGGTCGATAAGGTCCTGCTTCGAATGCAGGGCGGTCTTTTCCAGGATGCGCCGCGTGTGCGTGCGCACGGTGCTCTCGGACACGAACAGCGCCTCGGCGATCACCTTGGCCGAGCGCCCGCGCGCCAGGTAGGGGAGCACCTCGGCTTCGCGGCGGGTCAGCCCGTAGTACGAGGCTATCTGCTCGAGCACGTCGCCGTCGGGCTCGGAGGCGGATTCGTCGCCTCGCGCTTCGTCGGCGGAGGCGATCTGCTGGCGGGGGCAGGCGGCTCCGCATCCGGCTGCGCACGAAACGGCCGCGGCTTTCCCTTCGGCGTCTTTCGCCTTGCTGGCGCCGAAGCTCAAAAACGAGAACCGATTGCCGCCCTGCTGGAACAGCGCCAGCATGGCCAGCACGTAGACCGCGCCCACCGACACGCCGATGACCAGCATGGATGGGCTTTCGGGGATGAGCATCACCACGTAGCCGATGCCGATGCCCACCAGTCGTGCGATGATGGACACCCCTCGCACGATGCCGCCTATCACGAAGCCCGACACGCTGAAGTCGTATGCGGTCGATGCCACCATATACCAGATGATCACGTCGAATACGCCGTAGCACGCGCTCATTACCGTGTTGAGCTCCACCGGGTACGTACTCCAGAACATCGGCATGAGCGCGAACAGCACCACGAGAATGGGCACGATCACCTTGAACGTAAGCGCCAGATCGGTGCGGCGTCGCGCGAACAGCACGAGCCCGATGAGCGCCACGGCGGCCACGATGTTGGCGATAAGCGGCAGTCGGTGAGCCTCGTAAGCCGAGTCGACTGAAGCCACGGTCATCTGCCACACGTAGCCGAACAGACACGACAGCACGAGGCTGGCCACGATGAGGCTGACCAGCGAGCCGAGCGCCGTGCGGTAACGCCCCGAGTCGGCCGTGATCGCGGGCCGATCGTCGGTTTCTTCGCGGTTGCAGCGCGTCAAGCACAGCTGCGAGAGCACGGGCAGCGGCAACATGAGCAGCAGCGCCGGAACCCCCAGCTCCTCCGAGCAGAACGAGAACGCGACGAACAACAGCGCGGTCAACAACAGCACAACGGGCAGATAGAACGAAGTGCGCGACGGATGCATGCGCCCGAGGCACTCGGCCCAGCTTCCCCAGAAGTAGCCGTATCCCACGCCGGCTAGAACGGAGCCCAGCACGAGCGGGACGACGGCCAGCATCTCTGTCAACAATCCGGCGCTTCCGGCCATGCCCGAGCCTGTCATCAGCACGAGCCCTGTCACGATGCTTGCCGTGAACGCCGAAGCGGGAAGCTTGTCGTAGAAGGAGTGGTCGCGTTCCGTGCGCGAGGCCACCAGGAACAGCGTGGTCATGTTCGCGACGAACGAGATGATCACGACGAGCGTCTGATATCCCGTGGTGTTCATCGGCCCCGACAGCAGGATGGAGCTGCGGAACGTGAGCATGCTGCATGCCCAGAAGAAAGCGAGGCCGAGGTGGCGTATACGAAGCGTTTTCCACACCATGCGCATGCTGCGTCGATCGCGCGGGCGCGACAGGCGTTCAGGCATGAACAATCCCTCCTCGTCCTTGGCGCCGCCTGTTTCTCTGAGAACGGCGCATGGCTCCCTTTCATCTTGGAAAAGCTTATCATCAGCGCAAACAATCAAATCATCAATAATTGATGATACTGTCCCGAGACCCTCATCATAGCATTGCCCACGCCGAAGGAAGGGGGCTGCGATGATCGACGGGCAAAATGATACCATAGTAATAGGATTACAGGCGTGCGCTCCGGTTTTCGCGACCGGCTCGATTGACGACGCAGCGGAGGCCGGCGAAGAGGGCTCGTGCTGCAACGGGTTCCAAGTCGATTGGCTGTCCGAAGACGTTCGCCGCTTGCTCGCTGCTCACGGCTTTACCGCCCCCGATCCAGTGGATAGCGTCGCGCGCCGCATGGTGGAGCGCGAGGTGCTCACGCCGGGCATGCCGCTTGCGGCCATGCCGGTGGAATCGCTCTACAAGCCGTGGACGTCTTTGCCGGGCTCGCAGTTCGGCGGAGCGCGAGGGCTGTACTTGGGCGATGCGGCGCGCCATGTGCAGGCGCTCTACGAAGCGCTTAAGGTGGAAGTTCCGAAGCGTTTCGCGGCGATGCCCGACCACCTGTCTCTTCTGTGCGAGCTGCTCGCGCTCTACATGGAAGCCGGCAACAAGGAGGCTGCCCGCCTGCTTGCACAGGATCACTTCGACTGGCTCGACGCCTACGACGCGGCGCTCGACGAGCGCGCGGAGCAGGCGGCCTCGGCTTCGGCCTTCGACGAGGAGGGGCGCGCCGCTCTGGCGCGCGGCATCGGCCAGGTGCGCGCGTACGTTGCGCTTCTGGGCGAGCTCGCGCGGCATGCGGGGCAGAGCGCGCCGACGCCGAACGAGGCGAAAACGGCACCAACAAGGGAGGAAAGAAAGGAAGCGAAATGAACTCATCCGTAACACGGCGGACGTTCCTCAAGGGGTCGGCGGCCACGGCGGCGCTGGCTGCGACGGGCGCGGGCGTGTGCTCTCTCGGCGCATGGCAGGCCGAGGCGGCTCACGCCGAAGGCTCGTACGAGCGCAAAGAAGGCGCATCGCTCTGCAACGGCTGCTCCAGCAAGTGCGGCCTCGTGGCCACCACGCTGGGCGGCCAGCTGTTCACGCTGCGCGGCAGCGACGTGCATCCCTACGCCAAGGGCACCATCTGCGGTCGAGGTCACGGCGTGGCACAGATCGCCTATTCCGACGAGCGCCTGACCCAGCCCATGCGCCGCGCGGCCGACGGTTCGTTCGAAGCTATCGACTGGGACACCGCGTTTTCCGAGATCGGCGCCAAGGTGAAGGACATTCTAGCCAAGAACGGCCCCGAAGCCCTGGCAATCGTCCAGGATCCGCGCCCTTCGGGCAAGGAGTACTCCAAGCGCTTCATCAACGCGCTCGGTTCGGCCAACATCTACACGCACGGCGCGGCCTGCAACTCCTCGAAGGAGGCGGGCTTCGCGCAGACCATCGGCACGGGCAACTTCTCGGTCGATTTCGGCAACTCCAAGATGGTCGTGTTCATCGGTCGCAGCTACGGCGACGGCATTCGCCCCTCGTCGGTGCAGAGCCTGGCCGCCGCGGCCGACAAGGGCACGCGCATCGTCATCGTGGATCCGCGCCTCAACAACTCGGGCATCTTCGCCACCGACTGGGTGTCCATCAAGCCCGGAACCGACCTGGCGTTTCTGCTGGGTATCTGCAACGTGCTCATCGAAGAGGACCTGTACGACCATGAGTTCGTCGAGCAGAACGCCGTGGGCTTCGAGGAGTTCGCGGCTCAGGCCAAGGAATACACCCCCGCATGGGCCGAGCAGCAGTGCGGCGTGCCGGCGGCCACCATCGAGGAGATCGCCCGGGCGCTTGCCAAGGCCGCTCCGGCCGCGGCCGTCGAGGCTTCGTGGCGCGCGGCGTTCGGATGCGCGCATCAGAACTCGTTCGACACCGCTCGCGCGGTGACGGCGGTGAACGCGCTTCTGGGCAGCTGGGGCGCGAAGGGAGGCGCGCTGCTCACGTCCTCGCCGAAGGCGGGCGACATCGACAAGCAGAAGTTCCCCTCCGCTCCGAAGCCCGAGGCCAAGCGCGTGGGCGACAAGGAGTACCCGCTCGCTCCCAGCGGCATGGGCTCGAACCTGGCCGTGCTGCAGGCGGCGCTCGACGGCGCTATGAAGGGCGTGTTCTTCTACAACTCCAACGCCGTGCAGGGCTACGCCCAGCCGAAGGTGTGGCGCGAGGGGTTGGAGAAGACCGATCTCGTGGTCACCATCGACGTGCAGATGTCCGAGACGGCGCTCGCGTCCGACTACGTGCTGCCCGAGTGCACCTACCTCGAGCGCATGGAGCTCCCCGAGTTCATCGGCGGCAAGAAACACTACGTGGCCATGCGCACGCAGGTGCTCGAGCCCATCCACCCCGAGACGAAGCCGTGCGATGAGATCTTCGCCGGCCTGGCCGAGGCGTGCGGCGTGGGCGAGTACTTCCAGTTCAGCGTGGACGAGCTGGCCGACGCTCAGCTCCAAACCGTGGGGCTGTCGCTGGAAGCGCTGAAGAAGACGGGCACGGCGCACTTCCCCGAAAAGGAGTTCTCCTACGGCTCCACGCCGAAGTGGAAGACGCCCACCGAGAAGGTGCAGTTCGCCAGCGAGGCGTGCGAGAAGGCGGGGCTGTCGCCCTATCCGGTGTGGGTCGAACCGGCTGTCATGCCCATGGGCGACGAGCTGCGCTTGATCGGCGGCAAGCAGGCCATCCACAGCCACACCCAGACGGCCAACATCGAGGACCTCATGCAGATCACGAAGGACTACGACCTCACGCGCGTGTGGATGAACGCCGACACGGCTGCCCGCCGCGGCATCGCCGACGGCGACGAGGTGGAGGTGTCCAACGGCCAGCACACGGGTCGCGTGCGCGTGAAGGTCACGCAGCGCATCAACCCGACGGCGTTGTACATCCCCAGCCACTACGGTTGCTCGTCGCCCGACCAGCACACCGCCTACGAGGTGGGCCTGCGCCAGATGGACTACGTTCCCTTCCGCATGGAGCCGGGCTACGGGTCGGCCTGCACGCAGGAGACGGTCGTCAACGTTAAGAAGGCAGGTGCGTAATGGCTCGCTACGGAATGCTCATCAACACGAAGAAGTGCATCGGCTGCTACGCCTGCCGCGTGGCCTGCCAGCGCCAGAACAACCTGTTGCCCACCGAGGACTTCATCCGTTACGAGGAGCACGAGGTGGGAACGTATCCCAACGTGCGCGTGGAGACGGTGCCTTTGCAGTGCATGCACTGCGAGGACGCCCCCTGCGTGGCGGTGTGCCCCACCGGCGCCGCCTATATCGGCGCGGACGGCATCGTGGGCGTGGACCACGGCCGCTGCATCGGCTGTTTGTACTGCATGGCGGCGTGCCCCTACCAGGTGCGCGTGCGCAACGAGGAGACGGGCGCGGTGGACAAGTGCCGCTTCTGCACGGTGTCGGCCGAGACGACGGGCACGAAGATGTGCTCGTGCGTGGAGGCTTGCCTGACGGGGGCGCGTATGTTCGGCGATCTGGACGACCCGGACAGCGACATCTCGAAGGAGATCGTCGCGACGAACGCGCAGCCTATCGCAGGCGACCTGACCAAGTCCAAAGTATTTTACGTGAGGTGATGAACGATGACGTTTGAACCTATTTGGGGTGCCATCATCGCATGGTATCTGTTCCTCGCCGGTCTCGGCGGCGGCGCGTTCGTGACCTCGGCTTTTCTGGGGTGGCGGCATCCCGAGGCCGTGTCGATGCGCAAGATCGGGCATCTGGTGGCGCCTATCGTGGTGATCATCGGCCTGTGCTTGCTGATGTTCGATGCGAAGGCGGGCCTCATGAACCCGCTGCGCTTCGCCCTGCTGCTGACAAACTTCGGATCGGTCATGACCTGGGGCGTCGTGTTCCTCGGCGGCTTCACGGTGATATCGCTGGTCGTGGTGGTCCTCGACTTCGTGAAGAAGCGCGTGCCGGTGTGGCTCGACATCGCCGGCGTGGTGTTCGGCGTGGCCGTGGCCATGTACACGGGCGCCCTGCTGGGCGTGTGCAAGACGTTCCCGCTGTGGAACAACGCGCTGCTGCCTATCTTGTTCCTCGTGTCGGCCATGTCTACCGGCGCGGCGTCGGTGCTGCTCATCGGCATCTTCAGGCATGCTGACGAGTTCAACCGCGTGGGCGTGCTCAAGAAGTTCCACTTCTGCCTGCCCGTCATCGAGCTTGTGCTGATCGCTGCGCTCATGTTCATCACGTGCACGAATTCCACGGCCGGCTGGAACTCGGTGATGTCGCTGCTGGTCGGCGGATACGCGCCGCTGTTCTGGATCGGGCTCGTGCTCATCGGCCTCGTGCTGCCCACGGCGCTGGAGACGTGGCTTCTGTTCTTCAGCCCGAAGGAGTTCGAGGAGAGCCGCAAAGCTCACTGGATCAGCGCCGCGTCCGACGCGGGCGTGCTGGTGGGCGGCTTCCTGCTGCGCTACCTGGTGGTGGTCGCGGCTCTGCCGCTGACCATGGTGGTGCCCATGTTGTAACGGGCATCGCCCAGCCTGATGTTCCGCGCGCCGCTCCTCCGGGGCGGCGCGCGTGCGTTTGCGGGCTGCCGAGCGTTTCTGCTGCGCAACGCTGGGATCAAGGACTTCTCACGCGGCCGATCTGGTATCTGTTACCTGCGTTTACGTGCTTTTGCACTATAATAGATCGCTTCATGGAAAGGTAATCTGATCAACGGTATCACGAAATATGCTCGCGAGTGGTCGCCCATGGGCTTGGCGCTGTCCTGCGTTCTTGCCGGATTCGCGCTATGCCTGCATGCCGATAATCTGCTGCTGGGCGCCTATGCGCTCGAAGGCGCGGCGGATCTGTTCATCCATTCTTTCCTTGTGGGCGTTGTGGCGTTGTGCGTCGTCGTGTTCGTTTCAGCGCACGACGGCGAGAAGCGACGCTGGTCCATCGGCGTAGGGCTGCTCGCATCGATCGCGGGCGTACTGTGCGCGTTGCTCTACCAGGTTTTGCCTACTCCGGTGAGCGCTGCGGGCGCTGGTTTGTTCCTGGGCTTCGGCCTGACCTGCCTGCTGCGTCAATGGGGTCGCTACTATCGTCTGTTTTCCTACCAAGGGGCACTGCTCAACACGATGCTGGCATTCTTGGCGGCCTCGTGCTGGTGGTTCGTGGTGTCGCATGCCGGCACGCCGTTTCTGTTCTGCCTTGGAATGCTCGTCTTGGTATCGTGCGGGGCGCTGCCCTTGCTGGCGAGCCAGATCGTGCAGGCCGACGAAATCAAGGCCGGCTTGCGCAGCGTCGTCGCGGTAAAGCCGCTCGAAACCATGCGCGAAGTCATGCAGAAGGGATGGGCGGCGGTTGCCGGTCTCATGTTCAACTTCTTCACGATCGGTTTGACGCTATGGTCCGATCGGATCGGTGTCGAGTCCGGGGACGTCGCGTACAAGCCGATGGCGTATCTGCTGCTAGCCATAGTGGTATGGTGGGTAGTTGCGCACGCGTACCGCGCGCGAGGCGGCATTCTTCAAGCGTTCTACCGTATAGCGCTTCCCGTTGCGGCGGCTCTCATGCTTGTGTGCCCGATCGCCAACGTTACCGGCGCCTTATCGGGGCTGATGCTGTTCTCCACCATCTCCTATTTGGGCGTGGCGTTGATGAACGTGCTGGGTCTCGTGGTTCTGTTGTGGATGGCGAAGAGCTCCGACGTGGGATTCTCCAAAGTGTTCGCTGCGTTTTGCGCAAGCTGTGCGGCCAGCGTGGTGGTCGGCATGACCGTATTTCAGCTGTCCGGCGCTCACGCCCAGTTGCTGTGGTCGAGCGTCCTGTCGATCTACATCGTGGCTGTAGCGCTGAGCGAGGTGGTGGCGGCCATAGGGCGGCCCCATGCGGCGGGCGAACCCGCGCGGAGGGCGAGCGAAGAGGGCGAGCTGCTCGACTTGGCCGAAGAGGTCGAATAAGCATCTGGCATCCGGTTGGCCGCTGTGTTGATTTGGCGCGAGCGTGCGCGCGAACCTCGTCGGAAAGCCTTATGAGGTTTATCATATACGCAGATGAAACGGGGTGCCCAACCTGTTTACACCCCCGTACGACCCAAGAAGGAGATGCTCATGGACGCACGCGTGTACGAATTGCTGAACGATCAGATCAACAAGGAGCTGTACTCTTCGTATCTGTATCTGTCCTTCGCCGACTACTACGAGGAGGAGGGTCTCGAGGGCTTTGCCAACTGGTACGAGATCCAGGCCAAGGAAGAACGCGACCATGCTCTTATCTTCCGCAACTACCTGCACGAGAACGGTTGCAAGGTGAAGCTGCTGGCCATCGATCAGCCCGACAAGGAATTCACCACGTTCCTGGAGCCGTTGGAGGCCGCGCTCGAGCACGAGAAGTACGTGACCAGCCTCATCAACGACATCTACGCCGCCGCTGCCGAGGTGAAGGACTACCGCACCATGAAGTTCCTCGACTGGTTCATCGAGGAGCAGCAGGAGGAAGAGGACAACGCCGACAAGATGATCACCCGCATGAAGCTGTTCGGCTCCGATGCGAAGGCCTTGTACGACCTCGATCAGGAGAACGCCGCCCGCGTGTACTCCGTGCCGTCCCCGCTGGCTGCTGCGGAATAGGTCGCAAGCATCTCCGAGCTATCGCGCCCCCGCCCATGCGGGGGCGTTTTTTCGTTTACAGCGAACCCAGGTACTGCCTCACTGCTCGGGCGTGACCTTGCGGCCGGGAAGTTTGCGTAGCCGACCCGAAACGGAGGCGTGACAACGCGGTGACGATTGGCAACGATTTGGTTGTTCACCTGCACAAAAACGCTTCTGAGGGTTCGCAAACCGAACAAAAGAGCGTACAATCGGCGTTGTCCGACAGTTGATAAAAAAAATCGCAATACGAACGAATAAAGACTATCTTCGCCAAGTACAGTCTCGTGATGATTGCGGCGCCGCAGAGCGGCAGGGCTTGTGGGTGAGCTACGTTGAGGATACGCCAAGCACGCTGTCGGCATTCCTTTCGATGAGGCCGGGGAGCATCCCCGGCCTCGTTGCGTCGGGGGGGGGCTCCGCTGTGAACTGCCTCCCATTTCTTGGACAAGAAAGTAAAGTTCGAGAGATGGGAGGCTTCTTTATGCCGCCGAAGCATGACAGGAAGATGCGCGAACTAGCGGTCGAGCTGTTCGACGAGGGGTACGGCAGGGACATCGTCGCCGCGAGGCTTTGCATGTCGGCCAGCATCGTGGAAAAATGGCTTCTGACGTACAGGTCGGTCGGAAGCGAGGTGCTGCTCTGCATGGGTAGCCGGAAAACGAGATACGCTTGGGAGACGAAGGTCGCCGCAGCTCGGGCCGTCGTGGACGAGGGGATGGGCAAGCCCGAGGCCATGGCCGCCTTCGGCATCGCGTCGAGGACCCCGCTCGACTCCTGGTGCCGGCTCTACCGCGAAGGCGGGGCCGACGCTCTCAGGTCCAAGCCCAAGGGCAGGCCGAAGGGATCTGCGGCTCAAAGCGCGCCCAAGACGCGCGAGCAAGAGCTCGAGGCGCGCGTGCGCAGGCTCGAAGCCGAGAACGCCTACTTAAAAAAAGTCCGCGCCCTGGAGGCGGAGAAGTCTCGAGCTGGGAGAAGTCCCAAGTGATCGAGATGCTTTCAGGGCAAGGCCACGCTCTTTCCGACCTGTTGGCAGCCGCCGGGCTCCCGAGATCGACTTACTACCGCGCCCGCTCGCACCCGCCGAGGCCGACGAGGCCGGAGCTATGGGAGAAGGTGGCGGAGGTGTTCTCCCGCACGGCCAACGGCTGCGGACACAGGCAGGTCGCCATGGCCCTGCGCGCCGAGGAGGACGTGGCGATAGCCGACAAGACCGCACTGAAGATCATGCACGAGATGGGCATCAGCTGCGGCATCCGGCGCGAGAGCGACTACCACAGGTACAACTCGTTCAAAGGCGTTGTCGGCAGGGCGTTCGACAACGTCCTGGACAGGGACTTCTCAGCCGACGAACCCTGGCAGAAGCTCGGCACGGACGTCACCGAGTTCAAGGCCCCGTGGGGCAGGGCCTACTTTGCCCCAGCGTACGACTTCGGCAGCAAGGAGATCGTGTCCTGGAGCATATCGCGGTCTGCGAACATGGCGCAGCAAAAGGAGATGCTGGAAGGCCTGCTGGCGAAGATGCCGGAGGCCGCGAGCCCGGTCATGCACTCCGACATGGGATGGCAGTACCAGCACGACGGTTATTGCAAGACGCTCGAGGAGGCGGGCATCGTCCAGAGCATGTCGAGAAAGGGCAACTGCATCGACAACGGCGCGACCGAGCAGGTCTTCGGCCATATCAAGGACGAGTTCTTCCGCGGGCAGAGCTTCGAGAGCTTCGAGGAGTTCAAGGAGAGGCAGTACTACGCCTTCCCCACGCGCGAGGACTGGAAGGACATCCCCGCCGGCATCCGCCAGTTCCACGACGACCCCGAGGGGCACACGCTGCGCACGCCGTCGGGCAAGCTGGAGTACTACTCAAC
>ERZ827471.1776-NODE-1776-length-11675-cov-2.602151_pt1 | contig 11675 bp, 7 predicted proteins | sample MGYA00519772_ERZ827471 | MGnify/ENA primary metagenome ERZ827471 (study PRJEB31778, sample SAMEA3449315) | human gut metagenome | biome: human gut; feature: human-associated habitat; material: faeces | place: United Kingdom | collected 2010/2012 ... | reverse complement strand
ATGCCGGTTCCGGCTGGATTGCGAAAAAACTGACAAAGAGGTAAGAAAATGGAGAAAGATAAATTTACGATAAAAGATCTGGATTTGTTTTACAGGGATTTTCAGGCACTGAAAAAGATTTCCATGCATATCCCGGAAAAAGAGATTACTGCATTTATAGGTCCTTCTGGCTGTGGCAAATCAACACTGCTGAAATCTTTGAATAGAATGAACGATCTTATCGAAGGCTGCCGTATTACAGGCAGGGTTTTGCTGGACAATGATGACATTTATGCCAATGACGATGTTAATTTGCTGCGTAAACGTGTGGGCATGGTTTTTCAAAAGCCGAATCCTTTTCCGATGAGTGTGTATGATAATATTGCTTTCGGACCGCGAACACATGGCGTCAAAGGCAAAGCTAAGCTGGATGATATGGTGGAGGAGGCTTTGCGTAAGGCGGCAATCTGGGATGAAGTCAAGGACAGGCTTGATAAAAGCGCTTTGAGTTTTTCGGGTGGTCAGCAGCAGCGGCTCTGCATTGCCCGCGCGCTGGCGGTACAGCCGGAGGTTTTGTTAATGGACGAGCCTACTTCGGCACTGGACCCGATTTCGACCCTGAAAATAGAAGATTTGGCATTGGAATTGAAGCAAAATTATACTATCGTGATTGTAACGCATAATATGCAGCAGGCGGTGCGTATTTCTGATAAAACAGCCTTTTTTCTTTTGGGTGAAGTGGTAGAGTTCAACGATACTGATAGTTTGTTCTCGAACCCGCAGGAGAAAAAGACTGAAGATTATATTACAGGGAGGTTTGGCTGATGGTAAGGAGCAGATTTGCGGCTCAGATGGAGCTTTTGAACACAGAACTGATCGTAATGGGCACTTTGTGCGAGAATGCTTTGGAGCATGTGATGCAGGCTTTGCAGGAAGATAATGATGCTTTGAACAGAGAAATTATTATTTTAGGCAAACGCACAGAGGAAAAAGAGCGGGAAGTAGAGAATATTTGTATAAATCTGCTTTTGAAGCAGCAGCCTGTCGCTTCTGATTTGCGCCAGATTTCAGCGGCGCTGAAAATGATTACGGATTTGAGCCGTATCGGCGAACAGGCGGGCAATATTGCTGAGATTTTAGGCAAGGCTGAATTTGGCAGGGATTACGATACAACGCTTTTGCAGCAAATGGCGACAGCGGCGAAAAAGATGGTCAGTACCAGTCTGGACGCTTTTGTGAAGGGCGATCTGCGCCTGGCTCAGCAGGTAGAGCGTGACGATGATGTCGTTGACGAATTGTTCAGCAGGGCAAAAAAAGAATTGATCCAGGTCATACGCAGCACGCAGGATAGCGGAGAGCAGGCTATTGATTACCTGATGATCGCCAAGTATTTTGAAAAAATCGGCGACCATGCGGTAAACATTTCCCAATGGGTGCTGTTTATGATTACAGGAGCACATGAGGAGGATACTGTGCATGATCTTTTGCGTGGAGGACGATCCTAATATTCGTGAATTAGAAGTTTATACATTGCAGTCAGTTGGTTTTAAAGCTCTGGGCGTAGGCAGCGGTGATGAGTTGTTCAAAGCGCTGGAATGCGGCAAGCCGACTCTGATTCTGCTGGACATCATGCTCCCGGGTGAAGATGGCCTTAGTCTGCTGAAGCGGCTGCGCAGCGATAAACGGACCGCACAGGTGCCGGTGATCATGGCAACAGCCAAAGGCTCAGAATTCGACAAAGTTCATGGTCTTGATAATGGGGCTGATGATTATATAGCCAAACCTTTCGGCATGATGGAAATGGTGTCGCGGGTCAAAGCCGTACTGCGGCGTTATAAGCAGGAGGATAAGCAGAGCAGGCTTACTGCCGGCGAGTTGGTAATGGAGATCGACAAACACCGCGTGATGGCCGGTGGTCAGGAGGTAGTTCTGACATTTAAGGAATTTGAGCTTTTACATAAGCTGTTAGAGCGGCCGGGACAGGTTTTTACGCGCGAACAGCTTTTAACTGATATCTGGGGTTATGATTTTGCCGGCGAGACACGTACTGTCGATGTTCATGTGCGTACGCTGCGGCTGAAACTGGGCGAAGCAGGAGCATTGGTAGAAACTGTACGCGGCGTCGGTTATCGTATAGGAGCTGGCTATGAGAAATAAAATTTTCAGCGGTCTGCTGTTTTTGTCAACGGCGGCTGTTATCATTGCTTCCGTGCTGATTGCGGTTATTATGTACCAGGGGTCGATGACCACAATGCAGCGTGATTTGAGACAGGAAGCAACTTTTATAAAAATGGGTCTGGAACAGAGCGGGAAAAGCTATCTGCAGGCATTGACGATGGAAAGCGGTAAGCTGACTCGTGTTACTCTGATTGCTCCTGACGGCAGGGTCATCTATGACAATCATGTGGCAGCCGAAAAAATGCTCAATCATAAAGATCGTGAGGAAGTACAGGAAGCGTTAGCAAGTGGAATTGGTTTGGCCGAGCGTATGAGCGATACTCTGTCAGAAAAAACTTTTTATTTTGCGCTGCGGCTGGATAATGGTGATATACTGCGTGTTGCAAGAACGACAGACTCTGTTTTTGCGACGGTGGCCGGCAGTATTCCCTATATGATCGCGGTAGTGCTGGTGGTGGCTTTGGTGGCTATGCTTCTGGCACGGCGGATTACTGATAAAATGGTTTTACCGCTGGATCAGGTGGATCTGGAAAACCCACTGGAAAATGATACTTATGATGAACTGGCACCGTTTTTAACACGGATCGCCCAGCAGCAGAGGCAGGTTTCAGAAGGCTTAAAGCAGCTGCGGCAGAAGCAGAATGAACTGGCGGCTATTACTCAGAGTATGAATGAGGGTCTGATCCTTTTGAATGACCGGCAGAATATTTTATCGATCAACGACAGTGCCGCCAAATTATTTGGTTTGCAGGATCATGAAGTCGTTGGTAAAAATATTCTGACTTTGGAGCGAGGCCAGGAAGTGCAGGAGCTGCTGCAGAAGGTAGCTGTGGGCGGCAGCGGTGAAAGTCTGTATCAGAAGGACGGGCGCTTTTATCAGCTATGCGGCAGCAGTGTTGGCGGTAAAGGCAGCGTATTGCTGATTTTTGATGTTACTGAAAAGCGTGCAGCAGAAACACTGCGGCGTGAGTTTTCTGCAAATGTTTCGCATGAACTGAAAACACCGCTGCAGTCGATTTTGGGTTATGCTGAGATTATGAAAAACGGGTTAGTTCAGGAAGGAGATAAGCAGCGCTTTCTGGAAAAAATCTACAGTGAGGCCGGGCATCTGATTGTGCTTATCGATAATATTATGAAACTGTCGCGTTTAGACGAGTCGGCGAATAATATGAACAACCTGGAAATTATCGAATTGAAAAAGCTGGCTGAAGGTACAGTTCAGCGTCTGCAGGAACAGGCTGCCGGAAAAAATGTCGCAATAAGCGTCAGTGGCTGTGAAGCTGAGGTAGAAGGAGTACCTGCAGTTTTGAGCGAGGTTATTTATAACCTTATTGACAACGGGATCAAGTATAATCGTGAAAACGGCAGCGTTGAGATTACAGTAGCCGTAATTCCCGGTGAAGCAGTACTGACATTTAAGGATACCGGCTGCGGTATCGGCAGTGCTGATAAAGAGCGGGTTTTTGAACGCTTTTACAGGGTTGATAAAAGTCACTTTAAAGAAACCGGCGGCACAGGTTTGGGACTTTCCATAGTCAAGCATGGGGTGATGTTCCATAAAGGTCGCATTGAGCTGGAAAGTGAACTGGACAAAGGGACTACTATAAAAATCTTTTTGCCGCGGAAATAATTTAAACACCCTCCACCAATAATTATTTGATGGAGGGTGTTTTGTTTTTATTGTAAAATTAATAATAAAACTTATATTTAATTGCTCAAAAGATATAATTTTGTTAAAATGAATATAAATATTAAAATATAATAAACAAGCTTGATTGACAGGAAAGATAAGGTAACAATTTTCATATGAAGCTTCTTAAAAGTACTTTTGTTTGGTTAGCGATAATAATGTCTATTTGTGCCTGTGTGACTGCGAATGCTGCAGAAACACAGGCTAAAAAAGTTTTAAAGGTGGCATTCCCTGAAACACGCGGTATATGTGAGACATACGCAGATGGCACACGTGGCGGTGTTGTCTATGAATGGTTAGTTGAAATCGCTAAATATACAGGTTGGGAATATGAGTTTATTGGAGATTCCATTAGCCAGTCAATAAAAAATATGGAACATAATAAATATGATCTTATGGGTGCTGTGTTAAAGTCACCTGGATTTGGTGAAAACCTGTATTATCCTGAACATCTGATGGGTTATAGCTACAGTTTGCTGATTTATAACAAAAATGACCAGAATATCAAGGGATTTGATATCAAAAGTCTGGAAGGGAAAACGATTGGTGTTTTTGCCAAGGCTACTGATAAAATAAAGCGCTTAAATAATGTTTTAGAATTCAATGATATAAAAAGCGATATCAAATATTACGGTACTTCTGATGAATTTGAAAGTTCTTTGGATAATGGTGAAGTGGATCTGCTTTTAGTAAGCGATCTTTTTAACAAGCTGGCTGATTATAATGTAGCATTGCGTTTTAATTCTGAACCTTGTTATATCGTTGCCAGGAAGGACGATCCGGAAACAAGTGCGCAGCTGAATGAAGCTATAAAAAAGATTTATGCAGTCAATCCGAATTTTGGCGAAGCCCTGTTTCAAAAATATTTTCCTGTTAATTACAGTAACACTGCTGTATTCTCAGAACAGGAAAGTACGTTTATACATAAAAATGGCCCATTTAAGGTAGCTGTAGTAAAAAACAATTATCCTTTTTATTATATTAAGGATGGTGAACCTAAAGGTATCGTTCCTGAAATTTTTGCATTGATTGCTGCTCAGATCGGAGCGGAGTTTGAGTATATAACGGCTGCTTCCTATGGGCAGACTTTGGAATTGGTCAAAAGCGGTCAGGCAGATATCCTTGGTTATTATATCAATGAAAATGACGCCTTTAATCCTGATGGTTTAAATATCACCAAAAATTATATGATGCTTAATTCTATCATCATGCGTAATAAGTATACACCTTTCCCAAATGATAAAAATATTGCTGCAGTCATAAACGGCAGCTGTGCATCGCGTAATATCAAACATACAGACGTTGCGCATTTTGATACATATGAAGAATGTCTGAATGCAGTAGATTCGGGAGAAGCTTCTTATAGCAGAATACCTGTCGTTGTTTTGGAAGATCTGTATATGAGTGATTATTATACTAATATCATTCCTGTTATAGAGAGTCCTGAGATATATTTGTCTTTGGGGGTCAGCAGCAGTAATGATATACAGCTGTATTCTATTTTGAATAAAAGTCTGGTCAACCTGACCAATGAGCAGACTGCGCAGGTTTTATCCAATAATACCTTGATGTCTGGCAAGAAAGAAATGTCTTTCAAGGCTTTGGTTTATTCTAATCCGGTCATATTTTCTCTGATCATAATTGGGTTTATTTTACTTGTGGTAACGATTGTTTTTATGTATTTTTGGTTTAAAATGAAAAATCAGGTCATTTATTTTAAAATGAAAAAAGTAGAAAATATCAGCAAGGTGCGTTCAGAGTTCCTTTCCAGGATGTCACATGAAATAAGAACTCCTTTGAATGCAATCATCGGATTGGCTAATCTGATGCGGCTTTCCGGTGAAGGGGATCCTGTGACGCAGAAAAATATTTCCAAAATTGATTCTTCTGCTAAATTTTTATTATCGATCGTCAATGATATCCTTGATATGTCAAAAATAGAAAGCGGCAAGATCCAGATCGAAAGCAGGCCTTTTTCTATGGATAATCTGCTGCGGCAGCTGAGCAATATTTTTCTGGTGATGGCGGAAGAGAGGAAAATCAAATTACAGTTTAAATGCTGTTTTACACATAAAAATTTTGTTGGAGATGAGCTGCATTTAAAGCAGGTTCTTATTAATTTGCTCTCCAATGCCCATAAATTTACAGAAAACAATGGCGAGATAACGGTAACGGTTCTGGAAAGTACTGCTGAAGAAGGGGTTTCTGAGCTGCGTTTCAGTGTTTGTGATACAGGCATTGGTATTCCTGAAACAGATCTGGAACGTATTTTTGGATCGTTTGAGCAGGTCTTCCGAAAAAGCCGCAGCAATCAGCAGGGAACTGGGTTGGGGCTGGCTATCAGCCGCAATTTGGTAGAATTGATGGGCGGTATTTTAAGTGTACGCAGTGAGGTTGAAAAAGGTTCTGAATTTTTCTTTACTATCAAGCTGCCTGTTTACGAAAAACAGTTTGATGAAATCCTGGAGAATAATAACGAAGTCAGAATACATAGTTATTTAGCGGGTAAAAATATTTTGTTGGCAGAAGATAATGATCTTAATGCCGAGATTGCCGTAACGATGTTGGAAATGCAGGGGGTACATGTTGAACGCGTTGTAAACGGACAGCAGGCTGTAGACAGGTTTCAGGAAACTTTGCCAGGCACTTATGACCTGATTTTAATGGATCTGCAGATGCCGGTAAAGGGCGGGCTTGAAGCTGCTGCAGAGATCAGGTCTTTGAGCAGGGACGACGCACAGGAAATACCAGTTATCGCTATGACCGCCAATACGCTGCAGGAAGATCGTGAGAAAGCGCTGGCTGCGGGAATGAATGCTTTTATTCCCAAGCCGTTCGATGTGGAACAATTGTATAAAAGTATTGAAAAGTTTCTGCATTAGCTGATAGTATTTGCTGAAGTCATAACAAAAGAAACTTTTATCAAGGAGAGGTTGCTTTGCAGCAAAAATATTTGTGTTTCTTGGCTATATTTTACCTGATGCTTTTCTCAATGAAAACCGCGGCTGCAGCGGGTGAAGCGGAATTTTATTTAGAGCCGATGATAGTTACGGCCGCGCGTTATGACAATAGTGCAGGTAAACCAGGTTACTATAAAGTTGATGAAAAGAAGCTGGAAAACGGCAATTATGATAATGCTTTGGATGTGATTCAGCAACTGCCGGGTGTTACTTTGATGGCAAGGGGCGCCAGCGGTGGTATGAATGCCTATAGTAAGGTTTTGCTGAATGGTTCTGACCGTTATTTGGTAATTATTGACGGTGTGCGTTCTAACTGGAACGGCAGCAGTTATAATGATTTTGATTTCGGTGTACTGCCGGCGGGAATGCTGGAAAGTGTAGAGGTTTTGCCGTCAGCAGCCGGAAGCGTTTACGGTAATGCTGCTAAAGGCGGTGTGATCAGGATAACTACAAAAAAAGCTGTTGAAGGTGTTAAAACCAGTATCAATCTGGAAACGGGCAGTTATGGACGTGAGCAAGAGAATATTTTACATTTAGGCAAAAGCGGTGAATGGAGCTGGTCGGTTTATGCCCGAAAAAGTATTATGGGCGATTACAGTAGGGCAAGGGAGAGTATACCTTCATACGAAAATGTTGAAAATGCTGGTATCAAATTGACCAAAGCCTGGGGTGAAACTGCTGATCTGACTTTAAGCTACAGGGTTTTCAGCGGCAGGTATAAATCAAAGATCTTCAATTATAAGAATACGGAACCTGATGAAACTAAGCCGCCAAAGTTAGTTAAAAATATTTTTATGACCGATGCCCGCAAGACAGAAGATAATCTAACTCTGGAATATGAGCGTAAATTTTCGGATACAGAAAATAATATTGTGGGTATTTACAGACGCAGCAGCAATGCCGCCTATGATAGAAGTTTAAATGTTGAACGACCATGGCTGCTTGATTTACGGACGGAAGGTTTTTTTGACCGTTACAGTAAACAGTGGCACCCCAAACATACTTTGACCGGTGGTGTGGAATATTACAAGGATCAGGTCCTTGATTATCAGGATCTGGCAGCAAAATATAGTGACGGAACTGTGATCAGTAAAGCTGTTTATCTGCAGGATGTCTGGCAGCTGGCTGACAGCGTCAAAGCTGTCGGCAGTCTGCGTCAGGATTGGAATTCTTATGCAGGGAGCAAGCTTTCTCCTGCTTTGTCGTTGGAATATCAGCCCTCTGAAAAGGTATTATATACTTTGGCCTATACAGAATATTTTGCGCCGCCCAAGCAGCTGCAGATATTTTCTCCTGATTATGGTGACGAGGCGCTGAAGCCAGAAGAAGGTAGGGTTTATGAAGCGGGATTAACTTATGTACCGGATGAGTCTTCGTCATTAAAAATTAATGTTTTTCATCGTGATGCAGCTGATGTCATTGCAGTAGATATAAGTTTGCCAAAATATCTTCGTCGATATGCCAATATTGCGCATGAGAAAGCAACAGGATTTACTGTTTCCGCATCGAAACGGTTTTCAGAAAAGTGGCGTTCTCTGGTGGCTTATACACAGACGAAAGTGGATACAGAACGTAAAAATTCAAGCCCTGTAAGTACGATGATACCTCACGGTGAACTGTTGCTTGATTTGATGTACGAATATGATAAGTATAGTGTGCTGCTGCAGGGGCGCGGAGTTTTTGATCAGGCTAACGGCCGTGGTGAAAATCGTTTTGCCAATAATAATTACTGGGTATGGAATGCTTCATTGAACTATAAACTGCAGAAAAATACCAGGCTTTATGTGAAGGTCAATAATATTTTTAATCAGTTTTATTCCAATTGGGACAATGAGAGCGGCGGATTTCTTGGATTTGATGAGTGGTATGCCGAACCTGGGCGTAACTATCAAATTGGTATAAACTACAGTTTTTAATGCTTCAGGAAAACAGCAAAAGCCATCTGTGTATTTGCAGATGGCTTTTCTGTATTGTGGAATTCTGGTGTTCAGCTCAAAGTTAAAGAAAGAGAGATGTTTAGATTAAATTTATTAAATGTTTATCTACAAGTTGCTGATCGGTATGCAAAAAAAATCAGAAGACATCCGATGCAGATGTTGATTAATTGCTGTAGTGAAGGTGACAATAGAGGTGCGCTGCTGTTACCTAAAAAAGCAAGCAGACAGAGAAATAAGAACGTTGCACTTATACAGTCACAGGTGAAAGAAAGAAGTTGCTGTCTGTTGAGCCGGTACTGGGAAACTTGTGCTGAAAGCATACCTAACCAGAAAATAATCGTCAGGGGATTGCTGAGCGTAAGCAGTCCTGCAGCGTAAAAACTGCTGATTTGTGGCAGCATAATAGTGGCAGTTGAAATCTGTGGATGAAAAACATCAGCTAAAGCAGTAACTGCAAAGTAGAGAAGCACTGCAGCACCGCAATAACGTAGTTTTTTTTGTATGCCCGGATAATTTTTCAGGCAAGTTCCTAAACCATATAATGCCAGCAGGATATAGAAAGCGTCAACCAAAACTACTGCCAGTACGGCTTTCAACGCTTCGGTTATTCCCCGGGCAATAGCTGTTTGCAGAATAAAAAGACAAACCGGACCGATTGACAGCTGTAAAATTATACCAAGGCGCAGACCGCGTATAAAAGAGTTCAGCAATTTAACTCTTCCTTTAGCGTTGCCAGAGTAATAAAGGTATTAGAACTGCTGACGCCGGTGATTTTTTTTAGCTTATTAGTAAGAAAGCTTTCCAGAGCATCGGTATCGCTGACGCTTACTTTAAGCAAATAGTCGTAAGCTCCGGCAAGATGATGACATTCAAGTACACCCGGAAGAACGGTTATCTGACTGCGGAAAGCATTGATATGCTCGGTTTTATCAATATTTACAAAAATAAAAGCTAAAAGTTTTTGCCCGGTCTGCCAGCGGTCGAGCTTGATTATATACTTTTGAATAATCGAATTTTGTTCGAGTTTACGTATTCTTTCGGCAACAGCAGGAATTGACAATTTTACTTTTTTACTTATCTCAGAAGCGGTGACGCGCCCGTTTTCCTTTAAACAGTATAGAATTGCAGTATCAATATTGTCCATAAAAACCTCCTTAAGTAAATAATATAGCAATTCTTTATTAAAAGTAAATAATTTATTGAAAAACGATAAATATTTAAGTAAATAGGCAGATAATATAAAAAAATACCGTTGGACTAAGTTGGTCAACGGTATTTTAAGACAGTTATTTCTTTTTATCTTTTTTCAGTTCTACATCAATTTCAAAAAGTCTGTTCCAGGGGAAAGAAATATCAAAATTACTTTTTTCTGTAAATTTATAACGTCCTGATAAATCTCGGCAAACGCCTAAAGCCAGATCGTGAACTGGTTTCTGATAAGGGCCGAGAAGGTAAACTGCATTTTTTTGATTTTTGCTTTCCAAAAATGCAGTAGCACTGCGTCGGGCATTGGCCTGATAATACCAGTCGTCTATAACTCTGATACGCATCAGTTTTTCAGCATCCGGTTTTGACATCTGCGGAGTCAGTATACCCTGACAAATGGCAAATCCAACGGTATTGTCCGCAGTATTCCAGCCATTATAGGCTGTCAGCCGTTCCAACTGCCCCTGTTTGGCCAGTTCGTTCATAAAGCCATTATCAGCTCCGTTAGAATACGCTACGTCGGCCAAAGATACCCGGTAGCCGTTATCCATAAGCTGCTTGAGCTGTTTGATATAGGTACGGTTTTGCGGTGAAGAGAAAAACTGATTGGAAGGAGCGGTAGAATCCATCATTATGCCGTCAAAGGGCGTGTTTAGTGCCAAAACAACGTCTGCGTTAGCGGCACTGGTAGCAGTACGTCCGTCTACTGCTAAAATCTGCTGTGGCACTGATTGACCCAAGGTCATATCAGAATATTGCGGCAGCGTTCGCGGTCCCCAGCCATCTGCATAATAGGCGTAAACACGTGGCTGATAACGCTTCAGTTCGTTTCCGGCTCTGGTCAGCAGCAGCAGCCCGAGCTGGTCGACACCGGGGATTATCTGAAAAGTTCGCTGCGTAAGATCATAGGTTTCCTGAGTGAGCTTGCGTGCTTCCATATGTGTATGCGATAACGGAGCATTATCGTCCTTGCCGATTGCGAGAAAGTGAAAACGGTTGCTGCGGGTCATTTCCGTCAGCTTGCTGTTGATATTGAGATTTTTTTGGCGTCGTTCCAGCCAGTCCTGCAAATCTGCTTTAGGCATGTTGGTAGACAAAGTTTTTTTCGTTAAAGCATCTTTGAGGCTGAGTCCAATCAAATCTTCGGAGTCACAAAGCTCGGAATAACGAAAAATAGCCGGACCGATTTTCGAATAATATGGAGGCTCAACAGCGCCAAAACTGGCGCGCGGAGTTCTCATCAAGGTAGAGAAAGCATAAAGCCGTACTGGGAACTGATCACGCAGTGTTTCGAGTCGCTGCAGACGCTGCTCTAAAACTGCCTGCGGTTCGTGATGAGTACGTGATGCAACCAGACCGCCGTAGATCAGACTGTCTGTGGAAATGACGGCAGCGTCTGCCTGAGGCGCACGGCTGACGAGCCATTTCCATAATTCATCAGGACTGCCGTTTCGATTATATGAAGCCAGATATTTATCAGGCGGAAGCAGCACTTTGTAGCCCGCTGCTTCCATTGTTTTGGCAACATAAGAGGAACAGACAGGACGGTTATCCAAAGGTAAAAACAACAGAGTTTCTTTTTGGTTTTCCTCTGCCTGAGCCGAACTAAAAGATAGAAGCAGCAGGGAAAACAGCAGTATTTTTCTGAATGGATTATTCCAGATCTTCATCGGGGCATCTCCTAAAACTATTACTAATCTTAATATAATTATAAGGTAACGATAT
>ERZ827471.1775-NODE-1775-length-11688-cov-4.160148_pt1 | contig 11688 bp, 8 predicted proteins | sample MGYA00519772_ERZ827471 | MGnify/ENA primary metagenome ERZ827471 (study PRJEB31778, sample SAMEA3449315) | human gut metagenome | biome: human gut; feature: human-associated habitat; material: faeces | place: United Kingdom | collected 2010/2012 ... | reverse complement strand
CCCTGCGGGCACCGCCGTCCTTTCTGGTTCTCTTTTGGCACGCAAAAGAGAACGTGTCCGGCGGAGAAGAATTTTATAAAAGGCATAAAATCTTAGATACGCGACCGCTCTCTGCACGGGAAACATCACAGCAGGCTCATCTGCTCGCCCTCGTCCTCGGCGCGGAGCAGCGCACCGGTGGCGGGCAGGCTGCGCACACGGTAGCGGTGGGGGTTCGCCAGTTCCAGCGTGTCCGCCGGCACCACCGAAGCAATGGTCTGGTTCTTTTTCAGGGTGACCACCGCCACGCCCTGACTGTCGCGGGTGGCCTTGGCGGCGATCTGTGCCGTGCCAACCAGCAGCATCCGGCTGGCGCTGGTGCGGATGGCAAGCTCGGTCTCCTCCGGCAGGAAGAAGAGCTTTGCCAGCGGTTCCTTGTCGCAGTAGGCCTTGAGCAGCTTGCGACGGTTCTGCTTGGTGGCGTAGGAGCTGAGGGGGATTTTCGCGCACTTGCCGCTGGCAAAGAAGAACAGCATAAAGCCGCTGTAGTCGCTGGTGATCACCATGGAGAGCACGTTCTCGCCCTCGTCCATGCCCAGACGGCCCGGGATGAAAATGCCCATCTGGGCCACCTTGCCGTCCTCCAGCTCTGCCAGACGCACCTTGTACACCTGCTGCTTGTCGGTAAAGAACAGCGCTTCCACGTTGTTGCGGGTCTCGATCTGCTGCACGATCTCGTCGCCTTCTTTCAGCTTATGGGCACCGGCGGTGCGCAGACCCTGCGGCGGGATCTTTTTGAAGTAGCCCTCGCGGGTAAAGAACACCGTCACGGGGTAATCCGGCGCTTCTTCCTCCTCGGAGCCGTTCTCATCCTCAGGCAGATCGTACAGGATCTCGCTGCGGCGGGGCTGGCCGTACTTCTTGGCAACATCGTTCAGCTCATTGATGATGATGCGGCGGATGCGGGCGGGCTTTGCAAGGATATCGTTCAGGTCGGCAATGTCCTTCTCCAGCTGTTCGATCTCGCTGGTGCGCTTGAGGATATATTCCCGGTTCAAATGACGCAGCTTGATCTCGGCCACATAGTCGGCCTGCACTTCATCGATGCCAAAACCGATCATCAGGTTGGGCACCACTTCGGTCTCTTCCTCGGTGGTGCGGATAATTTTGATTGCCTTGTCAATGTCCAGCAGGATGGCAGCAAGACCCTTGAGCAGGTGCAGGCGCTTTTCCTTGCCGTGCAGGTCGTAGTAGGTGCGGCGGCGCACGCACTCCACGCGGAAGGCCGTCCACTCCTTGAGAATTTCGCGCACGCCCATCACGCGGGGCTGGCCGGACACCAGAATATTGAAGTTAGCGCTGAAGCTGTCTTCCAGAGGGGTAGCCTTAAACAGCTTTGCCATCAGCTTGTCGGCATCCACGCCGCGCTTGAGGTCCAGTGTCAGCTTCAGGCCGTTCAGGTCGGTCTCGTCACGCATGTCGCTGATCTCCTTGACCTTGCCGGCCTTGACCAGCTCCGCGATCTTATCCATGATGGCCTCCACCGTGGTGGTTGGCGGGATCTGGGTGACCTCGATCATGTTCTCGCCCGGCACCACATTGTAGCGGGCGCGCACCTTCACGCTGCCGCGGCCGTTCTCGTAAATTTCACGCATCTGCGCTTCATCGTACAAAATCTGACCGCCGCCCACGAAGTCCGGGGCAGGCATGGTGGTGGAGATGTCGTGGTGCTCGTCCTTCATCAGGGCCACGGTGGTGGCGCACAGCTCTGCCAGATTGAATGAGCAGATGTTGCATGCCATGCCCACCGCGATGCCCAGCGTGTTGTTGGCCAGAATGGTGGGGAAGGTGACCGGCAGCAGGGTAGGCTCGGTGGTGGTGCTGTCGTAGTTGGGCACAAAGTCCACGGTCTCCTTGTCGATATCCCGGAACAGCTCCTCGCACACACCCTCGAGCTTCGCCTCCGTGTAACGGGCAGCAGCGCAGGACATATCCCGGCTGTAGGCCTTGCCGAAGTTGCCCTTGCTGTCCACAAAGGGCACCAGCAGGCTCTCGTTGCCGCGGCCCATGCGCACCATGGTGTCGTAGATGGCGGCATCGCCGTGGGGGTTCAGGTGCATGGTGCTGCCCACAATGTTGGCAGACTTGGTGCGTGCGCCCTTGAGCAGGCCCATCTCGTACATGGTGTACAGCAGCTTGCGGTGCGCCGGTTTGAAGCCGTCGATCTCTGGCAGCGCGCGGCTGACGATGACGCTCATGGCGTAAGGCATATAGTTGGTTTCCAGCGTGCGGGTGATGGGGTCCTCCAGCACACTGCCGGCATTTAAAATTTCAACGCTGTCGCCCAGCTGCGGGCGCACCGGCTTGAGTGTTTTCTTGGTCGATTTTCTAGGCATCTTCTAACCTCTTGACGATTTTAAATGGGCGCCGCTCTCGCTCTGCCCATATTCAGCGGAAAATATTTTTTATTTTTGCAGCTCAGGATGGCCTGCGGGCCATCCTGAGCTGCTCTTTCACAGATGGAGCCGTTCCGGTTTTCTGCATTTTTCCCTTAAAATGCCGTGACCCGTTGGGGCCTTCTTCGTGAAAACGTGATTTGGAGCAGCCCGCAGGCTGCGACAAATCACCAAATTAAAATAACGTTACCTCTGTCATTGCCAGAGCGCAAGCGGAGGCAATTTAAAATCATCAGCTCACATCCAGATCGTCCAGATATTCTGCGCCGTGCTGCGCAATGTGTTCCTTGCGGCCTGCAAGGTTATCACCCAGCAGGATATCGAACACCTGCGCAGTCTGCACCACATCAGTGGGCATCACTTTAATAAGACGGCGGCTCTCCGGGTTCATGGTGGTCAGCCACATCATCTCGGGGTCGTTCTCACCCAGACCTTTGGAGCGCTGGATGGTGTATTTTTTCTCGCCGATCTCTTCCAGAAACGCTGTCTTTTCCGGCTCGGTGTAGGCAAAATAAGTGCGGTCTTTCGTTGTAATTTCATACAACGGCGACTCTGCGATATACACATAGCCCTTCTCGATCAGGGTCGGGGTCAGGCGGTAGAGCATGGTGAGCACCAGCGTGCGGATCTGGTAGCCGTCCACATCGGCATCGGTACAAATGACGATTTTATTGAACCGCAGATTATCGAGATTGAAGGTGGCCAGCTCCTTGTTGTGTTTGCCGCCCAGTTCCACGCCGCAGCCCATCACCTTGATGAGATCCACGATGACATCCGATTTAAAGATGCGGGCATAGTCGGCCTTCAGGCAGTTCAAAATTTTGCCGCGGATGGGCATGATGGCCTGATATTCACTGTCGCGGCTGGACTTGACCGCACCCATAGCGGAATCGCCCTCCACGATATACAGCTCGCGGCGAGATGCATCCTTGGTGCGGCAGTCCACGAATTTCTGCACCCGGTTGGCAAGGTCGATCTGGGTGGACAGCGTTTTTTTGATGCTCTGGCGCGTTTTTTCCGCATGCTCACGGCTCTGCTTGTTCACCAGCACCTGCTGGCAGATCTTCTGGGCCTCGTCCGGCTTTTCCAGAAAATACACTTCCAGATAATGCTTGAGGAAGTCGGTCATAGCCTGCGAGACGAATTTGTTGGTGATGGCCTTTTTGGTCTGGTTCTCGTAGCTGGTGCGGGTGGAAAAACTGGACGAGACATACACCAAGCAGTCCTGCACATCCTGAAAGCTGATGGCGCTCTCACCTTTTTTATAGAGGTTCTTTTCCTTCAGGTACTTGTTGATCTGGTAGACAAAGGCGGTGCGCACCGCGTGCTCCGGGCTGCCGCCGTGCTCCAGCCAGGAAGAGTTGTGGTAATATTCCAGCATCTGCACCTTATTGGAGAAGCAGAACGCTGCGCTCATGCGCACCTTGTAATCCGGCTGGTCCTCGCGGTCTCGGCCGGATGCCTCACTCTCGCAGCTGAACACCGGGGTCAGGGTATCCTCCCCTGCCACCTCGGCCACATAGTCCGCAATGCCGTGCTCATAGCACCAGCTCTCGTACCACGCCTTGCCAGTGGCAGGGTCTTTCTCTTTTTCATCGGTAAAGTTCAGGGTCAGGCCTGCGTTGACCACCGCTTGACGGCGCAGGGTATCCTTATAGTAGCTGCCGGGCACATCGATGTCGGTGAACACCTCGTCGTCCGGCTTCCAGTGAATGATGCTGCCGGTGCGGCGGCCCTTGTAGGCTTCCTTCTGCAGGCCGCCCACATTCTCGCCCTTTTTAAAATCAAGGTGATAGTGGTATCCGTCACGGTAGATATCGGCGGTCATCCATGCAGAAGCATACTGGGTAGCGCACAGGCCCAGACCGTTCAAGCCAAGGCTGAACTCGTAGTTATCCTCACCCTCGCCATACTTGCCGCCTGCATACATCTCGCAGAACAACAGCTCCCAATTGTAGCGTCCCTCGCCGTTGTTCCAGTCCACGGGCATACCGCGGCCAAAGTCCTCAACGATGACGCTGCCATCCTTACAGCGGGTCACGTTGATGGTATCGCCGTGGCCGTCGCGGGCTTCGTCGATGGAGTTGGAGACGATCTCAAAGATGGAGTGGGCGCAGCCCTCCACGCCGTCTGAGCCAAAGATAACGGCCGGGCGCTTACGCACACGGTCGGCACCCTTCAAAGAAGTAATGCTCTCGTTGCCATATTCCTGTTTTTTTGCCATGCTGCTCCTCCCGGCCCGGCCTTTCTTGCAAAAAGCGGGCCGTCTGTAGTCAAATCATAAAACGCCTCTGCCCTTTTCTTACTATAATATAGGTATACACAGAGAAAAAGGGCAAAAGCGCCTGAATCATTTCATTTTCATTAAACCATAGGTTGTTGAATTTGTCAATTTCTGTTTGGCACACCCGCACACAGCACGTCCTGTGCCGGATGTGCCGAAAGCAGGTTGAAAAAAGTCATTCTTATTTTACGCGCTGGAGCGACCAAAATCAAGAAAGTTTCAATTTTCTGAAAAAAATTTGGATTTACCCCTTTACAAAATCGAAATTTCAGGTATAATAATCATCGTCCGGTGCGCCTCTGTAGCTCAGTCGGTAGAGCAGGGGACTGAAAATCCCCGTGTCTCTGGTTCGATTCCGGATCTGGGCACCATTTATTTATAAAGGCAGTTCCTTGCTGACAAAGAAGTCCGAGGGATTGCTTTTGTTTTTTGGACAAACTGCCGACGAAAAAGCCCTGCCTTTGAAAATTGATGAATAATTCCCGCAAACGTTCCGTAATTTGAGGAAATCGGGACTTTCAGAGAGAAAAATCTCGGTAAGGAGCCAAAAACACCTCGCTGACGGGAATAGCCGATAAACTGATGCTGTTGAGCAAGTTCCTATTAACATTATCAAAAACAGTTTCAAGGTGAGAATATCAAAAACTCTCAATTCTAAAAGCCGCTGATGTTGTCAGCGGCTTTGTGATTCTTGAGACGCCGCCTTGCAGGCGGGGTAAGATCAGCGGTTTTTCTCTTTTTCGATCATTTCTCTTATGGTTTCCGCGTTTTCGTAACCTTTCTTTACAGAAGTTTCGAGATATTTATCGGCAGTTTCAAAATCTCCTGTCTGGGCGTAGGCCAGAGCTGCGTTGCCCCAGGCTACAGCCAGGTCAGGGTCAGATTTCAGCGCTTTTTCAAAATATTCTATGGCAGCCGGCGCGTCTCCTTCTAATATGTAAAGGGATCCTAAACTGGAGTTGAGCTCCGCATAATCCGGGTCAATTTCCAGCGCCTGAAGATAGAGCTCTTTGGCGGACAGGTTATCTCCGCCCTGCCTGTAGGTGATGGCCAGGTTTACGTAATTTCTTACATCGGTATCATCCTCATCCAGCGCCGACTGATAATATTCTTGGGCTTTCTCCAGATTTCCGAGTTCCAATTCGGCTCCTCCGAGATAGGCGTACAGATCAGAGTAGCTGATCTTATCGGAGATTCCGGCTTCGAGGGCGCTCTCAAATTTCTCGAGGGCAGTTTCGTAATCCCCTTCAGCATATGCTTCGCTGCCTTCAGTGAAAAACTCGTCGCCCTGATTTTTCTGACATCCAAATGAAAAAAATGCCAGACTTAAAGTAAATAACAGGATAATTATCTTTTTCATGTTAATCCTCCATGACTACAATATTTCAAATGAGACCCAGCTCGAGATGAGATAAGCCGCGGCAGACATTACACAAGCAAAAGAGATGACTTTTGATTTGATTTTGGATTCTTTGTCGAAGACGGCCATAGACGTTATCCAGGATATGACTAAAGATATCAGGGCAATCACCGTCATCTTATTGATCACAAGAGCCCATCCCCGCAGGAGGAAACACAAGACGGCTATTACCAGCACGGTGATCAGATACTTGAGCCAGCCGCCTCTGTTGAACAGTATGGGTATGAGAAGGGCGGCCCAGACTATTCCCAGCAGAAGACACTTCAAAATTATAATAAATATACTTTCCATATATACTCCTTTTTTCTGTGATATTGCAAATAAAATCATAACATAAATCAGACGAGTTTGGAAGGGCTTTTCTGGCTTGAAAGATCTTTAATGAGGTAGTCCGGCTCATTATAAAAAGTCTTGGAATGTACAACAGATGAAAAAGGAACTTTTCTTTTTTAGGCAGTTTTTACCTGGAGTTTTATGTTATCAATTTGCAGGTAATCATTGATTCTTGGCGAAATTTGCGGTAAAATATACATGTATAAAATTACGGGAGGATGCGATGGCCCAGCTATATTACAGATACAGTACGATGAACGCCGGAAAATCTATAGAACTGATAAAGGTGGCGTACAACTATGAGGAGAGAGGCAAACAGGTGCTCACTCTTATTCCCTCGGTAGACGACAGGTATGGGGTAGGGGTGATAACTTCGAGAATAGGGATACAGAGAGAAGCTCTCGTAGTAAATGAAGATACTAATATACTTGAACTGTATATTCGTGAAAATGAAAAGAGAAAAATCGACTGCGTGCTGATAGACGAATGTCAGTTTCTCAAAAAGCACCACGTACAGGAACTGGTGGAGATAGTAGACAGCTGCGATGTTCCCGTGTTGGCTTACGGACTCAAAAATGACTTCAGAAACGAACTCTTTGAAGGATCGTATTACATGCTGATATATGCAGACAAGATAGAAGAAATAAAGACTATATGCTGGTGCGGACGAAAAGCTACCATGGTGGCCAGAGTTATCGACGGAAGAGTCGTCAAACAGGGAGAGCAGGTAGTGATAGGAGGCAACGATATGTATGTGTCTTTGTGCCGCAAGCATTATAACGACGGAAGATTTTGTGAGAATAAACAGGCTTTGTTATTCAGGGAGTAAAAATGACTGTAAGACTTAGACGAAAAAATTTAACGACTATTATTTTGACAGCTTTCTTAATTCTCATGGCTGCCTTTGCCATGGCCGGCAGCGCCTCGGCAGCCACGACCGCTACCGTAGACAGCAAAGAGGGACTGAATGTCAGAAGCGGCCCCGGCGTCGATTACGGTATTCTCTTCGCACTTCCCGACAAGACTACAGTCACGGTGATAGAAAAAGACGGCGGCTGGTACAAGATAAGCTATGAAGGAAAGACGGGATATGCCAGCGGCGATTATCTCGTGATTCAGCAGACGGGGGACAGCGACGGGGATGTAATCGGCAAGACCGGTACGGTAAACAGCCTGATAGGACTGAACGTCAGAAGCGGTCCCGGCTCAGGATACGAAGTACTGTTTACACTTAATAATAATGTCACTGTGGATATCATAGGAAAGTCAGGAAGCTGGTATCAGATAAGCTATAACGGACGGACAGGATATGTCAGCAGCGAATATATAGTGATAGACGAAAGCCCCGACTATGTGTATGACGGGGACTTCGAAAGCTATCTTACGCAGCAGGGATTTCCGGAGAGTTATAAATATTATTTAAGGATCTTACATGCCGCTCACCCTCAATGGATATTTAAATCTCAGAAGACGGGGCTGAGCTGGACCGATGTAATTGATAAAGAGAGCAAAGTAGGTATAAACCTCGTACATAAGAGTTCGAGCGACTCATAGAAATCAGATGATTACGGAGCTAAGGATTCAAACGGCAATTATATAGAATTTGACAGCGGAGGCTGGATAGCTGCTTCCCGTTCTATAGTGGAATATTATATGGATCCGAGAAACTTTTTGAATGAAGGCGGAATATTTCAATTTATGAGCCATTCATACGATTCTCAGACTCAGACCAAGGCAGGTCTCCAGCAGCTGGTGGCCGGTACGTTCCTTGCGAATAAATTCCCCGAAGCGGGATATGATACGTACTCTGACGCTCTGATATATGCCGGCAGTCAATCGGGAGCCAATCCGTATGTCCTGGCTTCGATGATCCTCGTGGAACAGGGAAAGGACGGAAAGGGAAACAGCATTTCCGGCAAAGTAAGCGGCTTTGAAGGGTATTATAATTATTTCAATGTAAGAGCGTATGCTTCCGGCGGATATGATGCGGTCGAATATGGGCTGCTATATGCCAAGAGCCAGGGATGGAACACTCACATAAAATCGATCTTAGGCGGAGCGGCTCATTATGCCAGCAATTATATAAAGAACAACCAGAACACCCTGTATCTTAAAAAGTTCAATGTTATGAACGGCATGAGTTCAGTAGCTACTCATCAATACATGACTAATATAGGCGGGGCGGCCAGCGAAGCCGCAAACCTGAAAGCAGGTTACAGCTCCAGCGGGGCGATAACTTTCTATATACCGGTTTATTCCAATATGCCGGAAACTGCTGCTCCGATGCCGGGAAGCGGAAATAATAATTATTTCCTCAAGAGCCTGAGCGTGGACGGATATGATCTGATGCCGGCGTTTAATATGTATACTTCCGAGTATGAACTGGTAGTTCCCAGCGATACGTCGCACGTAAAAATCAACGCTTCTGCCAGCGATTCCGGCGCTAAAGTCGAAGGAGCGGGAAACGTTCAACTGACAGGAAATGTTACCGATATAAAAGTTACGGTAACCTCAACCAGCGGAGTGAAGAAAACCTACACTATCACCGTGGCTAAAGAGAGCGGCTCCACTTCAGAGGGAAGCCTGACCAGTTCGGTATATTCGATAGGCACTTATATAACGGGAGTTGACTTTGAAACTTCTGTGAAAACTTTTAAATCGAACCTGAATATTTCTTCAGGCTGCTCTTTAAAAGTAATTAGCTCCGGCGGCTCTGAGATGACTTCGGGCAATGTCGGAACAGGGACTAAGGCCGTCTTGTATGATAAAAGCGGAAAAGCGATAAAGAGTTATTATGTAGTTGTCAAGGGTGATGTCAATGGGGACGGCAAAGTGACGTCCGTGGATACTTTAATGGTAAAACGACATATAATACAAACATACAATTTATCAGGTGCATATTATTCCGGAGGCGATATTAACGGAGATGGTAAGCTTACATCTGTGGATACTTTATATATAAAGAAACACATAATTGGAACGTATGAGATAAAGAATTAAGAGGATATACTGGTTTGAGAAAAAGAATATTTATATTAACATTTTTAATGGTAGTACTGATTAGTAATTTAATAGTTGTAAACAGCTTTGGTGCGTCTGTAAGCGCATCACTTTCCGGCGGCGGAAGCTATGCCAAGGGTCAAAAGATAACGGTTAGGCTGACATATTCCGGGACATCATTTGGATCTGCTGACGTTATATTTAATTATGACACATCAGTACTCAAATTAACATCAACAAGTGATGGACCTCAATCGGCATCCGGAGTATTTACTCAATCAATTGCAGATGAACATGGAAATTCTACGTTATCATGCACTGCTACTTTTGAGGCTGTTGGCATAGGGAATACAACTGTAACGGCTACTACATCCAATATATATGATATAAATTTCAATTTACTGTCCACTAATACAGCCTCAACATCGATTTCAGTAACAAATCCATCATCCTCTGCTTCCAGCAATGCAAACCTTTCCAGCCTTAAAGTTTCGGCGGGAAGCCTTTCGCCTTCCTTTTCACCTTCCAGAACGTCGTATACGGTGAATGTAGGCGAAGATGTGAGCGTATGTACCATAAGCGCTACTCCGCAGGATTCTGCCGCTACGGTCTCTGTAGGGGGATCGAAGAATCTTTCGATGGGTAAAAACGTGAGGACTGTCACGGTGACTGCCGAAAACGGAGCCACCAAGACATATACCATAACCATAAACAGAGGCGAGGGGGGGACTTCTTCCGAAGACCCTTCTGATGACCCGTCAGACGGTTCCGACGGTGAGATCGAGGATATCACCGTAACTGTAGGCGATAAGGAGTACATCGTCTGCGAAAATTACGATGAGAGTTCTATCCCCAAGGGGTTTGTCATGACCATAGCTCAATATGGAGATAAAGATATCCCTGTGATAAAGGATGAAAATTTGAAGTACACGTTTGCCCTTCTCAAAGACCCGGAAACGGGGGATGAAACATGGTTCTTCTATGACGAGGAAAACGACACCTTTGCTGAGACTGCTCAGATTTCTGCCGAAGATGCCATGGAATACGGGAGATTGCTGGCAGAACTGAATGGAGAAGATCAGGACAGCAAATCAGGTTCAAAAGATAGGATCCTTATCATTGCATTGGGAGCTACAGTCGTCGTCCTTGCAGCTTTAGTCCTCATATTGCAGGTAGGAATAATAAATAAAAATAAAAAGAAAATAAAAAAGAATAAAAAAATCGAAGAAGAAATAGATATAACAGATGAAAAGCCGTATGAAGATATGGATATAGAAGAACAACAGCAAAGCGATCAAGAAACTGAAGACGATTATACCGATACTGGAAGGGAAGATCAGTGAGCATATTCGATCATATCGAAGGATTTTTTGAAGAGCTGAATATGGCCTCGGTGGCAGTACGCCTGATATTGGCTACGCTTCTGGGAAGTTTTGTGGGAATGGAAAGAGCTCATAAGAGATATGCCGCAGGTATAAGGACCTTCGCTCTGGTGTGCCTTGGATCTGCGCTGGCTACCATGATCGGTCTCTACTTAGGTGAAATCAGCGCTTTAGGAGCAGACGTCGGCCGCATACCTGCTCAGATATTATGCGGAATTGGATTTCTCGGAGCCGGAACTATCATAGTTACCGAGAGAAAACAGGTAAAAGGCCTGACTACCGCTGCCGGATTATGGGTCACGGCCACCATGGGTATGGCCATAGGCGCCGGTTTCGTCTTTGCGGCTATAGTGTGCTTTGTGCTGATTTTCCTCACCACCTACTATATGTATTATATGGCGAGGTATGTGGAGAATCATACCAGAACTATAGAGATATATGCGGAGATGGACAGAAAGGGAGTCGAACCGTTTCTGACATTTCTTAAGGGATGCGGGTATGTCATAACTTCTATAGAGAGGAGAAAAGATGAAACTATTCTCGAAGATGATATAGCTTTGAGAGTAGAGCTGGATATGCTGAAAAAACGAGATCACGCTGAAGTGCTGGATGAGATACTGACCGTATCATCTGTACATTATGTCGAAGAGATCAGCTGATATAGAGTGAGCCGGGTATATGGGATCAGATTTTATCTGATCCCATATACCCGTATTTTTTACCTTGCCATGTGTCTCTAAGATGGAGCTGTTGATCTATGCGGTTTAAAATAGTACGCTTGTTAAAGCTCCACGGAGGGTTTATTAAGATAGAGCGGGGCGCGTCTGCAGTAAG
>ERZ827471.1770-NODE-1770-length-11708-cov-3.489574_pt1 | contig 11708 bp, 14 predicted proteins | sample MGYA00519772_ERZ827471 | MGnify/ENA primary metagenome ERZ827471 (study PRJEB31778, sample SAMEA3449315) | human gut metagenome | biome: human gut; feature: human-associated habitat; material: faeces | place: United Kingdom | collected 2010/2012 ... | reverse complement strand
GTGATGCGTATTTTCAGCGGAATAATGCTTCCATCGATTTTATGTTGGCAAATGACATCTGCTAAGGTGTATTTTTCTTGTATAACTCCCATCATCGGCACCTCCTGTCTTCATCGTATATAACATTATAGAACAAGTGTTCTGTTTTGGAAAGAGGAAATTATGTCCATGAAAAAACGTCCTGACCAGAATATGGTAGACGTACAGGCACTGATTTACTGCGAAAAAGATTCTCATAAGGGTATCATCATCGGCAAACACGGCAGTATGCTGAAAAAAATCGGCACCTATGCCCGTCAGGATATGGAACGGCTGTTGGGCTCTCCTATCTTCTTACAGATTTGGGTAAAGGTGAAGAAAGACTGGCGGGACAGCGATTTCCTGCTGAAAAATTTCGGTTACGACAAGAAAAATATTTAAAAAATTCGCTGGAAGAACTGGCAGGAATTGTGCCGTATGGTTTTGGTTCTCTTTCATATTCTAAAAACGGAAAGGGACGATGGATATGGACAAAAAACAGACGGCATTATGGCAGCGGTTCACACAGACAGGGCAGGTCAGCGATTATCTGCGGTACCACGAAAGCACCAGACGAGAGCAGGAAAACGGACGCAGACGTATCGAGAACAGCTCGAAATATAAAGAATTTTATTGACATAGCGGAGGAAGCCCATGGCTTTCTCCGTTCAAACTGTAGAAAAACGAAGGTATATATTTTTTCAAGAACGCGGAAGGGATTGGGAAACAAAGCGTTTCCCAACTGGAATCCGCAGTCGGAATTCACTTCCGACGAGGAAAACAGCACGTTTCAAGGCATTTTTATGCCGATGGAACGTACTGTTTATACATACAGGAATCTCGTCAAAATCCTGATTTTGACGACAGGGTGTCGACTTTTTCGACACCCTGAGTGGAGGAAGCCCATGGCTTTCTCCGTTGGTTTTATGGATAAGGGAGTCAGACCATGAGTGTAGTGAAAATCAGAGGCATCGTCATAGGGGAAGCCCAGCGGGGCGAAAGCAGCAAGCAGATCACCGTTCTTGCCAAAGGAGTGGGGAAGGTGCGTCTGTCTGCCAGAGGGGCAAAAAATGCCAAAAGTCACCTGTTGGCAGGGACACAGCTTTTTGCCTACTGCGATTTTACCATCTACGAAGGGCGGGGCTTCTGGTCGGTGACGCAGATTGATTTGATTGAAAGTTTTTACGGTCTGCGAAATGACGTGGCTGTACTTTCGCAGGCGGTATATCTGGCGGAACTGGTGGAGAAAACATGCCCCGAAGGCATGGAACAGGATGAGATCATGCAGCTCCTTCTCTTTACCTTGCAGGGTATGGCAAAGGGGCATCTGGAGCCAAAACTGGCAGGGCGTATCTTTGAAATCAAGTATTTGCAGCTTTCCGGTCTGCTGGCATCGGCAGACTGCATGGTGTGCGAGGAAACGCCGGCGCAGCTATATTTCGACGGGGAAGGATTTACCTGCCAGAACCACAAAAGACCGGGAGCAAAGCCCCTTTTGCCGGCGGTGGGAGCGGCTCTTTCTCATGTGCTGGAAAACGAGGGAAAACAGATTTTCGGGTTCCGTCTTTCTCCCGAAGCCTTGGAGCAATTGGACAAGGTCATGCGGCAGTATTTACAGATGCATGTGGGACTGGATTTGAAAAGCAGACGTTTTGCGGCGGACATTTGTTTTTGAAAAAAATCAAAGTTCCCCTTGACATTCTTCTGGAAACGTGTTAGATTGATACCAAATTACATAGCTGTGACGAACAAGAGGAGTATTTGCGGCGGACTTTCAGAGAGCCGGCGGTTGGTGCAAGACCGGCAGGACAAAGCGAAGAATGGCACTTGGGAGCAGCAATTTTTCACAAGAGTGGGTTTGCATAAACCAATGCAAATCAATGAGGGTGGAACCGCGGAAGACATCATGCCTTTCGTCCCTTGCTTTACGGCGAGGGATGAAAAGGCTTTTTTTATTCCTCGAAAAAAGTTTCTAATGGAATTTTTGAAGGAGGTTTTTCAAATGGTAGAAAAGACAATGGAAAAAATCGTAGCGTTGGCAAAAAACAGAGGTTTTGTATACCCCGGCTCTGAAATTTACGGTGGTCTGGCAAACACATGGGATTACGGTCCCATCGGTGTGGAACTGAAAAACAACGTAAAGAAAGCTTGGTGGAAAAAATTCATTCAGGAAAGCCCTTATAACGTAGGTGTTGACTGCGCAATCCTCATGAACCCTCAGACATGGGTAGCTTCCGGTCACGTTGGCGGCTTCAGCGATCCTCTGATGGACTGTAAGGAATGTAAAGAAAGATTCCGTGCAGACAAACTCATCGAAGACCACATGAAAACACACAACATGCCCGAAGAAGTTGTTGACGGCTGGAGCAACGAACAGATGAAAGCTTTCGTTGACGAACACCAGGTAGCATGTCCTTCCTGCGGCGCCCACAACTTTACAGATATTCGTCAGTTCAACCTGATGTTCAAAACATTCCAGGGTGTTACAGAAGATGCGAAAAACGTGGTTTACCTGCGTCCCGAAACAGCTCAGGGTATTTTCGTAAACTTCAAAAACGTACAGAGAACAAGCAGAAAGAAACTGCCTTTCGGTATCGGTCAGATTGGTAAATCCTTCCGTAACGAGATTACTCCCGGAAACTTTACTTTCCGTACCCGTGAGTTTGAGCAGATGGAGCTGGAGTTCTTCTGTGAACCTGGTACAGATCTGGAATGGTTTAACTACTGGAAGAGCTTCTGCCTGAACTGGCTGAGTTCTCTGGGACTCAAGGACGACGAAGTCCGTTATCGTGACCATGATGCAGAAGAATTGTCATTCTACAGCAAAGCGACTACTGACGTGGAATTTTTGTTCCCGTTCGGATGGGGAGAACTGTGGGGAATCGCTGACCGTACAGATTACGACTTAACACAGCATCAGAATGTATCCGGACAGGATCTGACATACTTTGATGATGAGACAAAGGAAAAATACATCCCATACGTTATCGAGCCGTCACTCGGTGCAGACCGTATGGTACTTGCATTCCTTTGCAGTGCTTATGATGAAGAAGAGATCGGAACAGAGGAGAAGCCTGATACACGTACAGTTCTTCACTTCCATCCGGCACTGGCACCGGTTAAGATCGGTGTGCTTCCGCTTTCTAAGAAGCTGAATGAAGGCGCAGAGAAAGTATTTGCACAGTTAAGCAAGAAATACAACTGCGAATATGATGACCGTGGAAATATCGGAAAACGTTACCGTCGTCAGGATGAGATCGGAACACCATTCTGTGTAACATACGATTTCGATTCTGAAGAAGACGGAGCAGTAACTGTCCGTGACAGAGATACCATGGAACAGGAAAGAATCAAGATTGAAGATCTGGATGCTTATTTCGAGAAGAAATTCGAGTGGTAAGAATCAGAAAATTGAAGCATAAGAGATAAAACAAGAGACCGTGGAATCGGCTATGTATGCCAAAGTGCGTGCATGGCGGTTTCACGGTCTTTTTTTATATATGCAGGTATGTAGAAAATGATTTGTGCATAATGTACAAAAAAATAAAATATAAAATAAAATATTGATTTAAAATAAATAAAAGAGTATATTTATAGAAAACACCTGATTCATTATTCATAAAATCTATAAGTAAGGAGGAAAGACTTTGGATAAACTGAATAATATCGTATTACTGATTCAGCATTATCTGGCAGATTATATTTTGATCATTCTGCTGTTAGGAGGAGGTGTTATATTTACGATCCGGCTCGGATTTATCCAGATACGGGGATTTAAGGCCGGGTGGAAAAGAACGTTTGGCGGACTGTTTTCGAAAAAAGGAACGGCGGGAAAAGACGGTATGTCATCATTTCAGGCACTTGCAACGGCTATTGCAGCACAGGTAGGAACGGGGAATATTGCAGGAGCGGCAACAGCATTGGCAATAGGCGGACCGGGAGCGATTTTCTGGATGTGGATTGCGGCATTTCTTGGAATGGCGACCATTTTCGGAGAAGCTATTATGGCTCAGAAATATAAGCATGTAGGAAAAGACGGGCATGTAACAGGCGGACCGGTTTATTATATCCAGGCGGCTTTCAAAGGTACTTTTGGGAAAATCCTGGCAGCTGTCTTTTCTGTTCTGATCATTTTTGCACTGGGATTTATGGGAAATGCGGTACAGTCCAACTCGATAGCGTCAGCATTTCATACTGCATTTGGTATACCACAGATAGTGGTGGGGATCATTATAGCGGTTATCGCATTGTTTGTATTTGTCGGAGGAATTTCCAGAATTGCAAAAGTTACAGAGACGATTGTTCCAATCATGGCATGTTTTTATATTATCGGATCACTGATTGTAATCTTTGCAAACTTTAAAGAAATCCCATATGCATTTTATTCTATCGTTGTAGGTGCTTTTAAACCGTCTGCAGTCAGTGGCGGAGCAGTGGGAGCAACGGTAAAGCTTGCACTCACAAAAGGTGTGGCAAGAGGACTGTTCTCGAATGAAGCAGGTATGGGATCAACGCCTCACGCACATGCGGTAGCGAAAGTAGAACATCCGGTAGAGCAGGGATTTGTAGCAATGATCGGTGTATTCATTGATACCTTTGTAATTCTGAATCTGACGGCACTGGTGATTATTACAACACAGTCGATTCCGACAGGGCTTACAGGTACAGCGCTCAGCCAGTATGCATTTTCGAGTGTATTCGGAAAATTCGGTAATGTATTTATTGCAATCTGTATGTTCTTTTTCGCATTTTCGACGATTATCGGATGGTATTTCTTTGGGCAGGCCAATGTGAAATATTTATTTGGAAAAAATGCAGTAAAGCCGTATGCGGTTCTGGTTTCGCTCTGTGTATTGTTAGGTTCACTTGCACAGGTTGATCTGGTATGGAATATGGCAGACTGTTTCAATTCATTGATGGTAATTCCTAATATTCTTGCATTGTTCTTCCTGAGCAGCCAGATGAAAGAACTGCATGACGATTACTATCATAATTTCTTAAAAAATAAAAAAGTAAAATAAAGAAAAAAGACTTTGTGAATAATGAATAAGTGAAAACGAAAAACGGAGGGAAAATAGAAAAATATACAAAAAGCAGATCATATAATTGTTCAAAACAACTAAAAAAAGATAAAAAAAGATAAAGTATTGCAATATAAGTAACAATGATGTAATATAGAGGAAGAAAATAAATGATATAAAAATTTTCTATAACTGAAAAGAAGAGTGGGATGATATTTCTCAAGAGAGAGCTGCCAGGGCAGCCGCCGAAGAGGCAAACCGGTATCGAAAAAATAGGGAAAAACCGGACGAAACTTTCAGGCAAAAGGACGGAGAAAGGGACTACATTCTGAATCTTGTACTGTAAGAGGAATTAGATTTAACAGGACGAAAGACAGAAAAGGACGTTTGAACGCAGTAACTGGCGTGGGACGTCCTTTTTATTTTCTAAGGCTGGTTGAAATAATATAAGAGAGGATGGACATGAATGAGTAAGTATATGGTGATCACAAATAATCCGCTTGTACGATCCAGGCTGGATGATACACATGAGGTAATCTATCTGGAACTCTCTTATGAAGAACTTCTGAAGGTAGTAAGGGACAGAATTTACGAAGGTCACAGATTATTGACACATCCATTATCAGGAAGTGTAAAACCAAAGGAAACACCGTACAAATCTGTGCTGATATCTGAGAGAAAGGAGAAGGTGGATGGGGAATCTGTCAGATTGATTGAAAATGCGATTCTGGTATGTCAGAAATTTCAAGATAAAAGTAAGTATTACAAAGAAGAAGTTTATAAGGATTTTCAATTGGTTGACTGGACTTTATTAGAGAGCGGACTGGCGTCTGCGGATGTCTGGTAGAAGACAGTGATAAAAGAGGTTGTAAAACGGGCAGCGTTTTATAAAAGAAGATGAAAAGAGGAGGAAAAGATCGTGAGATTAGAAATGGGGAATATTTACATTAAGGATATCCAGTTTGCGGATACATCAAAGATTGAAGATGGAATCCTGTATGTAGATAAAGGAGCTGTAAAAGCGGTAGCATTGGAAGATGAGCATATCAAAACAGTCACTTTTGATATTGCGAAACCAGGAGAATCAGTAAGAATCACACCTGTAAAAGATGTGATCGAACCAAGAGTAAAAGTTGAGGGAAAAGGCGGGGTATTCCCGGGAATTATTTCAAAAGTTGATACCGTTGGTTCCGGAAAGACATATGCATTAAAAGGAATGGCTGTTGTAACAGCAGGAAGAATCGTCGGTTTCCAAGAAGGTATCATTGACATGACAGGACCTGGAGCAGATTACACACCATTTTCAAAGACGTTGAATCTGGTTATGGTATGTGAACCTGTAGAAGGTATCAAGCAGCATGAGTATGAAAAAGCAGTCCGGTTTGCCGGATTCCGGGTAGCAGCTTACATTGGGGAATTAGCGCGTGAGCTTACACCGGATGAGACAAAAGTATATGAGACATGCGGTATCAAAGAAGGAATCACACAGTATCCGGATCTTCCGAGAGTTGCATATGTCCAGATGCTTCAAAGCCAGGGACTCTTACATGACACTTATGTATACGGAGTGGATGCAAAGAAGACACTTCCTACAATCTTAAGTCCTACAGAGATCATGGACGGAGCAATCGTCTCCGGTAACTGTGTATCTGCATGTGATAAGAATCCTACATATGTACATGAGAATAATCCGGTTGTTCATGATCTGTTTGAAGAACATGGAAAGACACTGAACTTCGTATGTCAGATCATTACAAATGAAAATGTATACCTTGCAGATAAAGAAAGATCTTCTGACTGGACAGCAAAACTGTGTAAGATGTTAGATCTGGATGGCGTTATTGTATCACAGGAAGGATTTGGTAATCCGGATACAGACCTTATTATGAACTGTAAGAAGATCGAAGCAGAAGGCATCAAGACTGTAATTATTACAGATGAGTATGCCGGACGTGATGGAAAATCACAGTCTCTTGCGGACGCAGATGTGGCAGCAGATGCGGTTGTAACAGGTGGTAATGCAAATGAAGTTGTTATCCTGCCAAAACTTGATAAAGTAATTGGAACTTTAGATTATGTGACAAAGATCGCCGGAGCAAGTGAAGATACACTTCGCGAAGATGGATCTCTTGAAGTAGAACTTCAGGTCATCACAGGTGCAACAAATGAGACAGGTTTCAATAAGCTGAGTGCAAGATAGAAGAGGGAGGATAAGAATATGTCTAAGATAAAAGTAGTTCATTATATCAACCAGTTCTTTGCACAGATTGGTGGAGAGGAAAAAGCAGACTATCCTGCAGAAATTCGTGTTGGGGAAGTTGTAGGACCTGGTCTGGCACTGACACAGAATTTTAAAGATGAAGCAGAGATTATTGCAACAGTTATTTGCGGAGATTCTTACTTCAATGAGAACCTTGAAAAAGCAAAAGCAGATATTCTTGCAATGGTAAAAGAGCAGGCACCGGATGTATTTATTGCAGGACCGGCATTCAATGCAGGACGTTATGGTGTGGCTTGCGGTACAATTGCGGCAGCTGTTCAGGAGGAACTTGGAATTCCTGCAGTTACAGGTATGTATGTAGAAAACCCTGGAGCAGATATGTTCAAGAATGATGTCTACATGATCTCAACAAAGAACAGTGCGGCAGGTATGAGGGATGCAGTGAAGAAACTTGCTCCGTTGGCAGTGAAACTGGCAAAAGGAGAAAAAATCGGTTCATCTGCAGAAGAAGGATATATCCCAAATGGTGTACGTGTAAACTTCTTCGAAAAAGAAAGAGGATCCAAACGTGCCGTTAAGATGCTGATCAAGAAATTGAATGACAAGCCATATGTAACAGAATATCCGATGCCGAATTTTGACAGAGTAGAACCAAATCCGGCAGTGAAGGATCTTGCACATGCGAAGATTGCCCTGGTTACTTCCGGTGGTATCGTTCCAAAGGGAAACCCGGACCACATAGAAAGTTCAAGTGCTTCTCACTATGGAGAGTATGATATTACAGGAGTTACAGATCTTACAGAAGAGACATATGAGACTGCACATGGCGGATATGATCCGGTATATGCGAATGAAGATCCGGATCGTGTACTTCCGGTAGATGTTCTTCGCGATATGGAAAAAGAAGGTGTGATCGGATCGCTTCATCATCTGTTCTATACAACTGTAGGAAATGGAACATCTGTAGCATCCGCAAAAGCATTTGCAGCAGAGTATTCGCAGAAATTAAAGGCTGACGGAGTAGATGCCGTTATCCTGACCTCCACCTGAGGTACCTGTACTCGTTGCGGTGCAACGATGGTAAAAGAAATCGAAAGAGCAGGAATTCCTGTTGTACATATCTGTACAGTTACTCCGATTTCTATGACAGTTGGTGCAAATAGAATCGTACCGGCGATCGCTATTCCACATCCACTCGGTAATCCGGCACTGGATCAGGAAGAAGAAAAGAAATTACGCCGTGGAATCGTAGAAAAAGCTCTGGAAGCTTTGACTACGGAAGTTGACGGACAGAAAGTTTTTGAATAGTACATGTGAATATAGAAGGAGATATAACGTAAAATGAGTGAGATTTATGACGTTATCATTCTGGGTGCAGGTCCTGCCGGTCTGGCGGCGGGGCTGTATGCAGGAAGAAGCCGGCTCAATGTTCTGATCATCGAAAAAGGTCAGGATGGAGGTCAGATCGCAATTACTGACGAGATTGAAAATTATCCGGGTCAGATTGTAGAAGGGGAATCCGGACCATCCCTGATTGCAAGAATGACAGAGCAGGCAGAAAAATTCGGGGCAAAAAGGGTATCCGATATGATCAAAGAAGTAGAACTTGAAGGAGAGGTCAAGGTTCTTAAGAGCGAAAAGAATGAATATCGCGGAAAAAATGTGATCATTGCAACGGGCGCACATGCAAGACCGATCGGATGCAAAGGAGAAGGACAGTTCAGGGGAAAAGGTGTTTCTTATTGTGCAACATGTGATGCGAACTTTTTTGAAGATTTTGAAGTATATGTAGTCGGCGGTGGGGATTCCGCGGTAGAAGAGGCTATGTATCTGACAAAATTCGCAAGAAAAGTTACGATCATTCACAGAAGAGATGAACTGCGGGCTGCAAAATCAATTCAAGAAAAAGCATTCAAGAATCCGAAGCTTTTCTTTATGTGGGACAGTGTCGTAGAAGAACTGGAAGGTGACGACATCCTTCAGGCAATGTATGTGAAGAATGTTAAGACCGGAGAAGTAACAAAAGTCGAAGCAGATCCGGAAGACGGAATGTTCGGGCTGTTCGGATTTATCGGAACGGTTCCGAATACAAAGATCTTTGAAGGAATCATTGATATGGATGAAAGAGGGTACATTAAGACTGATGCTGATATGCATACCAATATTCCGGGTGTATATGCAGCAGGAGATGTACGTGTAAAGAGCCTGCGTCAGGTAGTGACTGCGGCGGCAGATGGTGCGATTGCTGCGGTCCAGGTTGAAAGAAGCATGTCAGATTATTTCTAAAGAGATGTTCTTTTAGGAGAAACTCCGGAGTTTAACCGGATTAAGAATATTATATAAAAGGAGGAAAACAGACATGATAGATGTAGATAAGACTACTTTTGAAGAAGAAGTATTAAAAGCAGATGGTTATGTGTTTGTTGATTTTTATGGAGATGGATGTGTTCCTTGTCAGGCTTTAATGCCAAAGGTACATGAATTTGCAGAGACTTATGGGGATAAGTTAAAATTCACATCTTTAAATACAACAAAAGCGCGCCGTCTTGCAATTTCACAGAAAGTTTTAGGACTTCCTGTAATGGCAATCTATAAGGATGGCGAAAAGGTAGAAGAGCTGGTCAAAGACGACTGTACAGCTGAATCAATTGAAGCAATGATTAAGAAATATATCTAGACAGAACGGTAATTTCTAAATCATAGAGAAATGACCTGTAAAAGGTTAAAAATAAAAAGAAAGGAGATATAATTATGGCTATTTTAGAAGGGAAAAAAGCAATAATTATCGGAGATCGTGATGGAATTCCGGGACCAGCCATTGCAGAATGTGTAAAAACTGCAGGTGCTGAGATCGTATTCTCATCTACGGAATGTTTCGTCTGAACGAGCGCAGGCGCAATGGATCTGGAAAACCAGAAGAGAGTAAAAGAATTCGCTGAAGAATATGGTGCAGAGAACTTAGTAGTAGTTCTTGGTGCAGCAGAAGGAGAGGCTGCAGGTCTTGCAGCTGAGACTGTAACTTTAGGCGATCCTACTTTCGCAGGTCCATTGACAGGGGTCCAGCTTGGACTCACGGTATATCACGTATGCGAACCAGAGATGAAAGCAGAGTTTGACGAAGCGGTTTATGATGAGCAGGTAGGCATGATGGAAATGGTATTAGATGTTGATGATATCGTTTCAGAAATGCAGGCTATCAGAGATCAGTTATAGTCCGAAGTTTCTCATACGAATAAAAAGGACAGGTCCGTTGTGTTCCTACAGGGGACTGTCCTTTTTTCAAAATTACAATGCATTTGTAAGAAGCTGCAGGTGGCAGGTTCTGTAGATACGGTGCTTATTTTGAAGTAAACAGAAAGGTGGATAACCAATGAACAGTGTAATTAAAGGGGCAAGTTATGTATTAGTACATACACCAGATATGGTTTTATATAACGGAACAACGCAGACAACAGAGAGAGTTGTAAATCCGGATTCCGAATATCTGAAAGCAGTGCCGGAACACCTCCGGTCATATGAAGAGGCGGTTTCTTATTGGCCGAATCAGACTTATATCGGTAATGCACATCCGGATGAACTTGCTGCAGTTGAATTTCCATATTACGATAAGAAAAAAGAAGGAGCAAAACGTTACGGAAAATATGGTGAGATCATGCCGGAGGAAGAATTCCTGCTTCTGGTACAGGCATGCGATATGTTTGAAGTAGTGAGACTGGATAAAGCATTTGTAGCAAAATATAAAGATGTATTTGCCCAAGATCCAATTATCTCTGATGACATTATTGAAAAAATCCATGAAGGAGTAGAGCTTTCAGAGATCGAAGCATTGATCAATGAAGATCATGCAGAACCATTATATTTTGAACATCAGTTAGTCGGATGTGTAAAACCGGCACATGATATTGATGTGAATTTATCTTCTCATATTATGCATGAGAATCTTATGAGCAAAGCATCCAGCGTACTTGCCCTTCTGTATGCTGTGAAAAATGCAGGAATTGAAAAATCGGATGTTGAATATGTAATCGACTGTGCGGAAGAAGCATGTGGAGATATGAACCAGCGAGGCGGCGGTAACTTTGCGAAGGCAGCGGCAGAAGTTGCAGGTCTTGTAAATGCTACCGGATCCGATGCGAGAGGGTTCTGTGCGGCACCTACACATGCGCTGATCGAGGCAGCAGCACTGGTTAAATCCGGTGCATATAAGACGGTTGTTGTCACAGCAGGAGGATGTACGGCCAAACTTGGCATGAATGGAAAAGATCATGTAAAGAAAGGACTTCCGATTCTGGAGGACTGTCTGGGGGGATTTGCGGTAGTTGTATCTGAAAATGACGGAGTAAATCCGGAGATTGACCTTGATATGCTTGGACGGCACAGCGTAGGAACCGGATCTGCACCACAGAATGTAATTGGAAGTCTGGTAGCAGATCCGCTGGATCGGGTCG
>ERZ827471.1766-NODE-1766-length-11727-cov-2.895305_pt1 | contig 11727 bp, 7 predicted proteins | sample MGYA00519772_ERZ827471 | MGnify/ENA primary metagenome ERZ827471 (study PRJEB31778, sample SAMEA3449315) | human gut metagenome | biome: human gut; feature: human-associated habitat; material: faeces | place: United Kingdom | collected 2010/2012 ... | reverse complement strand
TATGCTGGCAGAGATAGACGGGATAGAGCGCATACGGTTTATGACCAGCCATCCCAAAGATCTGTCAGACAAGCTGATAGACGCCTTTAAAAATTGCGACAAGCTGTGCAAATACATACATCTTCCGGTTCAGTCCGGCTCAAACAGAATTCTTAAGGCCATGAACAGGAAGTACACGAGGGAGGCGTATTTGGAACTGGTGAGAAAGCTCAGGGAGGCAGTTCCGGACATAGCCATTTCCACAGACATAATCGTGGGCTTTCCGGGAGAGACCGAGGAGGATTTCGAAGACACCTTGGATCTGGCGCGCCGCGTCGGCTATGATTCGGCTTTCACTTTTCTGTATTCCATAAGACAGGGAACGCCGGCGGCCAGAGCCGAAGATCAGATTCCGGAAGAAATAAAACATGAGAGATTCAACAGGCTGGTGGAGGTCGTCAACGAATCTTCTGCGGAGAAAAACCGCAGCTATAGGGGTAAAACGAAGATGGTCCTGGTAGATGGGATCAGCAGAAGCAAAGAGGGGACATGCGAGGGCAGAACGGATGAATTCAAGCTGGTAAACTTTGAAGGAAATCCCGGCCTTGCCGGCAGCATAATTGCCGTAAAAATTACTGATTCGAATACTTTCAGCCTATCAGGCGAGAGAGAATAAACTAAGCTGATATAAATGCGGTATATTTGCAGGAAAGGATAAGTAATGAATATTTTTTCAGTCATAAGTCTTCTCGGCGGTCTGGCAATGTTCCTCTACGGTATGGAGGTGATGGGAGCCGGACTGAAAAACGCTTCGGGGCCTGCCCTGAAAAAAGCCTTGGGAAAGGCGACGCAAAATGTAGTTTTCGGCGTAATAACGGGTATGCTGGTGACAGCCGTGATTCAAAGTTCAACAGCTACCATAGTATTAGCCGTAGGTCTCATATCTGCCGGAATACTGACTCTAAAACAAGCAGTCGGAATAGTTATGGGAGCCAACATAGGAACTACTATAACGGCGCAGATAATCAGGCTCATGGACATAGATTCGGGCGGCAATATCGCTCTCGAATTCATCAAGCCGTCTACGCTGGCGCCTCTTTCCATGTTCGTGGGAATTCTTCTGATAATGTTCATAAAGCTGCCCAACAGCAAGACTAAGGGCGAGATCTTTATGGGATTCGGCATATTGTTTTCAGGCATCATAAATATGACGGCGGCCGTATCCCCTCTTTCCGAATCACAGATGTTTATGGATCTGATGGCCAAATTCAGCAATCAGCCTATTCTTTCTATTCTTATAGGGCTGGTACTTACGGTGGTGGTCCAGAGCTCTTCGGCCATGGTAGGCATATTGCAGGCATTATCGGCCACTGGCGCCATAACTTTTAATCTGGTGTACCCTATGATAATGGGAATAAACCTGGGAACCTGCGTAGTTACGCTGTTTATCTGCTCCATAGGCTCTTCTAAGGACGCTAAGCGGGTAGGCATAGTACATATACTCTTTAATACTATAGGAACTTTCCTATTCATGATCGCGATGACGCTGATTCATTCTCTGGGAGGTTTCCCTGATCTTTGGGACAGCGTTGTAAACAGCGGTTCCATAGCTAATTTCCAGACTCTGTTTAATCTCATAACGGCTATCGTGCTGGTGCCGTTTGCCGGAAAACTTGTAAACGCATCTCAGAGGATCATCAAGGTTACGAAGATGGACGAAGAGGACAGAGCGGACCTTGAAGTTCCGGACGAAAAGCTTTTCGAAGTTCCGGAAATGGCTATTTCAGAGGCAGGCAAAGCCATCGCCCACATGGGAGAAGTTGCTCTGAAGAATTTGAAGAGAAGCTGCAAACTCCTGTATGTATATGATGAAAACCGAGTATCGGTAATAAATGAAAATGAAGACAATATGGATTTATTTACCGACTCTATGGACACTTATCTTGTTAATCTTTCAAAATTCGTTGAGACTGACAGCGACAGCCAGAGAGTCAGCACCATGATGCAGACTTCTACCAATTTTGAGAGGATAGGAGACCACGCTATGAATATCATGGAAGTAGCTCAGAACATAAGGGGAGGCAAGCTGGAATTCTCAGATTCGGCAAAAGAGGAACTGGAAAAAGTCAAAGACGCCGTATTCGAAATAACTGCTATAACGGTTGAAGCCTTCTCCTCTATGAACAGCGATATAGCCAAGCGAGTAGAACCTCTGGAAGAAGTCATAGACGATATGGTGATTACATTAAAGAACCGGCATATAGAAAGACTTAAGAGAGGAGAGTGTACCACGGCCACCGGCATGGCTTTCGTAGAAGCTCTCACAAATCTCGAGAGAGTGGCCGATCAGTGCTCGAATGTGGCGCTTCTGATCTTAGGCGAGAAATATAAAGAGATAATGGGCAATCATCACGCTTATGTCAGGGAACTGCATAAGGGCGGCGATCCTATATACAACGAGGAACTTTCCAAGAGAAAAGAACAGTTCATGGTGGGACTGTAGAGAGAATCTCTGTGAGAGTGTGGGGACGTGTGAGATGGTGCGAGGGCTGTGTGCTTGAGTATGGTCGGCGGGTGCGGTCGAGCGCGGTTGCGCATGGTCGGGTATGCTTGAGCGTAGTCGTCGGGGTGCAGTTGAGTGCGGTCGGGTGCGATCGTGTGTGGTTGGGTGCGCCCCAGTGTGCCCCACCCGAAATTAAGATTTACAGTAAAAAGAGTGGGGTGGACCCCACTCAAAATAGTGATTATCGAGAAAACGAGTGGGCGCGGGCCCACTCGTTTTAAGGTTTTTTTGTGTTTCGGGTGGGCATACTCCCTTCGCAGATTTACATATATTGTAAAATAATAGAACGAAAATCTGAAAATCGCACTTTAAAGAGCTTTTAACCCCCACTCGAATTAAGATGCTTTAGTGTTTCGAGTGGGAATTGCACCACTCGAATTAAGATATTTTAGCGTTTCGGGTGGGAATCTACCCACTCGTTTTAAGCTTTTTTGGCGTTTCGAGTGGGCGCGGGCCCACTCGTTTTAAGTATCTTTAGCTTTCCGAGTGGGAGAGAGTAGCGCCGCCGGAAACAATTACTCTTAAGATAAAGATAGGACAAAAAGATACTGCCGGAAGTATAAAACCGGCAGTATCTTTTTGTAGCCGTCAAGTCACATCACAGATAAGGTAGCGTAACGGCCGTCAAATTCCTCTGAACCGAAGGTTATCTCGAGAGGCTTTTTAAATATAGGGCCGTCCGTCACTATAGTGTGATATTCCCCGTTTTCCCCGCACACGTCTACATTGTCTTGCTCCAATTTTTCTATGAGTTTCGGAGTAATCGCTTCTCCAAGATATGCCCTGTTCATCTTAGTCGTATCCACGGCAGTTATGCGGGCCTTAAAACCGCTCTCTATGAATTCTTCTACAGCCTGTCTGCGGGACATTCCCCAGAGAGGGTAGAGAGGCTCAAGGCCGCAGCTTCGGCACAGGGCTTCTCCCCAGTCCTTGTGAGCCTGAATGTCTATGTCGCCGAAGACGCAGAGCTTCGCGCCTGATTCTTTCATCTTTAACAATCTATCTTGAAAGTTTTTTTCATAATCTTTGCCGCCGGTGAGCATGAGAAATATGGGGATACCGATAGAATCGGACAGCCGGTCCAGCACATCTTGGGGAAGCTGGTGGAACCACGCTATTTTGCCGTCCGTATTTCGCGTAGTTATGAGACTTGCCGGCTCATAGCCCGCCTTTATCGCTTTATATATGGCCAGAGTACAGTCTTTGCCCGTACTGAAAGAGGCCGTAAACTTCTTTTTATCAGTCATGTCTGTATATCCTTTCACTTTAGGTTCCTTGTAAAAAACGTTGATTTAGAGTATAATTTTTTATGATGATATAAAGTTATACTATGCTAAAATCAAACATCTGTCAACGGTCTTGCGAGGAAGGTTCAACGCGTGTTTCCCGCCGCGACGCGGGGAAACCGCTGGGCTTTCCCTCGCATATTTTAACTTGCGGCAGATGAGAAATAGACATGAGATGCGTAAGGAGGTAAGTATTTGAAAGAAATAGCCATATACGGAAAAGGGGGAATAGGAAAATCCACCCTCAGCTCCAACATATCGGCCGCCCTTTCCATGGCGGGGAAGAAAGTTCTCCAGATAGGCTGCGACCCAAAGCACGATTCTACGCGGCTTTTAATGGGAGGAAAGCGGATAACCACGGTTCTGGACTACATAAAATGCGTGAATCCGACAGACTATAAGACGAAGGATATTTTAACCTGCGGGTTTTGCGGTACAGGCTGTATAGAGGCCGGAGGCCCCACTCCGGGGGTAGGATGCGCAGGCAGAGGCATAATTACCGCTTTTGAATTGATAGATAAACTTCACATCAAGGAACAATACGATACTATAGTTTATGACGTTCTCGGAGACGTGGTATGCGGCGGTTTTGCCGTACCCATAAGGAGAGAATACGCCGATACGGTATTCCTTGTGACCTCGGGAGAGTATATGTCCATATACGCGGCAAACAACATACTTAGAGGAATAAAAAACTATGACGGCCAGGAGCGCAGAGTGGCGGGAATACTGTACAACTGCCGAAACGTCAAAAATGAAGACGAAAGAATAAAAGCATTTTCGGAGGCTGTAGGACTTCCCGTGTTTGCCAAAGTACCGAGGAACGATATATTTGCTTTAGCCGAAAAGAAGAACGTCACGGTCATGGAAATGACAGAAGGCCGGAATGAAGTCGCGGAAATATTCAACGATATAGCGGCGAGGATATTATCGGGACCGAAATTATACCCAGCCAAGCCTCTTTCTGATGAGGACCTTGAAGAAGTCATACTTTACGGCAAAACTTTGCCTGCCGCCTTAAAGCCGGGGAGCGAAATCCGTACGGCAAGCGACGGTTTTGCGGCGGCCGGCGGCGAAGAAGATAAGAAAGATTACGACGGATACCGGTCAGGTTATCTCTCTAAAAATGTACTGAGAGACGAGCCTCTCCACGGCTGCGCCTTCAACGGAGCCATGAATATGAGCATACATATAAGAGACGCCGTGATATTGGCTCATTCGCCTAAAAGCTGTATATATCTTTCATACCAGGGAGTAAGTTCCTCGGGCAGGCGCAGGCTGTTTGAAAGAGGCGTCATACTGCCTTCTTCCATAGTTCCTAACATGGTATCTACCGAGATGACCGAGGACGATATGGTATTCGGCGGAACAGAAAAGCTGCTGGATACCATTTTAAAAATCAAAAATAGAAGGCCGAGACCAAAGGCCGTAATTGTCGTAAGTTCTTGCCCGGCGGGAATAATAGGCGACGATATCGAAAAGGCAAAGGCCTTGTCGGAGCCGGATTTCCCTGTCATCATCCTCAAGGCGGACGGAAACCTTACGGGAGACTATCTGCAAGGAATGCTTATGACATACACCCAGCTGGCAAGGCAGATAATAGAGCCGGCGGCCGCTGTGTGTCAGAATACCGTGAATGTAATATTTGAGAAGGTAGTTTCCAAAAATACCGAGAGCAATTTTAATACCATGAGCCGATACCTGAGCCGAATGGGCGTAAGGGTGAATTGCAGATTCCTCTGCAATACGGATTTTGATTCTCTGAAGAATTTTTGCTCCGCCCCTCTCAACCTCTTGGCGTATAAGGACTATACGGGAATAATATTAGAAGACTTTTTTAAAAAAGAATACGGGTCCAGGTTTTATGAGGACCCTTTTCCTGTAGGATTTGCCGAGACGGAAAGCTGGCTTAAAGGCGTGGGAAAGTTTTTCGGAAAAGAGAGGGAGGCTGAGGAGATAACCGAGCAAAACAGACGGATATATCGTGAACGTATCGGAAACGTGCGAAAATCCCTCGCGGGAAAGAAACTTATGGTAGTTACGTATAACCATGATTTAGATTGGATACTGAAGACGGCTATGGACGCCGGAATGGATATAGTTAAGCTGTGCATATTGAATAACTCTCAGGATGAAGGCTTCCGCAGCAGGCTTCCTGAAACAGCCGCCATAGAGAAAGAGGAAAATTACGACAGGGAAAACAGAGTAAGAGATTTGGAAAAATACAGGCCGGATATATTGCTTTCAAATTATGAGACCGCCGCCGACAGGCAGTACTGCATTACCGATACTATCCCGATGTGCCCCGACGTGGGATTTTTCTCGGGCCTTGAAATGGCCGAACGTTGGGCCGGTCTGTTCAACATGAATCTGGAAGGAGAGTGGCAGAATGACAGAAAATTATTTGACAAGTATTACGCCGGATAGTTTTTCCGGCCTCATATTCGGATTCGAGGGAGTAAAGAACGCCGTGGTGCTTCTCAACGGTCCGACGGGATGTAAGTATTACCATTCCTCTACCGTAGATAATCAATGCTTGTGCCAATCTGAGTTTGACCCTCTCAATTATTCGGAGCTTTGGTATTTCGGTCAGCCGAGAGTCCCATGTACTTCCATAGATAAGAGAGATTATGTCTACGGAAGCAGGGACAAGCTGACAGAAGCTCTTTCCTTTATAAAGGCCAACGTGGATTTTGAATTGATGATAGTCGTCAATTCTCCCGGAACAGCCCTTATAGGCGACGCCATAGACGAGATAGTAAAAGAAACGATAAGCGGCGTACCTGTCATAACAGTAGAAACTCCCGGATATTCTCAGTATGTCTGGGACGGATATTCCAAGGCCTGCCGCTGTCTCATAGATAAGTTTCTGCCTGAGCGCGGGGCCGCGGACTCTGAAAATAAAGAGAAGAAGGTAAATATACTGGGGATGTCTATCTTTCATAAATATTATCAGGGCGACGGGGCGGAGCTGAAAAAAGCTCTTAACCTGTGCGGTATCAGCGTGGGCTGTGTTTTAGGCTGCGAATCTTCCATAGCGGAAATCGAGGATATGGCCGGAGCGTCGCTCAACATAGTGACAGACCCGCTTTACGGCCTTGATACGGCCGAAATTTTGAAGGAACGCTTCGGTATACCGTATTTGGTATGTGAGGGATTGCCCGTCGGCTTCGGCGGAATGGAGAAGCTCGTCAAAGAAGTCTGCCGGCTGACAGATGTAAGCCCGATTCCGTTCTGTGAAGAAAGCGAGAAGGCGAGAGCCCGTTCGTATATCTATCTGTCAAGGATAAATTCTCTTACAGGACTGCCTAAGGGAGCGAAGTTCGCCCTTCACGGTACCACCTCTCAATGTCTCGGATACGCGGAATTTTTTATAAGGTACTTCGGTATGACGGCGGACAGCATATCTCTGATAGACAGAGGATTGAATGAGAATGACTTTAACAGACTGACCGCTCTTCTGCGGCAGACGTCCATGACGTCATCTCTCGAAAAGGATATATTAGAAACCGACGCGGAGCTGGTATTTGCCGACGGCAATATAATAGCTAAACTTAAGGCTTTGGGCCGTGATTTCAGCGGCGTAGAGATATCTCTGCCGTCTTTGGGATATACGGACGTCATCCCTAAGACTCATCTTGGGCCCGCGGGAGGATTGCTCCTCTGCGAGCAGATAATAAACGGGATGAGATATTAAAAAGTCCGCATAACCTGACGTAAGAATCATATATTTTTGATATCAGCAGGTTTATGCGGAGGGGTTATATGATAAATACATCGATCTATCAGGATATTGCAGTGCGGGCAGGCGGAGACATATATATAGGCGTCGTCGGACCGGTCCGTAGCGGAAAATCAACGTTTATCAAAAGGTTTATGGATGTTTTGGTATTTCCGAACATGGCTAACCCTTATGAAAAGACAAGAATAATGGACGAATTGCCGCAGAGCGGAGAGGGAAAGACTATCACGACTACGGAACCTAAGTTTATTCCGTCAGAAGCGGCGGCAGTGACTACAAAAGGAGGAGCAGGTTTTAACGTGCGCCTTGTAGATTGCGTAGGATATATGGTTCCGGGAGTCCTGGGAAATACTGAAGAAGGAAAAGAACGAATGGTAGCTACGCCTTGGTCGGAGGAAAAGATTCCTTTCAGCAAGGCGGCCGAAATAGGGACTGAAAAGGTGATTACAGATCATTCTGTCATCGGTGTAGTGGTAACTACAGACGGAAGCTTCGGAGAGATCCCCAGAAGCAGTTTTACAGAGGCAGAAGAGAAAACTGTAAACCAGCTTAAAGATCTTCACAAACCTTTCGTGGTAGTACTAAACTCTGCCACACCTCAGAGTTCAAAGAGCAAGGATCTGGCGCTTCAGTTGGAAGAACAATATCAGGTGCCTGTGATCCTGACAAACTGTCAGAAGATAACTGAAGAAGGTTTTGAGGAATTGTTTGACAGGATAATCTATCAGTTCCCTGCGTCGGAGGTTCATTTCAACCTTCCGAGCTATCTTGACGCGCTGGATCAGGATCACTGGATAAAATCTACCATGATCTCATCTGTGAGAACATGGATGAACAGCTTCGGCACTATAGGACAGGTGATGGACAGCTGCGGCAATCTCGCCGACGGAAAGATAGTTAAGTCTGTAAAGGTATCGAAGGCCGATATGTCAAAGGGCGTCGTTACCATGGAGCCGACTCTTGACGGAAAACTATATTATAAAGTTATAGAAGAACTGATGAACGCCGATGTAGAAGACGACAGGCAGCTGTTTATCCTGCTCAAAGAGTACTCCAAGGCTAAGATGGCTTACGACAATATAAAAGGCGCCCTGGGTCAGGCAGAAGCCTCAGACTACGGTATAGTGGCTCCTAAGCTTTCCGAGATGATATTGGAAAAACCGGAAGTGTTCAAACAGGGCAATAAATACGGTGTGAGAATGAAGGCGAAAGCTCCTTGTCTTCATATAATAAAGACTAATATCTCTACAGAAGTCTCTCCTGTAGTAGGAACAGAAAGCCAGTCCATAGATCTGGCCCAGTCTCTTACAGAACAGTTTGAAAACGGAGGAGAGGATATCTGGGAGACCAATCTGTTCGGAAAATCTCTCAGAGAAATGGTCACAGAACAGATGGAGAGCAAGGTAAACGATGTGCCTGACGCTTTAAGAGGAAAAGTTCAGAAATCACTGCAAAAAATAAGCGATGAAGGAAAAGACTACTTTATCTGTATCATCTTATAGATGCATAGTATCTCTTCCGGAAAAAAGGTGTATAATAATAGGCATGGAAAAGAAACATTATACACCGGAGCAGAGGACCACTCTCTTCGTTTCTGTAGTGACCGCGTTTATTACGACGTTTATGGGAAGCGCGCTGAACTTGTCCGTACCGGATATAGAAAAGGATTTCGGCGTAAGTGCCGCAGAGGTAGGCTGGGTAGTAACGATTTATATGCTGACCTGCGCGGCGCTGGCCGTTCCTTTTGGCAGGCTTGCAGACATGTTTCAGAGGAGGCGGATACTGTGGATAGGGATACTGATCTTCGGCCTTTCATCGGCTGCAGCAGTCATTTCGCCTGATATGCGCATGCTTTTGGCCTTCAGACTGGGTCAGGGCATAGGCGCTTCTATGATATTCAGCACTAATATAGCTATACTCGTGGGAGCTTTTGACGGCGGCATGAGGGGGAGAGTTCTCGGTTACTCTACCAGCGCCACTTATGTGGGCCTGTCGGCAGGCCCCGTCTTAGGAGGCCTTCTCAATCATAATTTCGGATGGCGATCTGTATTCATAGCCGCCGCGGCAGTATCCGCAGTGGCCTTTTATGGCGCTCTCAAGAGATTGCCGTCAGAGAGAAAGAGAGAGGACAAGCCCGAGATGGATATAAAGGGCAACATCTTGTATATACTGTCCATAATAGCTCTCATGTACGGATTTTCTACCGTGACTTCGTCTGTATACGGGCCTTATATCCTGGCGGCGGGAGCAATTCTGATCATATTCTTCGTCAGAACAGAGCTTACGGCCAAAGATCCTGTCATAGATGTACGGCTCTTCAGGAATAATTTATCTTATACTTTTTCTAATTTAGCGGCGCTTCTCAACTATGGAGCCACCTTTGCCATAAGTTATCTGATATCTATATATCTTCAGATCATCATGGGTTATGATTCACAGACGGCAGGAATGATCCTCATATCATCTCCTGTAGTGATGGCGGTCCTTTCACCTGTCATGGGAAGGCTCTCGGACAAGTATTCTCCTTATATAATGTCTTCGGCAGGGATGGGATTGTGCGCGGCAGCTCTGACTCTTTTCTCTTTTTTGCCGGAAGAGAGCAGCGTGATAAGGATCATAGCCATATTGGCCGTCTCCGGAGTAGGATTTTCTCTATTCACTTCCCCTAACACCAATGCAGTCATGGCGTCGGTAGACAGAGAAGATTACGGCATAGCATCTTCTGTACTGTCAACTATGCGCTCCATAGGCCATACCATGAGCATGGCTGTAGTTACTCTGGTGGTGGGAGCCAAGATGGGAGAAAGCAGCATGACTACATCCGGTCCCCAGGAAGTCATGAATACCATCCACATGTGCTTTTATATCTTTACCGGCTTATGTATTGGCGGAATTTTTATAGCGCTGAGACGCAAATCATGATATAATTAACAACATAGGCATATTAGACAAAAGGACAGGAATTACAAAGACACATGGAAAACATTTGGAACTTCATAGCAGACATTTTCAGCTCTTCTATTACGCTCTATATAATCAACGCACTGCTGATCATCACGGTAATATTCAACGAAAGAAAATCACCCTCGGCCATACTGGCATGGATAATGATACTGACTTTTGTGCCTGTGGTGGGCTTCATCTTTTATCTGGTGTTCAACCAGAATCTTTCGAGAAGCAAGATAAATAAGATGAGCGAGAGAGAAGAGCAGGCCATGAGCAACGCTCTTAAAAAGCAGATGGAAAGCATGGACCGCAATACTTATGAGTTTAGGTGCGAAAGCACCGAGAAGTGGAAACATCTTCTGAAACTCAATCAGGTGTACGGCAAAGCATATTATACTCAGGACAATGAGATAGAATTGTTCACCGACGGCAGAGAGCTGTTTGAGTCCCTGATAGACGATATAATGGCTGCCAAAGAGACCATAAATATAGAATATTACATCGTAAAGAGGGACAAGATAGGCAGGAGGTTTCTGGACGCTCTGACAAAGAAGGCGGCGGAGGGAGTCGAAGTCAGACTCCTTATGGACGCCCTGGGAAGCAGATACATAACCAAGGGGGTGGCCAAAGACTTTCTCAAGGCAGGGGGAAAGATAGGATATTTCTTTAAACCTAAGTTCATCTTCATAGGTCTAAAGCTGAACTACAGAAATCACAGAAAAATAGCTGTAATAGACGGCAAGATAGCTTATACAGGAGGATACAACATAGCTAAAGAATACGTGGGAGAGAAAAAGAAGTTCGGATACTGGAGAGATACCCACGTAAGGATAGAGGGAGGCGCCGTGTACGATCTGAACCAAAGATTCGTCATGGACTGGAAATATACCACCAGAGAAAAATTAGAGGTTCCGTTTTCTGCCTTTAGCGGCGGCTGCAAGGGGGATAAGGGCGTACAGATAGTATCATGCGGCCCGGAGGACCCTAAAGAGGAAGTAAAGAGAGGCTTTATGCGGATGATCACGTATGCGGAAAAAAATGTATATGTGCAGACGCCTTATTTCGTGCCGGACCAGAGCATAGTGGAATCTCTCAAGATGGCTGCCCAGTCGGGAATTGACGTGAGAATAATGATACCATGTATGCCGGATCATATGTTTGTCTATTGGGCCACCTATTCTTATCTTGGCGATATGGTCATGGCCGGGGCC
>ERZ827471.1761-NODE-1761-length-11785-cov-26.111083_pt1 | contig 11785 bp, 11 predicted proteins | sample MGYA00519772_ERZ827471 | MGnify/ENA primary metagenome ERZ827471 (study PRJEB31778, sample SAMEA3449315) | human gut metagenome | biome: human gut; feature: human-associated habitat; material: faeces | place: United Kingdom | collected 2010/2012 ... | reverse complement strand
ACCTGTGACCACACCTGCAAGGTGTGTGTAATACAAAGTTACTTGTTTTGAATAACCTACAATGTCAATAATATGTATACTCAAAAAAAGAAAAAGTGCTTGCTCGCTTAGGTCGCCTGCGGCTCCAAGGGGCGCTCGCCCCCGCTAATTTCATCTTGAATCTGCGCTTCAAGATGAAAAAGCCTTGTAACTTTCCCGTTGACTATGTGTACTGCCGTGAATAAAGATATTCCGAGTTCTTATTTCTTTAATTCACAAAAATGCTGAGGGTCAGCGAGCATCGGTAGGGCGCATTTATGCGCCTCGTTAGGTGAGCTATCATCTGAACACGTAGTGTTCAATATACAATTATCTTTATTATAACTATATACATAGTAAATAAAAAAGCACCTGTCATTCGTGTTTACGTAATAACAGGTGCTTTAGTCTTTTTTAATATCATTTAGAATTTCAAAAAAATAATCTAATTGACGTGGTGACAAGGAAAATAATATATTCAATATCTTTTGTATTTTATCATCATCTTTAATATAATAATTAAAGAACTCATATGGTGTAACTTCTAAAAATTCACAAATATAAAAGAATCCACTTAATGATGGTAAAGAATATCCGGATTCAATTTTATTTATATATCCTTCACTTTGACCGATAAACTCATTCATCCGGATATGAGTTAATATTATTAGTGCGATTTAATAAGTAATCGGTTGAGGTATTGTAAAAGTCGGCAAGTTTCACTAGAAAATGTAGAGGTATAGTTTGAAAACCTCGCTCATAACGAGAGTATACAGTTTGTTGTATTCCTAAAATATCAGCAATATCTGTTTGTTTTAGTCCAGCATTTATGCGCAGAATTTTTAATCTTTTCAAGTACATTTTAACATATCCTCCATTAAACTTCTGAGTTTTAATCTTGTTCATCAATATTAAAATAGGACGAGGGCAAATTAAGATTAAGCAAGTCGCCGGGCTTAACCTCTAAAATATCGGCAATATTAAAGAAAACTTCTAAAGAGAAGGAAGAAGATATATTAGGAGCTTCAATAGAGCTAAGATGTGAACGGCTAATATGTGCTTTCTCAGCAAGTTCATGTTGTGTATATCCCTTAGCTTTTCTCAAAGCAGAAATCATTAATCCTAATTCAACGAATCGGTCTCTGTTTTCAAAACCAACTTCTTTACGCATTTTTATATCCTCCTAAAAAATTATTAAATATGTTTTTGTATATTGAACACTGCGTGTTCAGATGGTTGCTCACCTAACGCGCTTGCTAACGCAAGCCTACCGATGTTCACTTAAAAACCAGTTTTTTGTGAATTAATTTAAAAGGAAAACCTTGCTTTTTTGATAATTAAATCAATTGGAACTCGGTAAATCTTTATTCACGGTAGTACACAAAGTCAACGGGAAAGTAAACAAGGCTTTTTCATCTTGAAGCGCAGGTTCAAGATGAAATTAGCGGGGGCGAGCGCCCCTTGGAGCCGTAGGCGACCTAAGCGAGCAAGCACTTTTTCTTTGGTGAAGCGTTTCTTTTTCTTGCGAGAAAAAGAAATGGTTCAAACACCTTATTATGTAATAATAAATTTTTTTATATGGGGTCATATACAAAGTTAATTATAATAAATATCTTCTTTATATATTGAACACTGCGTGTTCAGATGATAGCTCACCTAACGCGCTTGCTAACGCAAGCCTACCGATGTTCACTGAAAAACCCGCTTTTTTAGTGTAATAATTAAATGGTTCAAACACTTTATTATGTAATAATAAAATTTTATATGGGTCATTACAAAGTATAGTTTTAAAGAGCTATAAGCTAAGTTATAAAAAAGAGTATTATGAACCCAAAGTCAAATGTAAGTATACATTGACTGCAAATATATTATATCATATTGAATAGGCAATTTTATTCCATGAAAAGGAGTAAATTAACAAATGTATGTCAAATGAGGAAATATTATAGTTTTTATATGTCATAAATAGTCTTACGACAAAATAAAAAACAAAAAAGGGAGCCATAGCGGCTCCCATAAAAAATTACTTCTTTTTATCATACAACCCGGCGCGGTCATTGATTACCAATAACCTCATCAAATCCTCAGTAAGCCCCAGCTTGCCTTCCTCATCACCTTTTAAAAATCCCTTATCTACCAGCTTAGTTATTGTAGGAACTGCCCATTCAGGCATGTTCTCATCAATATAATCATAGGTCGCTAGCTGTGCTTTGATATAATCTATCTCTTTGGTGTTGTTCAAAATATCAGCGCCGATTGCGTCAATAACTTTATCCTGACTTTCGTCCTTTTTCTTTAACTCTTCATATTCGCTGCTCAAAAGTTCGTCACCGCTTTCTAATTTATATTCTACTCCAAAATAGTTGCAGATACCTTTATAAATTCCCACTGCACATTTATATTTTCCGTCGTCGTTGGCTAAAAACCTGTTGTCGTCATAATTGTCTATAAATGCAGTCTCTACCAGTATCGCCGGCATGTTTGTGTGTTTTATAACCGCAAAGTTCGCTGACTTTACTCCCCTGTTGCAAAGCCCTGTCTCTTTTGCAAGCTCCGGCTGTACACAGTCAGCTAATCTTCTGCCCTTAGAGCTGCCGGTGTAATAGTAAGTCTCGCACCCATATGCTTTCGTGTTTGCTGAGTTGCAATGGATAGAAACAAATATATCAGCGTCCCAGCTGTTAGCGGCGTTGTATCTGCCTGCAAGACTGGCGTTTAGGCCTTCCGCTACCGTGTCCTTTAAGCTGTTTCGACTCATCTTAACTTCAAAACCGTTTCTTTCAAGCAGAGGTTTTAATTTTAATGCTATTTCTACAGTAACATCCTGCTCTTTGAGCCCGTAACCTACGGCTCCTGTGTCGTTTCCGGTTGGGTTGTGTCCCGGGTCAATAAAAATCTTTGTCATATTACTTCACCTCCTTCACTCTTGTTCTGCTCTTTGAGCTGTTTTAAAACTTCGTCCGCTTTTACAGCGTTTGGGGTGAAACTATTGTTCTTCCACCAAGCCCAAACAGACGCGCCAATTGTGAATAATAGGCTGACCGTCTGATAGATATCATTATCAGCGATGCTAACCGCCTGCTTGCCGCTCATGGCCAATATTTGGTTCAGCAGCGCTACCAGCAGAATAATCGTGCGCGCTACCGCTCCAGCTGTTACTTTGCTCATTGTTTCACCTCCTCGTTTAGTTCATCAATCCGTTTGTGCGCAGACTTTGTGGACTGCTCCACTGCTGTCATGCGTTCCACCAGGTCGTTGTGCTTCTCTACTTCTTTTTCAAGCAAACTTATCCTGTAGCTTGTGAGCCTGTTTGCTGTAAGAACTCCTGTTACAGAACCAAACATAGTTCCAAACAGAGCCAGGCCCGCAACAACTATTTCGGGTGTGATAAAGCTCATTATTTTGCTCCTTTACAAATGTATTGGCGAATACATTTATAGTATAGCAAATATCGCCTGCCATGAAGTGCCATGTGTTTTCGCTTGACAAAGGGCTTCCGGTAGAGTAGAATTATCGTAAATTGCAAATAATTCTGTCATAGGATGTGATTATAATGGAAAAAACACCAATGGCAATGCGTAAACATGTTGCTATTTTCGGCGATACTAATGTTGGAAAATCCACATTGTTTAATAAACTTTTAGGACAGGAGGCGGCTATTGTTTCCGATGTCAGCGGAACAACTACCGACCCTGTGACCAAGGCGATGGAGCTTATCCCTTACGGACCTATCGCACTTATTGACACGGCAGGTTTGGGGGACAAGTCGGTTCTTGGAGAACAGAGAGAAGCCAAAACCCTGGAAATTATTAAACGTACTGACCTAATATTATATGTTCAAGATGTCAGTTGTGAGAACGTTTTAAATCCACGCCCGATTGACAAAAATATTCCGACTATATTTGTTTTTACAAAATGCGACTTGGCAAATGCTAAGACGCTGAACAGTGCCAGCGCTAAATATCCGGATTCAGTGCTGATTTTTGACTATAACGAGAAGAGCATGGATAGTTTGAGAAATAAGATGGTTGAGGAACTGACAAAGCAGGAAAGGGACGATGAGACGCTTATCGGAAAGCTTCTGCCTAAGGACAGCAGTCTTGTTTTGGTCTGCCCTATAGACAGCGAGGCTCCTAAGGGCAGGCTGATACAGCCTCAGGTTCAGCTTATCAGGGATTGTCTTGACCACAATATGAAAGCATATGTAACAAATGAGATTACACTGGCGGACGCTCTTGAAGATTTAAAGCGTGTAGATTTGGTTGTCACAGATTCACAGGCGTTTAAGACGGTTGATAAAATTGTTCCTAAAGAAATAAAACTAACATCGTTTTCTATGCTTTTGGCGTATCAGAAAGGCAATTTCAGGCAGCTTTTAGACGGCGCGGCAGCGATTGACAAACTTAGCGCTGATTCAAAGGTGCTGGTGCTTGAGGGCTGTACTCACAATACTTCGCATGAGGATATAGGAAAGGTTAAGATACCTGCTCTGATAAAGAATTATCTAGGCGGTGAAACGCCCGAATATGAGTTTTACACCGGGTATAACCTGCCGGGAAGTTTTTCGGATTATGACCTTATTATCCAGTGCGGAATGTGTATGGTAAACAAAAAAGAAGTTGTCAGCCGATTAAAAGAGGCGGAGGAAGCAAGCGTCCCGGTGACCAACTATGGGATTGCGCTGGCTAAGCTAAGCGGTATTTTGGATAGGGCATGTGAAATTTTTGCAGAGGAAGATTAATGTGTTATGAAATTTACAAAAAGTGAAGCTCTTGAGATTATAAAACAGAATAAAGAAGTCTTATCGGAGGAACTCAGAGAAAAATCCCTCGCCGTGTGCAGGGAGAATTTCGGTAACTCGGTATATGTCAGAGGGCTTATAGAGTTTACTAATTATTGCAGGAACAACTGCAAGTATTGCGGCATTAGAGCCGGCAACAGAAATGTTCACCGTTATAGGCTCACAAGGGATGAAATTTTGGATTGCTGCCGCGTCGGCGCAGGTTTAGGGTTTAAGACATATGTTCTTCAGGGGGGAGAGGACCCAGGATTTTCGGATAATGAGCTTTGTTCAATTGTTTCGGAAATCAAGACGGAGTTTCCTGATTCGGCGGTTACTCTATCAGTTGGCGAGCGTTCGAAAGATGTATATAGGGAGTTTTTTAAGGCCGGGGCGGACAGGTTTTTGCTGAGACATGAAACCTCGGTTGAAGAGCATTACAGTATGCTCCATCCGTCTGATTTAAGTTTAAAAAACAGAAAAAGATGTCTTTATGATTTAAAAGATATAGGGTTTCAGGTTGGGGCAGGGTTTATGGTAGGCTCGCCGTTTCAGAAAGACGAATATTTGGCTGAGGACATTATGTTTTTGCAGGAGCTTGAGCCGCATATGGTGGGGATAGGTCCGTTTATACCCCATAAGGATACGGAATTTAAAGATTTCCCTCAGGGAACATTAAATATGACTTTAGTAATGCTGTGTATTACAAGATTAGCTCTGCCGAAAGTGCTGCTGCCGTCTACTACTGCGCTGGGGACAATTTCTCCGACCGGCAGAGAAGACGGTCTGCGCTGCGGCGCTAACGTTGTTATGCCGAATTTGTCACCTATAGGCGTAAGGCGGGATTATTCGTTATATGACGGAAAGATATGTATGGGCGACGAAGCGGCTGAGTGTATAAAATGTTTGGGAGCTAGAGTGGAGACAGTGGGATGCAGGCTGGATTTCTCGCGGGGCGACAGTCCGTTGATATAGGGATTAAAACAAAACTTCAGCATTATACAAGAATAGAATGTGCGGCTGATGTTAAAATTGATTTGACGAAAAAAGACAAAAATAAAAAACACCTCTGCGGTGTTTTTATTTTTATAAAATTATGTTTGCCAAAGCCTCGCAGTGTTTATAAAAGCTTCGCAAAACACCGGCTTTGTGAAACTTTAAATTCAAGACTAAACCGCTCTGTCAACCTTGCCTGATCTTATGCATCTGGTACAAGCGTAAACTTTTTTAGGAGTACCATCGACAATAGCTCTGACACGTCTAACGTTTGGTTTCCAAACCTTATTTGATCTACGGTGTGAGTGAGATACTTTGATACCAAAGCTAACGCCCTTTCCGCAAATTTCGCACTTTGCCATATATATACACCTCCTTAATAGTTTAAAAATTAACTCAACTCGAAATATTATAACAGAAACTATTTTATAATGCAAGTACTTTTTCAAAAAAAATTTACATTTTATTTATATATTTTTATATTCATTACTTTAAAACTCCGCCTGTGAGTTCTTATAATTCTGCAAAATATCTTATTTATTAAACTTTAGTAAGCTGATGACGCTATGTTATCAGCTTTTATTATTTAAAGTTATATTGATTTACTTAATATAAATAATGTTTATAAAGTTATAAAGCAAATTATTTAGCTGTTAATTTAAACAGATAAAGCGAAAATGTTATTTTTACTAAATAATAAAAATATTTTAATTATATATTGTATAAATCGTTAAAGTGTGCTATAATGTCAGTAAGGTATTTCAGGTAAAATATACCAAATTTAAAAGGAGGAGTACATATGAAAAGAAAAATTGCAGTAATCATTTTGTGCGTCGTTTTTTTGGTTGGAACATTTTACGTTTTTGCCAGTGACGCATTAATTAATCAAGAGGATAAAACAGATGCTGCGGAAATTGCAGAAACTGTTGAACCTGCTGAATCTGCTGAACCTGAATCCACAGCGGAAATAGTGATCGAAACATCTCCTGAGCCGGATTCGGAAACTGCTGAACCGACTGCTTCTGCGGCTGCGGAGGAAGAGGATTTGAGCCGTCAGGCCGGAGAGAATGAAACTGAGACAACAGCGTCACAGTATCCATCAAATTTTTATGAGTTAGCTCAGGTTTTAAATAGTAGAGATATAAACACTGTAGGCGTCTGCGATATTTTAACAAGTTATTTATATCTGCGGGACGTATACGGTCTCAGTAATCAGGAGCTTGAATACATCGCAGGACTGATTATCGGCGGCGCTGAACCGAGCGACATTATGGAAGCTGCATATTTTTGGCTGGATACCTGCGAGGATATATCAATTATTGAACAGATATACAATAAGAAAAGTGAATATGAAGGCGGTAAGTTTTGGGTTGAAAACGCTTACAACGACGTGACTGAATATATACATGGCGAGCTGTCTGTGGACGACGTTAATCATTATCTTGAGGCGGGTGCAGCCGCTGTTGATATACAGAATGCTAATGTTTTGAGCAGAAGGGGAGTTTATACCATTCAGCAGATACTGGACAGAATCATCGGCGGCGAAACAATAGTAGATGTTATGAATGACGTTTATGGGACTAATATAACTCAGCCTGTCAGTTTATTTGGGCTTAATGAAAATGAGGAAGCGGATGAAAATATTTTAGACAGTAAAGAATTGGCCGGGCTTGAAAATAAGCAGATTGAGGAATCTGCCGAAGAAATATTGTCTGACAGCGGCGTTTCGGAAAGACTTTCTAAGAAAAGAAATGAGAAAAACGCAGGGCTTGTAGAACAGCTTGTAATTAACGGAATCATCCCGGGTAGAATTGATGAGGATTTGGGGGTGATTTTTGATGAGTAAGCTGAAATATCTTTTGTTTATTTCTGTACTGATTGTAAGCTGCTTTAGTATTTCGTGTTATGCTTCAACATCCGATTCGCTTTATGAGCAGTCTTTGGTTGAAAGCATGATAGCCCAGAACGGTTCGAATTATGAAAGTCCGTTTATAGCCGCGGGCGGCAATGTGGAATTAAGCGACGGAAATGTTAACGTAAATGAGGTTGATTTGAGCCTGCCGGGGAAAAATGGTATGGACGTTAATATCAGGCGTATTCATTATGTTAACGGCAAACCGGGCAGCTACTACGGAGTAAGCACTAATGGAAGTGTGGCAACAAGTCCGATGTATTTATATAATTACGTTTTAAACGGAGTTTCAAAAACCGCATATGTGGCTTTTGATAAGGAAGAAAATTTAACAGATGAGTTTTATACAACATCTTCATTGCTGGGTTCAAATATGAGCACTGATACTCATGGAACAAAATACTACGAATATTCCAGTATAAAAAGTGCTTCTGGAATATTAATGACTAGGGATAAGAATAAACCTTCGGTTCAAAATTATCAGCTGTCGAATGAAGTGTTTGCGTATATGGGCAAAAGTTCCGATGTTGAAATTGGTTATGGCTGGTATGTCGCGATGCCGCAGATAAGCCAAGTAAATGTTTCGGGGAGCAGTTATATAAAAAGATATACCTATCTGTTTGAGGATGAAAACGGACAGACGATGAATTTTACATATGAGTTTGACCTTGAGGGAACAAAGTGGGTGTTTGACCCGGAAAGCTGCAATGTGTCGGCGCCTGACAGCCAGTACAACGCTCAAGTTTACAGCGACAATCAGACGCATGCTTTGGGATTTCAATACGATGTTGTTATAACAGACGGAGACGGAAAATCATATTACTTTTTAAAGGGGATAAATAAAAATTGTCTTCCTGCCGCCATTATAGACAGGTACGGAAACATTGTCCGCTATGCCGCAAACAGCAGCGGCGTTGCTGTGACAGATACTTTCGGCAGAAACATTCAGGTATCGTCATCAGGTATAACCGTTACCAAAGGCAGCTATGTCAAAAGCGTTGAGTATCGACTGGTAAGGTCAAATGACACAAACAGAGACCCATCGGGGCTGCTCAGCTGTTTTTCAAAATATTCTTTGCAGGTGAGAAAATATAATGGCTCGGGATATGAGACTACAGAATATGTGTCACACAAAAGCTCAATTCAATTTATAAGCAAAGAGGTTTACTATTATGATAAAATCGAAAAGATAATATATCCGACAAACGCTTCGGTGGAATATGAGTATGAGACAACGCCGACAGTGAAAAAGTTCTCTTCAAGCACAGGACGGTATAAAATTTCACATAAGGATTATCATATTAAAAAAGAAATTGCTTATGAAGACGGGTCAGAAAAGTATTCAAAAACATACAGCTTCTATCAGTACATACAAAATGCCGCTACGGTGCCAGGAGATAAGGAGCGCTATGTGACAGTTAATGAAACTTATGACGACGGTTCAAGTAAGAGCATGAATTATAATTATGATTATGCCGGAAGACTATATGAGATAAAAGGAAGTATTGATGGCAAGGTGTATAACGAGCAGTATACATATTCCAGTAATTCCAATAAAGATTTGAGCAGTCTTGGTTCATCAACGATGCTTGCACTGAGAAAAGCGAATATGCAAAGCGTTATAACTACCTATGGCGGGAATATCATAAATGTTACGTATAATAACTATAATAATAGAAATCAGCCGACATATTCACTTAATGGTGAGAAAGAAACAACTTATACTTATGATGACAGTTTTGGGCTTCTGCTGACGAAGAATTATAAAAAGGATGACAGTACGCCCATAAGTATACAAAACAGTAAAACTTCAGACGGAAAGAGTATAGCAAGCTCTAAAATTTATGAAAATAATGCAGAGAAGTCAACGACTTCATATACATATAACAGTGACGGTACAATAGCAAGTCAGACAGTAACTCCGTCAGTGGGGGCGCAGGTGACAACCGTATATAGCTATACATACAATCCGGACGGCTCATATAGATTAACATCAACCGTCAATAATGTGTCTGATACTGACGGGAATAATTCGTCGGTGACTACTGTTCAGAATTATGACTGGCTGGGAAATCTAGTATCCGCAACCGACCCTAACGGAAATACTTTCTCATATCAGTATGACGGTTTGGGGCGTTTAGTAAAGCAGATAAACCCGGACGGAACATACCAGACAGCTAGCTATAATATAGCAGACAACAGCGTAACGGTAACGGATGAGAATGGGAATATAACAACTCAGGACTATACTCCTTTTGGATATTTGGATAAAATATATTTGGATAATAATCAGAACAACATAGCCGCCCAATATACATATGACAATCACGGAAGAAAGACGAGCGAGACTGCATACCAAAGCATAGGCGGAAAAAAGGTAACTGAAAATTATACGTATGACCAGTTTGACAGAGTGGTATCACAAACAAGCAAAGAGGATAATACTGCGCTGGACACAGTAGGATATGAGTATAGTTACGGAGACGGTTTTTCAAAAAGTGAATCTAATATTACAATAACGGTTCCGTCAAGCGCAAAAAAACTTTTGGCGGTATTTCATAACACATCGGTATCAGCAAGTTCAGCAGTCAGTGTTAAAAACGGAAGCACTGTATACTTTGCCGACTCGGTTTCGGCAAAAGGAGCGCGCTCGGTATTGGTGGATGTGTCAAATCTGTCAACTGTATCGCTTAATAAAATGTACGGGAAAATATATTATAAATATTTGACTGATGATGATTTATCAAAGAATATAACACTGCTGGGAGGAGCCAGCCAAACGGTAAAGGCCACATACACAGGAGACAGCACATATGTAAAGCCAACAGTTGAGACAGTGCTGGACGGTTTGGGAAACAAGGCGTCGGAGACGTACTATAAGCATGGAACGAGTACGGTGCTGAATAAAAACACATATAAGTATGACTATATGGGAAACGTCCTGGAGACAAAAGGCGGCAGAACCTATACTGAAAACCTGGGAGACTATACGTCGAAAGCGGAATATGATTATATGGGAAATCCGACAAAAACCTACAGAACCGACGGAAGCTATATGACCGCCGCATATGACGGATACGGAAATGTATTGAGCCAAACTGACTATATGGGAAACACAACCACAATGGAATACGACAGGCTGGGAAGAGCGATAAAGGCAGCGGCGCCGTTTAATGGTTCAGAAAAGAGCAAAACCCTGACATACTATGACGGAAACGGAAATGTTGTAAAGACCAAACAGCAGAACAATGAGCCCGGGAAAGCGGAGAGCTATGCGGTAACGGAGTATGAATACGATAGCAGAAACAGATTGGTGACGGTAAAACAGAATGACGGAACCAGGGATATATATACTCAATATGCGTACGACAATGCAGGAAATATGGTGAAGACAGTAACAGGACAGACAAGCAAAATAGCTAATCTGTACGGGACACTGCCGGGTGCAGCGGCCAGTCAGACATATGAGTATGACAGATTCGGAAACGTGATAAAGGCAACCGACGGACTGGGAAAAAGCAGTACGGCAGCGTATAATCTAATGGGATTGCCGGTGACAGAGACGGACAGAAACGGAAACGTAAAGACAATGACCTACAACGCCTACGGAAGTCCGCTGACAGTGAGCGTAACAAATGGAGAGACAATAACAAATACATACAGCAAAAACAATCTGCTGATAAGCGCCAAACAGGGAAGCAGCACGGTGTCGTACACGTATGACGACTATGGATATGTAAAGACGGAGAACAGCAACGGTATAGTAAACACATACACAAACGATGTTGAAGGAAATAGAAGGAACTATACCCAAAAAGAGGGAACAAATACATATATTAATGCGTCATATACATATGACAAACTAAGCAGAATGACGAATGTAAATTTTGGAAACGGAATAAGCGCGGGATATACATATAACGCAAATAATCAAGTGTCAAAGGAAACGAGAGGAAGTCTGACAACGAATTATGCGTATAGAGAAAGCGGACAATTGTCGGTGATGACAACAACAAACGGAAGTTGGACGCAGGGATATATGTATGATTACAATTTGTCAGGAAATCAGATATTAAAAA
>ERZ827471.1747-NODE-1747-length-11875-cov-2.712606_pt1 | contig 11875 bp, 20 predicted proteins | sample MGYA00519772_ERZ827471 | MGnify/ENA primary metagenome ERZ827471 (study PRJEB31778, sample SAMEA3449315) | human gut metagenome | biome: human gut; feature: human-associated habitat; material: faeces | place: United Kingdom | collected 2010/2012 ... | reverse complement strand
ATATCCATTGGACGAGTTTGAAGATGGTAAAATTCATGTAAGGCTTCAAATTAATGGAGTAGAAAATGCAGTTTCGGAAATATATGTAAAATAACAAGTGGTGACTTGTGTAGAAAAGAATGAAAAAATCAACTCATGGTTTTCTATGTGGAAATTCGTCATCTTTACTTCTGATATGGATATAAAAGAAGTTCAAGATGATTTTACAAAATCATTTGACGGTATGTTATTTTTTGTTTCTGAAATAAAACCTAAAAACATTTGCGGTTCAATGCCCTCTGATTTATGGGATTTCATAATAAAAACAAATGAACATAATGATAAAACAGAATATATAGAAAATAAACAAACTTTAGAAAATAAAACAGCATATGCATTGAACAATAAAAATATCATAGCAGCTAATTTTAAAAAAGAACTTTACAATAAAGATCAGCATATTATGATGTTAACAATGGAATTACAAAGATGTCATAAAGAAAACAAAATATATCAAGAAAAGCTTCAACTACACAAAGAAATGACAGAGAAATTCTTAAAAAGACAACCAAAATAATTTTTATTGACATTTTCCAAATTTTGTGGCGTTGTCTTCACACGGTGCTCGAAAAACACCCCTTGGCGGATAACGCCACCCGACAGATTGGCCTTTTTTGTGCCCTTTTCCCAAAGTCAAGATTTCTCTTGGCTGTGTTTTGGGCTATAATTGCATCTTGATGCCGGGTGTGCCCGATATGTCCAAGGCTTCGGCCTAAAGGCGGGCAGCAGCTCCAAGGGCTGTTTTCGACACCCGGCATTTTCTATTGGGGAAAATGCTTTGTGAACTCTCGAAAAGTTCCCTTGGAGGCATCATGATTGTTTCTTTCTGCTTTAATGGCTTCATGTTCTCACCAGTTCAACACCAGAGCACTCTTTGGGTTCGTGCCGCCGAACTTGCCCGCGCTCTTGGCTATGCTCAAGAAAATAGTGTCTCGCGTATCTATCGCAGTAATGCCGATGAATTTACGCCAGACATGACGCAAGTAATTGAAATCACGGCACAGAGCCGAAATAGCTCTTCCCAAAAAATAGTTGATGGACGTTGCCGCATCTTCTCTCTTCGCGGATGCCATCTTCTCGCTATGTTCGCCCGTACCCCCGTTGCTAAAGAGTTCCGCAAGTGGTGCCTCGACGTAATCGAGAAGTATGGAGAGCAATTTCCCATCGACCACCCCGTAACGCTCAATGACGCCCCGATCTCCCCGGAACAGCGCGCCGAACTCAAGCTGATTGTGGACTCCAAGGCCGGGATGGTGCCCAAGGCCGTACAGCGTCGGGCATACAAGGAAATTTGGACACGGTTCAACCGCCACTTCCATATCGCCGAATACAAGCAGCTCCCCTGCTCTCGCATGGATGAGGCCCGGGATTTCCTGCTCTCCATGCAGGTCAATGCGGGGAAGATAGAGGCATTGCCTCAAGCCGCCCTCCCCGCCCCGTGTGCAGCGCATCCGGTGATAGACGAAAAGCCTTTCTTGAAGTTCATCGAAGAAATTCAGGCGGCGCATGAAGAGGTAGACCGCATCCTTTCGCGCCTCCATCACAGCGTGTTCACCTTAAGTTGGAAGGTAGCGGAAGCCCTCGAACAGCGGGCGGACATCCGACTGTACCTTGTTCCGGATATGCTGTCTGATAACACCTTGCGCGGCTACCTGCACCAGAGCGTGTATCATGACGTCAAGAAGGCACTCACCGCGCCGGGACGACAGCTTGAGCAGTACAGCAATCCCGGATACTCGCTTCTCGGCATCGTCAGGCAGTTGAACGGGAATGGGAGGGCTTAGGCATGGAACGCACCTACGTCACGACCTCTCTCGAAGTGGCCCGAGTCGCAAACCGCAAGCATGGGCAGGTGCTCAGGGACATCGACCGTCTTCGCGTGATCCTTCCCGACACGAAAGCCCCGGAATTTGAAGCCGCCCGGCGTACCGATGCCAAGGGTAACTCCCTGCGCTACTACCTCCTCACGCCCTACGCGCTGGCCTTGCTCGACGTGGGACAGGGAAAGTCCGCACTCCGGTGGAAGGGGGACAGATTGCAATCCGCCCCATTTCAGATAAACTCCATGCAGACGGAGGATTCTTCCCATGTTGCTGTTTGACGATGGAAAAAGGCTTGAAAAGGCCATAGGTGAAGAAGCAGCCCGCGCTATCATAGAAACGCTGGAAAAATATGACGAAAACCAGAAGAACGCGGTTGCTACCAAAGGCGATCTGCACGAAACTGAATTGCGCCTTCAGAAAGAAATGAAGGAAATGGAGCTCCGCCTGCTCAAGTGGCAGATCGGCGGGTGGGTAGCTCTCGCCGCTATTATGGCTAAGGGCTTCGGCTGGCTTGGCTTTTAAGGAGTTTCTATGAATCCAAGGATAAAGAGATACCTTAACGGTGCCATGCTTCTATGCATGGGATTTGCGGCGGGTTGGACTCATGATATGGGTTGGATTGCCCCTATGCTGATTACGTATGCCGCTGTGATGATGTTCCTGTGGTATCGAAAAGATAGGCGCAAGTCCGAAATCCAGCTTGAAGAATTTCGGCAAAAAGTAGGCGCACAAGAGGCTTAACCAAGAAAGGCGGTCATCACGACCGCCTTCTTTTTTGCATTTCATTCCACTACTGAAAGCATAACATATTTAAATATAATGAAATAATCTATTTTTATTGGAATTTCGCGGCCGATACGGATTGAACGCCGCTGGCCCGGCTTCACGCCTTGAAATCTAAGGATATTCTCCGTTTTTTCTATGATCGCTAGCCCACGGTAAGGCGTCTTTTCGGGGCCGCCTTTTATTGCCTACAAAATTAATTTCTGGTAATAAAAATTGACAAAAAGGAGATAGAAATGCCCACTGAGAAAAAAAAGACGGTAGGACGCCCGCCTAGAGCTGATAAAACCCAAAGAGTTACAATCTATCTACCTCAAGCTTTAGCAGAGCGTGTGAAGCTAGAAGCCGAGACAAGAAGACAGACACTTAGTGCTTTTTTTGAAACCATTCTTGAAAAAAATATATAATATACTGTTTTTATATGAAATAATTTAAGGTGATTTTTATTGACAAAAACCACGAAAAGGCGCATAGTGTTTTCAACGAAAGGGACAAAAGGAGAGTTCTCATGATAACCATCACCACAGCCAACAACGAAACAACTCTTGAAAACGACAAGGCTTTCTGTGCATATCGTATCGAAACAGAAATCGATTTTGATGAAGATGGTTATGAAGTGGACGGAGAGCAATATGTGCTCATCGAAAAGCTTTTTGTTCCCTCAGAGAATCGCGGAAACGGCATTGCCCGCCGCCTTCTTCGTGAAGCCGTCTCTCACGCTCGCGCTACTTACCCCGGAATGGCGATTCGGTTGGTAGCTGAACCTCTGGATGCCGATACAGATATGGATCGGTTGGTGGCCTTTTATGAAAGCGAAGGTTTTGATGTGATCGAAGCTGGCGAAATCGTAGTAATGGAACACTAAACAGAACAAAGGAGTAAGACATGACCCGCTATTCTATCCTGCTCACGACTGGCACAACGGGAACCATCGATACCGAACAGCATCTTGAAGAGGGCATGGAAGTAGTCATCACCTTGCACGATGAAAACGGAAACAGAACGCAGGAAACCGGACTCATCGCTGAAATTCTTGACGAAGAATTTTTAGGGTAATCGAATTAAAAGGAAAAACACCATGAAGCTGTACCACGGAAGCTTGATTGAACATCTGGCTATCTCTAACTCAGGAACAGGGTTAGGGTATAACTTCGGTGCGGTGTTCTTTGCCCGTACTTACGGACATGCAAAGGAATACGGAAATTACGTCTACCAGTGCGAAATAAATATCAAGGACATCTTCTTGAACGAGGATCTCCCGTATCTTGAAGATGGCGCTGCTGGAACGGCTCTACGTGAAGTTATGGCAGAGCGCGGTATAGACGAAAAGTATTTTGATCTCTGCTGGTATGCCGTGGTTGAAGAGAAAATTGGTTATCAAGATGAAGACTGGGTAAACCTCCTCAACATGGATGACGATGACGCAAGTTGGGAGGCTCAGGCCATGCGGATCGCCTTTGCCCGTAAGCTCGGCTTCAAGGCTGTTGAAATGGATGACGAATGCGGCAGCATTGCGGTTCTTCCCGAGTTCATAAAGCTGGAAGCGGCAACGGAGGAATACGATGAAGAGGAAGACTAAGATAGACATCGACGATCTTATCGATTTCAGTTCAAAGCTGGTGAACTCGAATTCCAGCGTCGGTATTCGCTTGTCGTCGGGTGCCGCGCTCGCCCTTCCGTACCTGTCCACGAGGACATGTCTTGCGGCAGGGATTTCTATGCCGCTGGATACGGCAAACGGGGCCAAGGATGTGGGAAAGGTAAGTGCTCTATACAAAAAACTCGAAGAAGGGGAGGAAGGAGAGAAAGCAGATACAGAGGCGGCATTGAAGAAAATCCGTAAAACAGGATTTGCCAGAAAAACAGAGTCTGTCGACAGACGGATTCGTCAACTGCTCATCCCTAAAGACGTACCCTCTGGGTATGTCTCTTTGTCTCCCCTCCCCTCCATTGGACTTTCCGTTTTGCTGTTAGGAGCCGTTACAAGGCATAATCAAGATGTCTTTTCAAAAAAGAAGGAAGGTATCAAAATTCGACGGGCACATCTCGCTTTGGGCGGGGCAAACCCTCAGAATCTAGGATACGCTGCGTCCAAAAAGGCGATACAATATCCTGTTTTTCTTTCTACACCCAAATCCGTGCGCGGAAATGCCAGCCGTCAGGCGTCAGGAAAGGGAACTTACCTGATCCTTTCCAATCTCTTTGTGCAAACGGCAAACATCTTGACGAATTACACTATGCTCAACGGCGCGCCCCTCTTTGCAGCATGGGGGATGGGACATGCACTGGAGCGCGAGATGCATGGTCCCAAAGTTACCGGAGTATGCCTTGTTGTGCATAGCATCGAACCCCTTGGGGAGCATGAAACCGCTATTTTCGAGCCTAGCCAAAGATTAGGAGCGGCTTTTACTTTTGAAAAATCCCGTAACGGGAGCGACTACGCAAAAGGCTCCACACATCTCTCTTTGCAGCCCGGTGCAACGGGGCATATACGGGTGAGCCTTATCTTTGAACTGTCGGAAGCCCTGCATTCCGTACCGAACGCCGTGGATCTTTTCTTGAACTTCGGAAAGTTCTCCGGTGGGCTGATCACTTCATACGACGCCCCGGCTTTGCATGATGACCGCTCTACGCTTCTAGAGTGCATTCCCGCCGGGAAAGTTGTTTTGGATCGGCGCGACGTTATGAGCCCTGGAAACCCCATTGAACAGCTTGTAACCGCGATAGGAACGTACAGCGGAAAATGGCTGTCCGCAACGAATATCGGTTTTTCAGCAATCACAGACTTTCAAGTTCGCGGAGGGGCACGGAACGGGTGCCTCCATGCTTTTGCGGAGCCGCTGATCGGCATTACAGAATACGTCTCTACTGAAAAGAGGATACACGGGTATTTCTGGCGCAGCCAGTGGGAAGAAGATAGCTTTTTGATGAGGGGAGATTCAACAAATGAATGATGCACAAGAAAAAAAGCAGGGGGGACGCCGTAAAGGATCTGGACGTAAAAAAAAGGTTGAAAATCGTGCAACAGTAAAGACTGTATCTATGCCGGATCATGTCTGGGAACGGCTGAACGATGTATGTACAGATAAGGGTGTCCTGCGCTCACGGGTAATACAGGAGGCCATAAATGCATGGCTTGATGCCAACATACAACTACCTGTAAATGAAGATGAATAAAAAGCCCCAACCGTGGGAGGACAAGACGGTTGGGGCTTCGCGCGGGGAGGGGGAAATTTAGGCGGCTACGGGCGTATTGTCAGAGAGAAATTTTTTGACGAAGTAGAGTTGCCCCTTGCCTGTGACCTTTGTGGTAAATCGCGTTCGCGTGGAGCCGTCAGGGTTATGAACGAGGTATTCCTTAACCTCAAACAGCCCCATCTCCATACTTCTCTGTGTGGGCGTATTCTTCCGGCTTCCGGACTGAATGAGAAAGCCTTTCTCGCGGAGATAGACAAAAAGGCGGTTCTGTCCGATCTTCACGCCATTTTGTACCAGAAGCTTTGCCAAATCCCCAATCAGGATGGACGAACGGGAAGCCGAAACGGAATCGGCAAAAAGGACTTTCGGCGCGTCCTGTTCGACCTTGGCGGCGAGGGCGGCACTTTTGGCACGCTCCTCTTTCAGTGAGGTAAGCAGCTTGATAGCCGTATCGGGGTCAGCAAGCATAGCTTCGACAGTTTGAGGAGTGGCGTACAGGCCGCGCTTACGGATGGAGGGAATGACATCATGCGTCACCCACCGTTTGAACGCCTTGGCTTCCGGCTTGCGGGAACGGAGTATGAGGGAATACAGGCCGGGTTCGGATACCGCATTCATTTGATGGGGAATTCCGGCCCTTGGATTACCATCAGGATTGCTGAGGGTAATCTTTTCGTCTTCATCCAGCCCCCGCAGGGCCTCAGAAACATTTTCCAGTTCCAAACACTCGCACACATCCCGCGCCACAAACCACGGCTGGCCATCGCGCTCGACAACCCGAACCTTCCCAAACTCAGCCTTCTCGAAAATCTGCATTTCGGACATACACAAACTCTCTGTTAGATGATTGATGTGTCCGCGCCGCCAATATGTAACAGAGGAGAACCACATCAGCGACCGGACACCGGATATCGAGAGAGAGTCAACGCGGCTGGAGAGGAAAAAACCAGAAGATGTTGGTACGAAAGTTTGCGTCTTCCAAAAAAAGAAAGGCTCCATTCAGGAGCCTGATTTCTCATATACCTTATCAAGGGCTTGTACCGTTACCTCGCTTAATTCCGGGCAGATCCCACAGCATTGCCCCTTGTCCATTCCGAAATACTGCATAAAAAGATGACACCATGCTGGTCGGGGTGCGTCTTCGGGTAAGGGGAAATCGTGAGGTAATGCGGCGTCGATGGAAAGAAGCACCTCAACAAGCTTTCTCTCGTCTTGCGTCATGCCGCCCCCATTGGCCTGATACCTTCCCTGCATCCGTCTGTCGGCCTTGTCTTCATCTCAGGCCACCTCTTTCTTGAACATATCCCCTCGTCATTGATCCTAGACTCCTGATTCTTTCCCGGAATCCACAGGGCGCAAAGAGCACATAACAGATACGGACGATTCAAGACGTTGGGGGATACAGAATCATCCGGCGTCGGCATTGTTTTTGACCTTTTTCTTTGCAGAACGCCTTATTGCCTTTTGGGAAGAGAGGGATTGTACCGATGCCCTCTTTGCTTTTTCATCGCCCAACGCGGTTTGCGGTGCGACCTTTACGAAAGGGGGAACCAGTATAGGAACTCTACGCATCAAAAAAAATGATTGTAGCATATCGAATATCCTTAAGAACCCCGGAGAGTGTGAACCCTCCGGGGTGTTGGTTCATCGTCTCGCTTCTTCCGTTGCTACGACGATGGCAAGCAACTTGGTAGCTACCCTTTCCAGAGCGTCAACCGAAGGGACACGACCACGCATCTTGTAGGCCATGAACATAGGCGCGCCTTCTTGGATGACCTGATTAAGGACACCCCGTGAACTCGGTTCACGGTCAAGAATACGTTCTACATCCTGCTCTATGCGCCGAAAGACGCGGTCGACGGTGGTTTCTTCGCTCATTCCCCTTCCTCCTGATGGTTTTCCTGTCCGTTGGGTTCAGAAATCCGCATCTCAGATTGAGGGGCCGTTTCCGTTTCTTCCTGCTCCTGTGGGGGCTGGAACAGTTCGCTTGCCCACGTGTCACGGGGACGTTCCGCCTGTGCGTCTGCCGAAACCTGACCAAAGAGGGAATCGACAAAGCATTGAGCGGGATCTGTAGTGACGTGTTTTGGCGTAGCAGCGTAGCAAATCATGTCTCCCGGCTTGAGCAAATCCAAGGGGATAGGCTTATCAGAGAGCCGGAAGAAGAGATACTGCCGGGCCGGGGTTGTCGTCCCCGGTTTGGCGGGCTGCTCCATTAAGACCCATGTGAAGATCATCTTGCCTTTTCCCGTGATATTCACGGATTGGACGTTCCGACCTATGGGCCTCATGCTGGTCACATTGGGCTCAACGGAATACCGGGGATCTGTATCCGCAGGGAGTCCGGGGATGTACACGAGCGAATACGACATTGCATCGTCAGAGAAACGCGCTGGAAGGGGTAACTTATTGCTCATATTTACACCTTTACCTTTTCAGGAAGGTCTTGCATTTCAGAGAGTTTCATCAGATGGGCGCGGGCCTGAGCCGCCGCAGAAGCGACGTGCCCAAGTTCCTTGATGGCATCGCAGATGGACATGGAGCCGTTTTTGAAGCCTTCTACGGCCTTCTTCGCTTCCCCGTATTCCATTTCAACGATGCCCCAATATTCGCCCTTCGCTAGATAAGGCGGCCATGTCGGGGGTGGGTTATCCACGGTATGCTGTTCAAAAATCAGCGTTTCCCGTAGATAATCACCGCCGCTCCGAGATCCTTGGTCAGGTTCTTCAAGGTCTTCTTGATGTCCTTGAACCTCATCTAGTCATAGCCGTCGCCGTCATCCCCGTATTCATCCATCATACGGCGGTGACGTTCGCGACGGCGTTCGCGTTCTTCATCTTCAAAGTACGGCTCCCGGCGCTCGTCGTAACCGTAGCGATCCCAGTCGTCTTCGCGGTAATGGCGATTTTCGTAGTCGTCACCGAACTCATAACGGCCCATGCCGTCATTGTATTCCCGGCGGCTGCGACGGCGGCGGAACTCCCCGTAACGGTTGCGCGGGGGAAGGCGGCGCGCTTCATAGCGGCCCCCACCATACTCGCCACCGTGGGAAGAACGGCTTCCGCTACGGCTGTAGCCGTCACCACGTTCCGAACCCATCATATAGCGCATAGCCATAGGTCACCCCCCTTTAGGCCGCAGCCGTAGCAGTGCCGGAAGTGGGACGCGGGATAACCGCCATGTGCCCGATGATGTTCAGGGTGTTCTGCTGCATTTCGGTACGGAGCTGAGAGCCCAGCGCGGAAATGGCGGCGGTGGTGAAGTTCTGGTTCTTCAGGCTGGAATTTTCGCTCTTGAGATCGCAGATCTGCGTCAAGAGGCGTTCACGGTCGAGCTGGGACACGAGAGCGCGAGTAGCCGAACCTTCCGCTGCAATGGTGCGTTGGGTCGTGCAGCAACACGAATCGATGGCGTTGGTCAGCTGATTGGTGGACTGGCAATTCTGGAGAGCGGCGTCTTTGGAGCTGACCAGCACGGCGGTATTCAGACCGTTGAAGCCCTGACACAGGGATTGCTGAATCCCCTGATCACCCGTCATGATGGCGGTGTTCAGGCCCGCAAAGCCCTGTGTGGTGGCGTTCATCAGGCTGGCGGTGTTGGCATTGTCAGCCGCAACCACGCCAGAAAATCCCTGACACATCGCCATATTGGTCGTGTTCTGGCCTTGAAGTGACTGGAGGCCAAGGCTGTTGACGCTGGCCTGAAGGCCCGTCAAAGCGTCAAGTTCCGCAGTAGAACCACACCCACCAGCACCGCCAGCAATGACCACCGAGGGGGCGGAGGGGGCGGAACCACAGCAACCGCCGTTCCCGCCGCCATTGCCGAAGCCACCGCCCCAACCGTTGCCCCACCAAGAACCGATCAATGCGCCAGCGAACGCGCCTACCGCATCACCCCAACCTCCGCCATTGTAGCCGTTCCCGTCGCCATTGACGGAAAAAGTAGGAACGAGACCGTCCATACCCATAAGAAACCTCCAAAAGTTTTTGCCCGGCGGGATGCCGGAACTTCTGGAGGCATGATGATTCAACTATGGATAATTACTTACCTATCCATAGTACATGGATAGGTGTTTCTGTAAGAATAAGACGGGCTGTCCTGAACTCTGGTCAACTTTCCTTCCGGGGTATCAAGCACAAAACGAGCCCCGCAGGTTCGACATATCCATATCGAACGCCGTGGGGCTTCAAGATAATGCCCTAGATACGTCTCATCAGGACGAGTTTCGGAACAACGGAGAGAATAGGTGTCGCAAACAGGACAAATCTGGAGGGGACGCGGCATATGATAATCATACCCCTAACCGCACTCCCAAGTTAGACAGGGATCGCGGATACCCTATACGGGGGCCGCGATTCCCGTATAGGGCCGTGATCCGGCGCTGCTACGCCGGGTCGAGGGGGAGCTACCAACTCCCCCTTATTTTTTGGACTTCTTTTTCTCTTCTTTTTCGCGTTTTTTCGCCTGTTCTTCCAGAAACAGCCTGTCCAACAGGGAAATACGCCAAAGAAGTTCTTCTGAATCAGCGAAATGGTCACACTCGGCGCGGAGAGCTTCATACCTGATATGAAGCGGGATTCCCGCCCATGTGTCTATACCCGCACCGTGTTGGCGAAGAAATGCCCACCGTTCCACGGCGATTTCAGAACGTGGGGAAAGCGGTTGAAAACGGGTACAGGATGAACAATCCTGTTTTTCCTTATAAATCCATCGGCATTCATCACACGTGGGCCGCTCGGCAAATTGCCACGCGGCCCACTCCGTCAGTTTTTTTCTTCTTCCAACCGCCCTTCTCGGGCAATGCGGCGAATGCGGTTCAACTGTGCTTCCATAAATTCATAATCATATTCGCACATTTCCAAAAGCATTTCCTTGGAATACGGGATTGGAGACCCTGAAACATCTTGCAGTCCTTCCCATCCGACAATATGGGCCTCAAGCAGTGCAGGAAGTATCTTGAATGCTGCAATCTGTGCGTCAAAAGCGTATTCAGCCATGACCTTTTTAGCGATTTCGTTCTGTTTTGAGCCTACAATGGGCTTGCAGACGAAATAAGCGGAACCGTCAGCGGTAAGATCGAGCCTGAAAGTACGGGAAGCAAACTTTTTCGTGAGCACAGTAAGAGCCATTAGATGCCCGCCTTGGTAATGGTGATGGTAAAGGAATCTTCGCCAGTAAGCCCCAAAGCCGTACCCGAACTGTCGAGGGTCAAAACGGCGTCATCTTCCCCAATGGTCGGCGAAGAGATGCGAACGCGGGGCATGGCAACTTCGATACTGCCATTCTCGTTTTTCGCCTTGAGCTTTACGGAGAGGGTCTTGCCCTCAAGGGCCTGCCCAAACCGTACAGCCTCGGCACGGCGGAAATAGACGCTCATGTCCATCGTGATGGAGCGTTTGTTGTCGGCGCTTTCTCCGGGATATTGATCCCCGATCTCTTCAAGGAATTGTGTCGGAAGGGACGCGGTAAAGGTAGAAGGGCGCATTTTCCCTTCTACATCGTCGATAAGCAAAATGACGCTATTGTTTTCGACCTCTTTACCGATGGAGTCAGCCACAGGAAGCCACGGACCAATCTCTTCACCCGCAACCCACTCCGCAGGGGCACTATCAAGGACGATAGTATCCGTAGCCGTATCAATGGCGGTGATTTGGTATTCTGTTCCGTCTTGTTTGGTTCTGTTGGTGATATAGCCCCCGATGGAAAAAGCCATCGATTGGCCTGTTTCAAGCTTGACGGTAGCGGAAGTAGGGGCTTCTGCCAGTTCCCCAACGCCAACAATCCCTGCCCTTCTTCCACGACCGGAGAAAGTAAAGATGGTCAATCCGTCACGATCTACGGCCCATTCCAAGGACTCCACGGTACAACCGCTCATGAACTGTACGGTTTCATCATTCTGGAGCCACAAGGAAAGCGTGGGTCGGCAGGTATCCAATTTATAGGCGCGCTTGCCGGATACCGAAGTATCAAGCTTGCCAAGTCCCGCATGAAACATTGCGTCGCCCTGTGGTGCTCCGGCATTGGCAGCAAGC